>Ga0315338_1001591_pt1 | contig 27428 bp, 25 predicted proteins | sample ASW8metaG_FD_204518 | JGI IMG/M metagenome (GOLD analysis project Ga0315338, IMG submission 204518) | Ammonia-oxidizing marine archaeal communities from Monterey Bay, California, United States - ASW #8 | ecosystem: Environmental > Aquatic > Marine > Coastal | place: USA: California | collected... | reverse complement strand
AGCTTTATGCCATTAACGAGATATATGGATACAGGTATTCTTTCTTTTCTGAGTATATTGAGAAAGGGATCTTGTAAGGCTGCCCCTTTTTGTTGCGCCATTTTGGTGTCTCCTGTTTCAAGTTAACTATAAACATCTATGTCCGTACTGTTTTTGGACACGACAGCACCTGTTCTTTCCGCAGTATTGGCCAGACATGCTGCGCAATGCCGGGATCTGTACGTATAATAAATAATTTCAAGAAATTCAGTTAGTTATCTAAACTCCGATGAACGAGCTTGGCATCAGTATAGTCCTCTACTAACTCAAATGTAGGGATGAAATTTAAATATTTCAACCCACACAGAGCACACCACACAAACCACCGTGGTCAAACAATATTCAATGCACGTATTTTACTTGTTCTAAATACCGAGAAACGCTACTGTTCACTTGTGGGTCTGCAGCATCCAGCCATATACCGCCCGCAGTATTACGACTCCAGGTCAATTGCCGTTTGGCCAGCTGGCGACTCGCGGACAATACTTTTTCCCGCATAGTTCCTAAATCAACCTCACCCCTGAGGTACTCGAGAACCTGCCTATAGCCGATGCTTTTCATCGCTGGCAACTCTGCAGTGACGCCAGGTATAGCCATTAGACGCTCAACTTCTTCGATCAATCCGGCCTCGAGCATCTCGTCGAATCGGCAAACGATACGCTTATGCAACAACCCGCGGTCGCTGTACGCCAAGATGAATCGACTTACCAAAATATTCTGTGGCAGAAAATGCATTTTCTTATTCCAAACTGAAACGTCACCTTTGGTTAGAATATAGATCTCCAAGGCTCTTTGAATGCGCTGCGGATCGTTTCGATCAATCCTTTCAGCGCTGACTGGATCGAGGGCCGACAACTTCTCGTGCATCCGTGGCCAACCCAATAACTGACCTTGCTGACTCAACTCATACCTTAACTGCTGGTCAGCGGGGGGTACTTCACCGAGTCCATGAAACAAAGCAGCGATATAGAACATGGTCCCACCTACCAGGACTGGTACCATTCCTGACTCAAACGACTCGTTAATGGCTTGTGCAGCTGCTGAACAAAAATCAACAACAGAAAACACATCGGCTATGTCACGCACGTTCACCAAATCGTGTGGAAATTCTTTAAGCAACGCGCAGCTCGGCTTGGCTGTGCCCAGATCCAAACCGCGATACACCTGTCCTGAATCTACGCTGATCAGCCGAACAGGAAATTGTTTCGCAACTTCCACTGCCAATGCAGTTTTACCGACAGCCGTAGGTCCAGTGATAACTACGATCCGACGCGTTGACTCTGCCGGCATCACAAACTGTCAGACCCCTCTCGTCTAGTCTGCGTTGGACCTACTTCAGTTTTCAGCGGCCCCGATGGAACCATCGGTCAATTTCTGTCATTTCGATCTGTTTCCAGGTGGGGCGGCCATGGTTACACAAACCCGACCGGTCGGTTTTCTCCATCAGTCGGAGCAAACTGTTCATTTCAGGTAATGTCAGCTGTCGATTCTCCCTGATAGACCCATGGCAAGCCATGGTGGATAGGATGCCCTCGATACTATTCACAATTCGGTCGGAAAAACCCTGTTCGATCAGATCTGCGAGTGAATCTTTGACCAATCCAGCAACGTCGCGAGAACGCAGCATCTCCGGCACGGCACGTATCGCTATAGCCTGAACACTCGAGCGCGACACTTCAAACCCCAGTTGTTCGAATAACGCCTGATTATCTTCCAGGCAGTCAGCCTCTTCTACTGAGACACCAGCCACTACGGGCACCAGCAAGGGTTGAGAGTTTTTGACCTGCTCATTGAGTAGAACTTTTAGTTGCTCGTAAGTAACACGCTCATGAGCAGCGTGCATATCGATCAATATTAGACCATCTATATTTTCCGCAAGTATATACGCACCTTTTAGTTGGGCCAGCGCATACCCTAACGGCGGCACATTATCTAAGTTGGCACTAGGCTCAATGCGTTCTTCCTGAGCAGTTTGCGAAGAGATGTAATCATTGTCTGAGGCGCCAATAAACTGTTTTGTAACGTCACTGTGTTCCAGTCCAAGTCCGCTTTGAAACGACTTAGATGGTTCTATGCGATGTGGGTTGTAAGAATTCCCGGGCCATTCTGATTCATTGTTTCCAAAGTTTGATCCGGCCCGTGTATCAGCAGTCGCCTGCGCTACTTCCCGATAGATAAAATCATGTATTGAGCGAGCATCCTCAAATCGCACCTCGTTTTTAGTCGGATGTACGTTCACATCTATCGTCATCGGATCGATCTTCAAATCCAACACATAAGCTGGATGGCGACCCCGATAAAGTACGTCCGCATAGGCACGACGCACAGCGTGCGACAGCGAGGCATCCTTTATCACGCGTCCATTAACAAAAAGATATTGGCGATCCGCCTGACTTCGAGAATAAGCTGGTAATCCTATCCAGCCGATCAAGGATATGCTGCTGGCGCCTCCCGTTATCTGCTTAGAGTTTTCGGTGAATTCCTGCCCCAGTATTTGTTCGACCCGATGAGATCGCAAAGCGTAACCCTCTCCTGGCAACTGCCAGCACAGTTTTCGATCAATTGACAGGCTAAAAGATATACCGGGATATGCCAGCGCCAGGCACTTGAAAATGCGTTCAATATTCGACCGTTCGGTTTTTTCCGTTCGGAGAAATTTACGGCGAGCAGGTGTGTTGAAAAACAGATCCTCCACCACAACGACCGTGCCTTTAACGCACGAGGTCGGCATCGGTGCGGAAAAGGCACCTCCCTCACCGCTAACCTCCCAACCTGAATCTGCCTCAGCTACGCGACTCTTAATCCCAAGGCGTGACACAGATGCGACACTCGGTAACGCTTCGCCTCTAAATCCAAGCGTCTGAATTCCCGATAAGTCCTTCAAATCGGACAATTTACTAGTCGCGTGGCGTTCGGTCGCCAGGATTAAGTCGCTCTTCGCGATCCCATGACCATTATCATCAACCCGAATGAGCTTGACTCCACCGCGTTCCACCCAGACTTGAATCTCGGTGGCCCCTGCGTCAACGCTATTTTCAATAAGCTCCTTGACAACCGAAGCAGGCCGCTCCACAACTTCACCGGCTGCAATTTGATTTATCAGTGTATTGGCTAACCGATGTATCCGCGCAGTCTGCCGTTCTGTATCACTGTCCATGGGCTCTCATAGCTCCGGGATGACGAGTTTTTGTCCAATCAACAAAGTCTCGATCTTCAACTTGTTGGCCTTTTTAATTGCCGAAATCGTTGTTCCAAACCGAGCCGCAAGTAATGATAATGATTCCGCCTTACGGACGACATGGATTCCTTTGGAGTCTTGGTTTACACGGCATTGGGATTTTTCCGTACAGTAACGGACAATGGCGCGAAACATTGAACCCGCGATCCTTTCGTGATGCAGCGCTGTTTGGAGAGCGCGTTCTTCTTTTTTGTTAGAAATGAACCCGACCTCAACAAGTACCGCCGGAATCTCTATGGCTTTAAGCACAACAAACCCCGCTTTCTGAACCTGCTTGGTGTGCAGAGAACCTACTTTACCCATTTCATACAGGAGATTCCTGGCAAGCACCTCACTCTCCTTTATTTTCCAGTCGACCTCCATATCGAGCATCGTTTCCCGCACGCTGTGTTCCTGATTTCCCAGCTTAACACCACCTATCAGGTCCGAGGCATTTTCCCTCTTTGCGAGTTCGCGACCTATTTCACTACTGGCTCCCTTAGAAGACAGGATGTACACCGAAGCACCATGCGCACTTCTCCGGCGAGCTGAATCTGCGTGCACCGAAATGAATACATCTGCTTGATGTTCTGCTGCAATCCTAATTCTATTACGTAAGCTGACATAGTAGTCACCTTTACGTGTTAGTTGAGCCGCCACGCCGGGCCGAAGGTTCAAAATCGATTGAAGCCGTTTTGCGATCGCTAGAACAACTTTCTTTTCGTGCGTGCCACGATGGCCCAACGCACCGGGGTCATCGCCCCCATGACCAGGATCGATCACGACAACATAGTCTTTCTCTGTTGGACTATCGACAGGATCATTGTTCCCCCGAAGGGACCAATCGGCTGGTTTGACGTCGACCACCAAGCGGTGACCATAGACTGCACCAGGGGGAAGCAGAAAGCTGTCATGATGGACCTGTCCCTTAAGATCAAGCACATAACGCAGTACGCCATTGTTCGGGTTCCCTGAACGCAAAGCCAAAAGCCAAGGGCCCAAGGCCTGATCACCGGGAGAAACCGCGCTGGACTCCGTGTTCTTGAGATCTATCACGATTCGTTGCGGACCTGTCAACGCAAACACGCTGTATACGACGGGACCGGAGAGATCAAAGACCAAACGGGTTTTAAGTGGTGAATGCCAGATTCTTATACTTAAAACATCGACACTAGCTAACACAGGGGCCGTTAACTGAAATATTAAAAGCCCGAGAAGAAGCTGCTTCATTGGAGCCAATCTGCGCGATCGGTCAACCGTTCTGTGGCTATCAAAATAGCTGAGCGCCCGTTTCCCTCATAGGCCAGGTTAACGGTGAGATCGGGATCTGGTAGCATACCCGGCGCTCGATCGGGCCACTCTATCAAGCAAATCCAGTTTCCATCTAGGTAATCCCGCAGACCAATCCCCTCCATCTCGGTATCAGATTCAATTCGATAGAGGTCCAGATGGGCCACCAAGACATCATCCAGATGATAGGTCTCAATCAGGGTAAACGTTGGGCTGGTTACTGAATCAGCACTACCCTTTTGTTGGATTATTGCTCTGGCGAAAGTTGTTTTCCCGGTACCCAGTTCACCACATAAATACACGACATCACCTGGCACAAGGATCACCGCAATCTCCGTGGCAAAAGCCGTTAACTGCGCTTCGCTTGTAAATATCTGTTTTGAGTTCATCCAGAATATGGGTCATTTACCAAACGTCTTAGATAACTCCACAGGTCTGACGCAAGCAGACCGCGCTCACCACCGTCTGCCGCAGCAAGGTCCGCAGCCCTAGAGTGCAGCCAGACACCAGCCATCGCGGCATCTCCCGGAACTAGACCTTGGCACAACAAGGCACCAATGACCCCGGATAAGACATCACCCATCCCTGCTGTCGCCATTCCTGGGTTGCCTTCTTTACAAAGCCAAAGATGGCCTCCTTCTGTGGCTACGAGTGTACCTGGCCCTTTGAGCACACAAATGCCTCCATATTGAGACTGAATCTTCGCGGCAGCAACGAACCGCTGGCTCTGGATAGCGGCAACATCCGCGTTGAGAAGGCGGCTAGCTTCGCCCGGATGTGGCGTGAGAATCATCTGTGCAGTTTGTCGAGGCTTTTGCGCAAGTAGGTTGAGAGCATCGGCGTCAACTACACCAGGTAAACCGGATGCCAATACACCATTAAGCATCTGAACCCCCCATTCACTCTGACCCAATCCAGGTCCCACCACCACCGCAGTCTTACCTGAAAGCACTGTTTGAAGCGCCACCTGATCCTCCACGGGATAGCACATCAATTCAGGCTGACTCCGACTGATTGCATCCATTTGTGAACGCTGAGTTGCTATGGTAACCAGCCCAGCGCCGGTTCTCAAAGCGGCTGTGGCGGCAAGTTGCACAGCACCGGCCATCGACACTTCACCCCCAATGACCACAAGATGGCCTGCCTCACCCTTGTGTAGGGTACGCCGGCGAGCGGGAAGGCGCTCCTGAATAATCCGGGCCGAAAGACAGCAAGCCATTGGCTCGATGCCGGCTAATACAGTCGCCGGAACCTCCAAGGATTCAACCACGATATCTCCTGTAAGGTCTGGTCCACGTGCTGTAAGTAGCCCTCCCTTGAGGCAGATAAAAGTCACGGTAACGGTTGCCTGCACAGCGGCATCATCGGCCCACCCAGTGTCCGTATCCAGTCCTGATGGGACATCTAGTGCTAACACAGGTCTACCAGAACCATTAATCGCATCTATCGCACTCTTAACAACATCGCTTGGAGGACGACTTAGCCCCGTCCCTAGAATCGCATCAACTACGAGTTCAGCTTCCCTGACAGAATCAATATTCAGTGCTTCAACAGTAATTCCCTGTAGATTGAGTTGATCGAGTGCACGCTGCGCATCATCTGTTTTAGGTGATACGACCTGAGACACTCTGACTTTGATTCCGGCCTGATGGGCTAACCTGGCCACGATATAGCCATCACCACCATTGTTGCCCGCCCCACAGACCACGTTCAGTGTCGAAATCCCGGGCCATCTCCGACAAATTACGCCATAGGCAGCAGCGCCAGCACGCTCCATCAGTTCACCCTCGGCCAGTTGCAGTGAATTAATCGCATCACGTTCGACAAGCCGAGAGCCCTCAGCACTGTAGAGATGTTCTAAGTTTCGTTCCATAGCGTTATGATATCGCGTTGATGACATCTAGGACATTCTCAACCGAGGACCTGACTTCCCTTAAAGAGCAGATGAAGCTTTGGGCTAAGGAACTCGGGTTTAGTACAATCGGTATCGCAGATACCGATCTCTCGCAGGCGGAAACACGGCTTATAGAGTGGCTCGCAGACGGCCGCCACGGCGACATGCACTACATGGCCAAACATGGTGACCGGCGGACAAAACCAGCGGCTATTCAACCCGGCACCGTCAGAGTGGTCAGTGTACGCATGAACTATCTTCCTGATTCCGCAACACCTCCAACAACAATCCTACAGGACAGCACTAAAGGGTATGTTTCCCGCTATGCCCTGGGACGAGATTATCATCGATTGATCCGACGGAGACTTCAGAAGCTCGCTGACTTGATGAGTGAAGCAGTCGGTTCCTTTCGCTATAGAGCCTTTGTAGACAGCGGCCCGGTCATGGAAAAACCTCTTGCTGTCAAGGCTGGTCTTGGATGGTTGGGCAAACACACAAACCTGATCGACAAGGAGTCGGGTTCGTTCTTTTTTTTAGGAGAACTTTACACGGACCTCCCTTTGCCGTTAGACAAGGAACAAACCGATCACTGCGGCGACTGCAACCGTTGTATGACAGCGTGCCCAACCGGTGCGATCGATAGAGCTTATCAACTAGATGCGCGACGGTGTATAGCCTACCTGACAATTGAACTCAAGGGATCGATTCCTGAGGATCTTAGACCGCTAATTGGCAACCGAATATTTGGGTGTGACGATTGCCAGTTGGTCTGCCCTTGGATCAGGTTCTCTAAATCGGTATCTACTCAAGACTTCCAACCTCGCCATTCACTCGACAATGCCACACTTACCGGTCTTTTCAGTTGGTCCGAGTCTGAATTCAATACCCGGCTTGAAGGAAGCCCGATAAGGCGAATTGGCTACCAACGCTGGCTCCGTAACATAGCTGTTGCCTTGGGTAACAGTAAAAGGACGACTGGAGTACTGGCCGTTCTGGAAGGGAAAAAAGCAGAGGCTACACCAATGGTACGCGAGCATATTGAATGGGCAATAGCACGACTTAATGATTCCTCTGCCGAGGCAGATTGACTGATCAGACTTTGAACACCGTGCTGCGGTAATACTGGAGCTCTTCTATGGATTCACGAATATCATCGAGCGCTCGGTGGGCGGCTTTTTTCTCAAACCCGGCGATAATATCGGGGCTCCAGCGAGCCACCAACTCCTTAATTGTGCTGACATCCACGTTCCGATAGTGGAGATAGGCGCTGAGATTAGGCATATAACGATATAGAAATCGGCGATCCTGGCAAATACTGTTACCGCATAAAGGTGAGCGCCCCTCAATAATATAGCGCTCGACAAATTCTAGTGTGTACTGTTCGGCCTCGGCGGTACTAACATCAGAACTTTGAACTCGCGCCACCAACCCACTGCCTTTATGGACTCGCTGATTCCATTCATCCATTAGGTTTAACACGGCTTCAGGTTGTTTGACTGCGAGAACCGGTCCCTCTTCGATAATCTTGAGGTCGGCGTCTGTAATGATCGTCGCAATCTCAATGATCCTGTCCCTATCAGGGTCCAGACCCGTCATTTCAAGGTCGATCCAGACGAGATTACCTGAATCTTTCAAAAGTAGCTCTCGGCCGGCCGTTCTGAATTTACGTTAAAAACACTTCGCCGAGCACAATCCGCTGTAGCTAGGCCGCCTCTTCCACTGCCTTGATGCTCAATCGCACCCGGCCCTGTTTATCGACTTCCAACACCTTTACCTTAACCATATCACCCTCAGAAAGTTTGTCACTGACATTAGCTACACGTTCTTCAGATATCTGCGAGATGTGCACGAGCCCGTCTTTTCCTGGAAGGATATTCACAAATGCTCCGAAATCCATAAGGCGTACGACTTTCCCTTCATAAATCGATCCAACCTCGACATCCGCAGTGATCTGTTCAATGCGCTTCCGAGCCGCTTCGGAAGCCGAAAGATCGGCACTTGCTATCTTTATAGTGCCATCGTCTTCGATATCAATTGTGGCGCCAGTACTTTCAGAGATGGCACGGATCGTCACACCACCCTTACCGATAACATCTCTTATTTTTTCAGTCGGTATACGAATTGTCGTGATCCTAGGGGCGTATTGAGACATTTCAGACCTTGGTTCTGCCAGAGCCTTAGCCATCTCCCCTAATATGTGCAGCCGCCCCTTTCTGGCCTGGGTCAGGGCCTGCTCCATAATCTCTTTATTGATACCTTCGATTTTGATATCCATCTGTAGTGCAGTCACACCAGCTTCAGTACCAGCAACCTTGAAGTCCATATCTCCCAGATGGTCCTCATCGCCGAGTATGTCGGTAAGAATCGCGAACTGATCTCCCTCTTTGATCAAACCCATTGCAACACCGGCGACCGGCGCTTTAATCTCTATGCCAGCGTCCATCATAGAAAGACTAGCCCCGCACACAGTCGCCATAGAACTCGAACCATTGGACTCTGTAATTTCCGACACAATTCTGATGACGTAGGGAAAATCTTCAGGTTTCGGCATTACTGCCAGCAGAGCCCGCTTAGCTAACCGCCCGTGTCCAATCTCGCGGCGTTTTGGTGAACCGACACGGCCTGTTTCTCCGACACTATAGGGTGGAAAGTTATAGTGCAGCATAAAGTGATCCCGCCGCTCACCTTCGATCGCGTCGATTATCTGCGAGTCGCGTTCCGTACCCAGCGTCGTGACCACAAGTGCCTGTGTTTCCCCTCGTGTAAACATCGCCGACCCGTGGGTTCGAGGTAGCAGTCCTGTATCAATCACTATGGGCCTGACCGTCTCGAGGTCTCTGCCATCAATTCTTGGCTGTCGATCCAATATTCGACCGCGGACGATATCTTTCTCCAGTGCTTTTAGCGCACTTTTTACCTTATCAGCCTCAACCTCTTCACTGACTTCATCACACAATTCCGACACCACCTTCTGTTTGGCTTCTCCGACTGCTGTCTGGCGCTCTACTTTGTCCGCCATCTGGTAGGCATTTTCAAGGTGGGATCGTCCAGCGGTATCAACCCTGGCGGCGAGTTCTTCATCCGTTTGTGGAGGTTCCCATTCCCATACAGGTTGACCAACCTCGTCGGCAAGTGAGCGAATTTCCCTGATTGCTTCTTTCATCTGGTCATGACCGAAAATCACTGCGCCTAACATCTGTTCTTCTGATAATTCCTGCGCCTCTGATTCAACCATCAACACGGCACTCTCTGTCCCCGCCACAACTAGATTCAATCGAGATTCAGACAACTCACTGGCATCGGGGTTAAGCACGTAGTCATCATCAATAAAACCGACACGCGCCGCTCCAATTGGCCCCTTAAAAGGTACCCCTGATAGGGTCAATGCAGCTGAAGCCCCGAGCATGGCAAGAACATCCGGGTCGATTTCGGGATCGATCGACATCACCGTTGCAATTACCTGGACTTCGTTCTTAAACCCAGTAGGAAACAGTGGCCTGATCGGGCGGTCAGTGAGTCGACAAGTCAAGATAGCTTTTTCAGAAGGCCGTCCTTCTCGTTTAAAAAAACCTCCAGGTATACGCCCTGCAGAATAAGTCCTCTCTTCATAATCTACGGTTAACGGAAAGAAATCACGATTACTCGGTTCGCGTGATGCCACAACCGTAACCAGCACAGTCGTGTCTCCCATCCGAGCCAGCACTGCGCCCGATGATTGCCGGGCTATCCGTCCGGTCTCCAGGATTACCTCGTGTTTGCCATACTTGAAACGCCGTGTTGCTGCCTTCATTTTGACTCCTGATGCTCTTCCTAGAGCCAATTAACGGCGTAAACCCAAGCGACCGATCAAGGACCGATATCGCTCTTCGTCTTTGCCTTTTAGGTAATCCAACAGCTTGCGCCTACGGTTAACCATACGGAGCAGTCCCTGCCGGGAATGGTGATCATGAATGTGAATTTTGAAGTGTTCAGTCAAATCTTTGATTCGGTCGGTCAAAAGAGCCACTTGCACCTCTGGTGAACCTGTATCGCCCTGATTCAAGGCATATTCGCCAATAACCCCTGCTTTGCTTTGCGCGGTGATTGTCATTTATCTTCCTCTAAGTCCAATTTCCTTTCATAGCTTCTGTGGTTGCTTTCAGCAATATGAAGGTCCCTTTAATGTCGAATGTTCACTCGCTACTTGCTATTTAGCGAATCTGTCGGCGGAGGAAAGCGCGCTAGTCTACTCGCCGCGGCCTATTTACTCAACAAAATCAGCGTTATCTCCCAGTTTGCGACATCAATCGTCGGGGGGTAACTCGCCCATCATCAGTTACCACTCCAATTCCAAGAAACCCCGCGCCCTTGGCGTATAACCTAACCTCCCCTTTGTTCGGCAGCCCATCTGCGCGTACGGCCTGGCCCCGACACAGATAAAACGCAGCGTCGGCTGACAATCTGATATCCGGCAGATGAGATAGACCGTCATCAATTGGGGTCAAGATCTTCTGTCTTGCCTCTAGATCTGCCACCGCCGTCAATTCGGTCAGTTTTACTGCATCTTCGATCTTTAGATCCGCAACAACCAGCCGGCGTAAAGCCACAACATGGCCGCCACACTTCAGCAAATTACCAAGATCGTGCGCAAGCCCTCGAACGTAAAATCCGTGGGAACATTTAAGCTCTAACTCCAGATCACGGCCATCAAAAGATTTAAGTTCCATGGTGTATACCACAACATTACGGGGGCTGCGCTCAATCTCTATCCCTTCCCTGGCCAGTTTATACAAGGGTGTTCCGTTCATTTTCACCGCCGAATACATCGGTGGTATCTGCTGAAACTCTCCCTGGAAGTTCAACAGAGCCTTCTCTATTTCATGTTGACTCACAACTACTGGTATTTTCTCGAGAACTTCCCCTTCACTGTCTCCCGTAGCAGTTCGCTCTCCTAGTCGAATACGTGTCCAGTACGTTTTGTCGGCACCAAGAAAGATACCAGACAATTTTGTCGCACTCCCAAAGCAAAGAGGCAATAGACCTGTCGCAATCGGGTCCAGACTTCCAGTGTGGCCTGCCTTGCGGGCATTTAAAAGGCGCTTTGCCTCCTGGAGGGCTCCATTTGAAGTTACTCCCTGTGGTTTATCCAACAACAAAAGGCCGGAGAGGTTATCACCTCGACTTGAGGTACTTCTACGTGCCATCTTCCATATTCCGATCCAACTCCAACTCATCGATTATCGTAGTCAATCGTCGCGCTCGTTCTACACTTTCATCGTAGCGAAATGTCAAGTGAGGCACCCTTCTTAGATGCAATGACTGCGCAAGATCACGACGCACAGCAGGTACATTTTCTTCAAGTACCATAAGTATGTTGTCAATATCCGAGTCTTGGGCGAATGACGAAACGTAAACTGTCGCTTGTAGTAGGTCGCGGCTCATGTCAACTGCAGTAACTGATACTATTCCGAGACCTTCATCTGCTAATTCGCGCAGCATGAAATGAGAGACCTGACGACGTACCAGTTCCGAGACTCTCCGAACTCTGTCAATCCCCTGCATTACGTAACCCTAGAGTTGAAAACTAAAGACTTGGTTTTTCCTCTACAGTCTGGTAGATCTCGATCTGATCACCTTCCTTTATGTCGTTATAATTTTTGACTCCGATCCCGCATTCAAACCCAGTCTTTACTTCAGCAACGTCATCCTTGAACCGACGAAGAGAATCTATTTGTCCTTCGAAAATGACGACATTGTCACGTAAAACCCGCACGGGAAGATTCCTTTTAACCTCTCCTTCAATAACTCGGCAACCAGCCACCGCACCGAGTCTGGCGACCCGAAAGACATCACGAACCTCGGCAAGTCCTATAGCCTGTTCTCTGAGTATCGGTGCCATCATTCCGGTCAGGGCAGATTTCATGTCATCTATCGCGTTATAAATTACGTTGTAGTAGCGAACATCAATACCCTCCGATTCAATCATCTTTCGTGCTGTCGCATCGGCTCTCACGTTGAATCCTATTATCATTGCCTCCGAAGCAGTTGCCAGATTTACATCCGACTCGTTAATTCCACCCACCATTCCATGTACGACGTGAATACCGATTGTGTCTCCAGATATATCTTCCAAGGTGGTAGTCAACGCCTCGACTGAACCTTGAACATCTGCTTTGATGATGAGATTCAGCGTTGTTTTTTCACCGCTGCCCATCTGTTCAAACACGCTTTCTAGTTTCAGTTTCTGCTGCTTTGCCAGCTTGACTTCCTTGAACTTACTCTGTCGATAGCCACTAATTTCCCTAGCCTTGCGCTCATCAATGACGACATTCGCCTCGTCACCAGAATCAGGGACACCACCTAGACCCTGAACTTCAACCGGTGTAGACGGACTCGCTTTTTGTATAACCTTCCCAGCACTGTCAGTCATTACCCGAATCCGGCCATATTCCCTGCCCACGAGGAGGACATCCCCCTTTCGCAAAGTTCCACTGCTTACTAATACTGTCGCGACAACACCACGACCTCGGTCTAGTCGGGCCTCTATGACAGTGCCGCTGGCCGGCCCTTCGACCGGTGCCTTGAGATCCAACAACTCGGCTTGCAACAGCACCGACTCCAATAACGCGTCTATTCCGTCTCCGGTCAGTGCTGATATTTCATTTACCAAAATATCTCCCCCCCATTCTTCCGGAACGACTTCGTGGGCGGTGAGTTCTTGTTTTACACGCTCTGAATCCGCATCATCTTTATCGATCTTGTTTATCGCAACAATCAGAGGAACACCCGCTGTTCGAGCATGATTTATTGCTTCAACTGTTTGAGGTTTTACACCGTCATCAGCCGCAACAATTAGCACCACAAGATCCGTCACCGATGCGCCGCGAGAGCGCATAGCGCTAAAAGCTTCGTGGCCAGGAGTGTCGAGAAATGTGATGGTGCCTCGTTCTGTAGAAACCATGTACGCACCGATATGCTGTGTAATACCACCGGCTTCGCCTGCTGCTACTTTTGTCTGACGCAGGTAGTCTAAAAGCGAAGTCTTGCCATGGTCGACGTGCCCCATGACGGTTACGACTGGTGCTCTGTGATGGGCCTCATAGGCTTGGGTTTCTTCTGTAAGTAGAACCGACTCGGGATCCATCGCTGCCGCTGTTTGACCCTCGTGTCCCATTTCTTCAATTACAAGTATCGCAGTATCCTGATCGAGGACCTGATTGATGGTGACCAAGCTACCCATATCCATCAACACTTTGATAACTTCCGCCGCTTTGACAGACATGGCCTGAGAAAGGTCTGCGACAGTTATTGTTTCTGGCACGTCGATGATCCTCTTAATCGGCTCGGTCGGCATTTCAAATGCATGCTGGCCGGTCGTTGCTGATGTAAGTTTTCTAGGTTTAATCACAGGACGAGCCTTCCGCCGGCCTCTTTTCCCAGCTGCCAGGTGTAATTCCTGATCCCCAGAAGCCTTATCCCGCCCTTTCTTTTTTCTTGGCTTGTCTTCTCTGCGTCCGGCTGCTTTATGCTCCGTTGGTGGGACAGGCACGTCACCTGGCACCGGAACCTCGGACTCAACCGCAGATGGCTTCGATTCTTGGTCGGCCTGCAATTGTTCCGCTTCTTCAGCGGCCTTGCGCTCGGCGTCCGCCATCTCTTGCGCCACTGCCTTGGCTTTTATTTTGGCTTCAGCCTCAGCTTCTGCAGCAAGTAAGGCCGCTTGTTCAGCTTCAACTGCCTTTCTAGCATCTGCTTGCTGGCGCTGTAGATCCCCTCGCTTTATATAGGTTCGCCGCTTTTTGAGCTCGACGTGTATAGTCCTCGCACTGCCGGTACGCGATGTCTGTTTCACGACACTGCTCGTACGACGGTTCAGCGTAATACTGCCCTGCGATTCGGTCGACCTAGGTTCCAGCTCACCGCGTAGATATGCGAGTAATTTCGTTTTTTCAGCGTCATCCAAATCACCATCAATGGTTTTATCTAAAACCCCAGCGTTTTTAAGCTGTTGTAACAACCTGTCTTCACTGACACCGATCTGCTCGGCGAATCTCTTTACAGTTACTGCTGTCATTTGAATCTTCCCGAAATTCTATTGGGCCTCTGCAAACCAGGGTGCACGGGCCGTCATTATGAGTTCTGCAGCTCGTGCTTCATCAATGCCGCTGAGTTCAACAAGCTCATCGGTCGCACATTCGGCAAGATCTTCCATTGAACGAACGCCATTTTGTGCAAATAACCGGGCAGTTTCGTCATCCATACCCTCCATCGAGAGCAAGTCGTCTTCAGGTCTTGTTTTCTCAAGCTCAGAAAACTCACGAATATCCAAAAATTCTTTTGCTCGACGCCGTAATTGATCCACTAGCTCCTGATCAAAACCCTCGATCTCAACCAGTTCCTGAACCGGCACATAAGCTACCTCTTCTGGCGTCAAAAACCCTTCTTCGACCAATACCTCAGCGACATCGTTGTCTATGTTCAACTGTTCCCGCAAACGCTCGCAAGATGCCTGTGCTTCGAGATCTGCTTTTTCCAAAGCAGCCTCATCCGTCATGATATTTAATTCCCAACCCGTCAATTCTGACGCCAGTCGTACATTCTGCCCACCGCGACCAATTGCAAGAGACAACTGGTTCTCATCAACCACCACATCCATGGCCCGTGATTCCTCATCAACAATGATTGAATCAACCTCCGCCGGCTGTAGAGCCTTGATAACGAACTCAGCAGGTGATTCTGTCCAGGTAATAATATCGATCCGCTCCAGATTGAGTTCATTTGACACACTTTGAACCCGTGCTCCACGGATTCCGACACAAGCGCCCACCGGATCTATTTTGGGATCATTGGACCTCACTGCTATCTTGGCACGAGATCCGGGATCGCGGGATGCTCCAAGAACCTCGATCACGCCCTGGCCAACCTCTGGGACTTCTAGTCGAAATAGTTTAATTACAAGTTCGGGGCTTCTTCTATCCAGGATTAATTGTGGTCCGCGCGCCTCGGACCTAACTTCCGTGAGAATGCTTTTGACTCGGTCTCCGTTACGAAGCGCCTCCCTATCAATCCAGGTAGATCTTGGTAATGATGCTTCCACACTTTCAATATCGACGATAGCCTCCCGATGTCCGACACGCTTAACGACACCCTGGACCATCTCACCCACTCTATCCTTGAAGGTCTCATATATTCGTGCACGCTCAGCTTCACGGACTTTCTGATTAATTACTTGCTTGGCCGCCTGCGCCTCTATTCGGCCAAATTTTGCCACTACCTCCAAGGGCTCCTCCACAAATCCGCCAACTTCATGCGCTACATCCGGATAACTGATATTGGCAGCAGCCAGGGTCATCTGGCTAATGGGGCTCTCAAGCACTGCATCGTCATCCACAATTTCCCACTGACGAAATGCCTCATAGTCACCAGTGTTCTGGTCAATCGAAACACGAACTTCGATATCTTCCCGATTTCGCTTTCGAGTTGCAGTGGCCAGTGCTGCCTCGATAGCCAAAAATATCACATCTTTTTCTAACTCTTTTTCCCGAGAAAGAACATCTGCCATCATCAAAACTTCATCTTTGGTCATGCCACAATCTCCAGAATTATCGCCGCGATCGCGGATTCTTGTTCTCGAATTCCGAAACCAGTCTTGCCCGATCCATATCGTTGTAAGCGAGTTCGTACTCTTCCCCATCGACTTCTATTACAGCCCCTTCGCCAGACACGCATTTCAATAACCCAGTGTAATTTCGCCTTCCGAGGTGTGGTCTGATCATCCTTATTCTTACCATATTGCCCTCAGCTCGACGAAAATGTTCGAGCTTGGCCAAGGGCCTATCAAGGCCCGGCGACGAAATCTCCAGTGCATACTCACCCGAAATGGGATCGTCCACATCCAGCAAAGAGCTAACTTGCCGGCTAACCGTCTCACAGTCATCTAACACGATACCCCCTGGTGAATCGATATAAACTCTCAACGTCTTTGTACTTGCACCTGTCAACTCAACCATAACCAGCTCGTAGCCCATGGCTTCGATCACTGGTTCGAGCAGTTCTCGCAGTGCTGTCACATTACCAAACATGATCACCCGCCCGCCGGACCGAGCACAACCACCGCTGGCCCTTAAAAAGCAAACCCCGCAACAGCGGGGTCGTAGTCATACCATTATTGGTAGCGGGGGTAGGATTTGAACCTACGACCTTCGGGTTATGAGCCCGACGAGCTGCCAGACTGCTCCACCCCGCAACAAACCGCTAATTATAGTGCGGGCTTACACTTATATTCAAGATATTCCGGTCCTGAACTCAGTCGTAGCCTGTGTAAAGCAACTCTATCGGGGACTCTTTTACCAACTGACACAGGGCCGAGCATAAAATACCTACAATCACCGCCACATGGCAACAATGCCGCCTCAGGCCAATGCAAAACGTAGACCCTAACGAACTGTCAAAATTTGAGAAACTGGCCAGCCGCTGGTGGGATCCAAACAGCGAATTTCGACCCTTGCATGAAATAAATCCCCTGCGTTTAAATTACATTGAAGAGCAGGTCTGCTTACAGAACAAAAAAGTTATCGATATTGGCTGCGGAGGCGGCATACTCAGCGAGTCTATGTGGGAAAGGGGCGCCTCGGTCACAGGAGTAGATGCGGGGCAAGGCCCCATCTCTGTCGCCAGACTGCATGCCCGTGAACGATCAGCGTCCATCGACTACCGTCAGTGCACAGTCGAGGAACTGGTAGGCCACGAATCGGGCCAGTACGATGTGGTTACTTGCATGGAACTTTTGGAGCACGTCCCATCACCAGCCGAAACCATTTCCGCCTGCGCAGAGCTTACCCGGGTCGGGGGCCATGTCTTTTTCTCAACAATAAACCGTAACCCCAAATCCTGGCTATTTGCTATTGTTGGCGCAGAGTATGTGCTTAACCTGTTGCCTCGTGGAACACACCACTACGAAAAGTTCATTAAACCATCAGAACTGGATCTATGGGCCCGTGATGCCGGTTTATACCTGAGCGGATCCATCGGACTGCATTACAACCCGCTTTTCCAGGAGTATTCACTGAGTGGGAATCTCGATGTGAATTACATCTTGCATTTCCGCCACGGTTCTTCAACCACGCATGACTCTCCGGGTTCATAACCAGCTAATGAGGATCAATCATCTATTGTTCGATCTTGATGGCACTCTCGCTGACACTGCTCCTGATCTTGTAGCCGCGCTTAACTTTGTGCTGACTCAACATGGCAAACCCACAGTTTCACTTAGGGATGCCCGCTGCTGGGCCGGAGCAGGCAGCGCTCGACTTATTGAACAGGGATTTTCTATCTCACCTACATCAAAAGAATTTCATTTTCTTAGAAAACAACTGCTTGATTATTATAATGAGCATATCTGTGAAGGTAGCTGCCTGTTTCCGGGAATAGATCAATTACTGACCCGCCTTGAATTAGCTGGCCACAGCTGGGGAGTTGTTACAAATAAGCCGGCACGGTTTACTGATCCTCTGTTGAACGCGTTGGGATTGTCCGACAGAGCAGCCGTTGTAGTCTGTGGTGACACTCTACCATCCAACAAGCCCGAACCCGAGCCGGTACTACATGCATGCCGCCTGAGCGGTAGAAACACCTCAACCACGGCACTGATAGGCGATGACCTACGCGATATCATGGCTGGCCGGGCTGCGGGCACCACTACCGTGGCCGTTACCTGGGGATACGCATCACCTGACGATCTGCCAGGGAATTGGGGGGCTGATCATACGGTGGATTCCCCTGCAGAACTTGAACATCTACTGATCCAAATCGAATGATGGAGCAAGCCTGATGCTGAGCGAAATCTTGATCCTGGTGGTGGTCATTATTGCCATCACCGCGTTTGCACTTATCCGCAGTCATCGCCAACAGCCACCAAGCAGCACTGACATTGCAACCCTGCTTCAGACGCATCAACAGTTGATGCACGATCAACTCCTTAAACAAGAACGGGCCCTAAGGGACGCATTACTGAAACAGGATCAGTCTACTGTTGGACATCTTGGTCAACTCAAGGAACGTATGGCCGTAATCGACCATGCACAAAAAAATATTACACAACTGTCCACCGAAGTCACTGGGCTCCGTAACGTGCTCGATAATAAGCAGGCGCGAGGCGCATTCGGTGAGCTCAGGCTCGAAACACTGATTCAGGATGCACTCCCCCCGGATGCCTACAAGTTCCAGGCTACCTTAAGCAATGGCCGCCGGGCTGACTGTCTGCTACATCTACCGAACCCACCAGGATCTACTGTTGTCGACTCAAAATTTCCTCTGGAGTCTTACAGATTGGTCGTTGCAGCAACGACAGAAGAAGAGAAGAAACGTCACTCCAAAGCATTCTCAGGGCATGTCGCCAACCATATTGAGGCGATCGCAACGCGCTACATTATTCCCGGCGAGACATCCGAAAATGCTCTAATGTTTATACCTGCAGAATCCGTCTATGCGCAGATACATTGTGATCATCAAGATCTCGTTAAAACGGCGTACCGCAGGCGCGTTTACCTTGTCTCACCCTCAACACTGTGGGCTACCTTGAACACTATAACCGCTATTTTTCGCGACGTTAAGATGCGGGAACAGGCTGATATTATTCAGAATGAAGTTCTTGCCATGATGACGGATGTTCAGCGCCTGGACACGAGAATTGCTTCTTTGCAAAAGAACTACGACGCAATGGCTGAGGATTTCAGGAGAATCCGCATCTCAACCGACAAGATTATTCGTCGGGCATCAACTATCGATGCGCTCGAGCTGGCGGATGACACTGATCAACACGGCGAGTAATCACGCCGTGTGAACCAGTTCACAGAAATTTCAAAGCGGGCTATCCAGAATCAACACTGTCAGTCAGGTTCAGAGTTCTTGTGCACAAGGAGATGTCGGAACTGCAGCTAACAACTGACGTTTGTAAAAAGCTGGCTGTGGTGGCCGGCCCTGCCGGTCACCACTTCATCCACTCAACTCTGCGCGTACAGCGACAAAACCTCGCTCTTAACCCCCGTCGCCAAGCGCCGTTTCTAGTTGCGGTATTGCTTCGAATAGATCTACCACCCAACCATAGTCCGCGACCTGAAATATAGGGGCTTCCTCGTCTTTGTTTATCGCAACAATCACTTTTGAATCCTTCATACCTGCTAAATGCTGAATTGCACCTGAAATCCCCACTGCGATATATAGATTTGGCGCGACCACCTTTCCGGTTTGCCCGACCTGGTAATCATTGGGAACATAGCCTGCATCAACAGCAGCCCTGGATGCCCCAACCGCTGCGTTCAATCTGTCCGCTATGCGTTCTAGCATTGCGAAATTATCTCCGCTCTGCATTCCTCGGCCACCTGAGATGATGATATCTGCCGTTGTCAATTCAGGCCTCTCAGATCGGGTAAGTTCCTCACCAGCAAACTTTGACAATCCTGATTCCTGAGCCCCTACAACTTCTTCGATCGCCGCCTCTCCTTCTTCTGTTGCTGATTCGAATGCCGTGGTCCGCACAGAAATCATTTTGATGACATCTTTTGAGCGAATAGTCGCCATGGCATTTCCCGCGTATATCGGCCGGATAAAAGTATCTTCGCCTTCAATTCCGCTGATGTCTGAGATTTGCTGAACATCAAGCAGCGCTGCTGCGCGGGGCATGATGTTCTTGCCGTAGGTCGATGCCGGTACAAGCACATGTGTGTACTCGCCCGCCAATTTCGCAATCAACGGTGATAGATTTTCCGCTAGTGAATCGCCGAGCGACGGATCATCTACTTTGAGTACCCGTTTTACGCCGGTGACTCGTGCAGCATGCTCTGCTGCGGCGATACAATTAGCCCCAGCAATCAATAAATCAATTTCATCACCCAGTTCCTGCGCCGCTGTCACAGTATTTAGTGTCGATGGCTTCAGCTTATCGTTGTCGTGTTCACCTATAACAAGAATACTCATCTTCAGATCACCTTTGCTTCGTTTTTTAATTTTTCGACTAGTTCTTCCGCACTCCCTACCCTGACACCCGCCTCTCTTGCGGGAGGTTCGACCACGCTGACCACCTCGGTGCGAGGTGTAACATCGACATCAAGATCCGATGGGCTCAGGGTATCCAGTGGCTTTTTCTTTGCCTTCATGATATTGGGCAGAGAAGCGTAGCGAGGCTCATTCAACCGAAGATCTACGGTTACCACTGCAGGGGGTACGAGCTCGAGTTTCTCCAGGCCACCGTCTACCTCCCTCGTGACCTTGACTATGCTCTTCTCGACGACCAGATCGGAAATAAACGTACCAATGGACCAACCTAACAGTGCTGCCAACATCTGGCCTGTCTGGTTGTTATCACCGTCGATCGCCTGTTTACCCAATATAACGAGACCAGGCCCTTCGCGATCCACAACAGCTTTTAGCGACTTTGCGATCGCCAATGGCTCTGGGGTTTCTTCAGTCTCAATCAATATCGCACGATCAGCACCCATGGCAAGCGCTGTTCTGAGAGTTTCCTGGCTCTGTGCGGCACCGACTGTCACGACGATGATTTCATCGACCAAGCCCGACTCCTTCAGGCGGATTGCTTGTTCAACGGCTATTTCACAAAAAGGGTTCATTGCCATTTTCACGTTGTTAAGCTCAACGCCAGACTGATCCGATTTCACACGAACCTTGATATTTGCATCGATGACCCGTTTGACGGGTACCAGTACTTTCATTGTTGTTTATCCTCTCTACACTTAAGACCCATTGTTCGACAACAAATGCTTGTTCCTTAGCCTCGCAACTGTTTGAAATGCGAAGACAATCCTGCTGCGTGTCACGTCAACCTTTATATATCAGATAGATCCCATCTGAAACTTGGACCGCGTATTGTATTGGCCCTATCACGTATACGTCCACGTGAGAGAGCACCCAAGCAAACAATTGAACGACGGCGTTTATCTGATTTACGCCATTTTTGGTTAAGCCACCTAACCTGGGTGACGCTGAACATTACGCCCTGGTCGCCTGCCGAGTAGAAATCATCCAATGTCCGACCCAAAATACACCCTGAGCCATTTGATTCTACCCATACATGAGCACGCGACGAAACAAACGCGGTAGCGCAAGAGAAGCCAGACGCGCAAAACGAGCCAGTGCATCCACTCGGAGCGTACCCTATATCACCCGCAAGGTCCCGGTCTATGAAATGGCCAGCGAAGAATTGCTGACCACAATCGAAACCAATGCCGAAACCCTACTCGAGGAAACCGGCATTGATTTCAGAGACGACCAAGCCGCCTTGTCTTTATTCGAAAAAGCCGGCGCCAAGATCGATGGTGAGCGCGTCCGTTTCCCCAAAAACATGTGCAGAGAGATCATCCAGGCATCTGCCCCGCGAATGTATGTTCAACATGCCAGGAACTCGCAACGCAGCGTTAAGATTGGCGACAACCATTGTGTGCTGGTGCCGGCTTACGGACCACCTTTTGTGCACGACCTGGATAAGGGGCGTCGTTATGCAACGCTTGAGGACTTCGAAAACTTTACCAAGCTAACCTACAGCACACCCTCAATGCACCATTCCGGTGGCACCTTGTGTGAGCCCGTAGACATACCGGTGAATAAACGGCATCTGGATATGATCTACAGCCATCTACGCTGGAGCGACAAGCCTTTTATGGGCTCGGTAACAGCTCCGGAAAGGGCGCAGGATTCTGTGGACATGGCAAAACTTGTTTTTGGAGAAGACTTCGTCGATAAAAACTGCGTCATCACAAGCCTCATTAACGCAAACTCACCAATGACATTTGATTCAACCATGCTGGGCGCGGCCCGCGTCTATGCAGAAAATAATCAGGCCACTGTCATTTCCCCTTTCATCCTTTCCGGAGCTATGTCGCCTGTCACAGTGGTCGGCACCTGCACACAGATCCTGGCCGAAGCGCTGGCCGGCATAACCTTTACCCAATTGATCAGACCTGGTGCACCTGTGATTTTTGGCACATTCAGCAGTGCCATATCGATGCAATCAGGGGCGCCGACATTCGGCACACCAGAACCATCTATGGTCCTTTATATAATGGCTGCCCTGTCCCGACGCCTAGGCGTGCCTTATCGGAGTGGCGGTGGCTTGTGCGCTTCCAAACTGCCAGATGCCCAGGCAGCCTATGAATCTGCCAATACACTGCAGACTGCGATGCTTGCGGGTGTTAACTTTATGCTTCACACCGCCGGCTGGTTAGAGGGAGGACTCTCCATGGGCTACGAAAAATTTATTCTAGATGCTGATCAGGCTGCAATGATTGAAGTCTTCTTGTCGGGCGTTGATGATTCTGAAAACGGACAGGCCATGGCTGCATTACGCGAGGTTGGCCCAGGCAATCATTTTCTGGGTTGTGACCATACGCAAGCCAATTTCGAAACGGCTTTCTATCGATCCAACACCGCCGACAATAACAGCTTTGAACAATGGGAATCGGAGGGTGCTTTAGACGCAGCCAAACGAGCAAACCAGATGTGGAAATCCATCCTGGCAGAGTATGAGTCACCATCTATCGATCCCGGGATTAATGAGGCCCTTAAAGATTTCATCAAAAGACGTAAGTCTGAAATGCCTGACGTCAACTACTGAGATCACCATCATCGTCAAATATGACAATGACACGACGATTTTGACGGCCCTTTTTTTCGATTTTCTTTATCCTCACCCGACCGATCTCGCCCGTTGCTGCTACGTGCGTTCCGCCACAGGGTTGTAGATCTATTCTCGAAAATTTAACCAATCTGATGGTACCAGTCCCTGTAGGGGGTTTAACAGACATCGTTCTGACCAGTTCAGGCTGAGCAGCAAGTGACTCTTCGGTAATCCATTCCAGCGTCATTTTACTGTTCAACCGAATGACTTCATTTAGACGCTCTGACAAGTGCGCCTTATCTATCGTTTCTGGCAAATCAAAATCCAACCGCCCCTGTCCATCCCGTATAGAGCCACCTGTCACGGATGCAGGTACTACACTGCACAACATATGCATGCAGCTGTGCATACGCATCAGGCGATAACGTCTATCCCAGTCAATGCGCAGTCGGATCTCCTCCCCGATGAAAGGTAGAGAGTCAACTTCCCCTATAAGGTGAATCAGCCCTTCGCTCGAATGGTATTGCGTATCAACAATCGGCACCTCCGTTCCAGCAGCACGAATCATCCAGCCGATATCCCCGGGTTGACCCCCACCTTCCGGGTAAAAAACAGTCTTATCCAGTTGTACTCGATTTTCGTTAACAGCGATAACGACAGCTGTGCACTCGCGAAGGTAAGCATCAGAGCGAAACAACTCTTCGGTCATATGAAAACCCTGTTTTATAATAGAAGGCTATTCAGTCTAACTCACAAAACAAAGATCACCCAGCCAAGCATTTTAAGCTGTCAACTAATATTTAATTCCACAAGTAATGGCTGTCGGTAATTTGTCCGTGATACACCGCTTAAGGCCAGTCATACGCTAAGGATCTCATCTGGAGCACCAGCTATCTATCACAGCACTGAAAAATTATATGGATTGCAGTACTGGCCGACATGGGTAGGCGTCTTTTTTATGCGCATCCTCAGCCTAATACCCCTGCCGCTTCTCTATTACGTGGGCGGACTGTTTGGTGACGTTCTTCGCGTGTGCGTACCTTCCAGGCGGCATATTGCATCCCGCAACCTACAATTGTGTTTTCCCAACCAGACAGCACTTGAACATAGGTTGCTTTTGCGCCGTAATTTCAGAAACACGGCCCGAATGTTCCTTCTGTCCGGGTTTGTCTGGTGGGGGACGAAAAAGGCCTTCGGCCAAAGAATTACATTAAAAAACGAACATTACCTAACCAACGCCAACAACGAAGGGCGGGGGGTAATTTTGCTGGCACCCCATTTTGTTGCAATGGAGGTCGCTGGTATGTACGTTTCGTCTCGCTATCCTAGTGTCAGTATTTACCAGAACAACCGGAACAAAGTACTCGATAAACTTATGTTACAGGCCAGGAGTCGGTTTGGTGGACAGATGTTTGAACGGAAAAGTGACCTTAAGAAATTGATTCGATCTATCCGCAACGGAATGGTCTGTTACTACCTGCCAGATCAGGATCCTGGCCCACGACGTGCAGTATTCGCGCCGTTCTTCAATATACCTACCGCCACGTGGCCAGTGTTAGGCAGAATGGCGCGGATGACCCGTGCTGTGGTATTGCCCTGCACCACCCGCATTGTCGAGGGTGGAAGAGGGTTTGAGGTCATTCTGGACCCACCCCTGAAGAATTTTCCAAGCGGCGACACACAACTGGACAGTGAAGCTATGAATTGGGCTATAGAACAGTGCGTTCGTCGGCTACCGGAACAGTATTTCTGGGTTCACAAACGATTCAAGACCAGGCCCCCGGGGTCTGAAGCCATTTACTGAACCGTCAGGCACCAGCCACAATCTGGGCAATACTTTCTCCGACATCCCGGCACAATCCATTGCCGCCCATATCAGGAGTTCTAACACCGTCTGGTGATGCTAATAATTCTTCTATCGCCGCCATCACGGCCTTGGCCGCAGTTTGTTGACCGAGGTGATCAAGCATCATCACACCGGACCATATCTGACCAATTGGATTCGCGATACCTTGACCGGCAATATCTGGTGCAGAGCCGTGCACAGGTTCAAAAAGCGATGGAAACTCTCGTTCAGGATTAAGGTTCGCCGAAGGTGCAATAGCTATTGTTCCAGTCGTGGCGGGACCCAGATCTGAAAGAATGTCACCAAAAAGGTTGCTGGCAACAATCACGTCGAACCAGTCAGGGCTAAGCACAAGACGGGCAGAAAGAATATCTATATGGTATTGGTCAGTCGCCACCCCGGAATAGTCTTTGCCGTTGACCTCAAATCGCTCGTCCCAGTAAGGCATTGAATGGATAATTCCATTTGACTTGGTCGCTGACGTCAGGTGGTTACGACGGGTTGCGGCTAGTTCAAACGCAAAACGTTGAATTCGATCCGTGCCGATCCTGGTAAAAACAGACTGCTGAACAGCAGCCTCCTGTTCTGTCCCGGTATAAACGCGGCCTCCTACTTCAGAATACTCGCCTTCATTGTTCTCTCTGACAATAAGGTAATCAATATCACCGGGGCCACGATCTCTTAATGGTGAGATCATCCCTGGTAACAGACGAACTGGACGCAAATTAACGTACAGTTTCAAACCACGACGCATGGGGATCAACAGATTCCAGAGTGACACGTGATCGGGCACACCGGGAAAGCCCACAGCACCGAAATAGATCGCATCAAATTGACGCAGTTGTTCCAGGCCATCAGCCGGCATAATTTGACCGACACTGTGAAAACGCTCACAACTCCAGTCAAATTCGGACCAGCTGAACTCGAAATCAAAACGCCCAGCAGCCGCTTCCATCACCTTGACGCCTTCGCTGAGCACTTCGCGGCCAATGCCATCGCCAGGGATTAGAGCAACTCGATAATTATTCTGCACTTCGAATCCTCTTGGCCAATTTCGAACGGGTCAAATCAAGTGGATCATCACCTAGACAACTGTTCCACAACACTTGGGGCTCGAAGCCCTGCACGCACGACCACATAAGATGGTATTGCCGGATTGTACGCATTCCAGACTCCTTGATCTCAATCTAAAGTGATTGACATAATATCGACGATAACAACAATTCACAAACGCTTAGATACCGATCTCGATGGGCACCACGATAGGGTTATTGGGACGATGAACAGGATCAGCGCTAGCGGTTCGTTTTAGCGAACCCAGTAAACCTGACTATTCCAATCGGTCAGCCACGGGGTTCAATCGTGCTCAGATTACGGCTACAGCCTTTAAGGTCTTAGTTGCTTGGTGCTTCCCTTCGTTCCGCCGTCCATCCAGCCGGGAAGTCACCCTACGAATCAATAAAAACATCAGACTGGCGAGAAAAATACTTAGGAAAAGGCCCGCAGCCAGACCGGCTGCCTCACCTGACATGACGATCAGGTAATTCACCCATTGACTGACGATGACAGCATTGATGGTCACCAGCACCAACCAGAGACCGTACTCCTGCAGATTACGCATAACGTGCTCCAGAAATTGAGGAACCGTCAGTCTGCGTCAGCGTGTGGCTCACCAGATGAGCTACTGTCACCCCTGAGCTAGTAATTCAATTGCCAGAACGCTATCAGAGTTATCTTGCTCTGGGATCGCCTTGCGTCAGCAGTGCCCTAAAATACTCTACGGTTCTGGACAATCCGTCATCCAGTGCAATACTCGGCTGCCAGTTGAGTATTGCCTTCGCTAGGGTAATGTCAGGACGTCTCTGCTGTGGGTCGTCTTGCGGCAACTCCTTATAGATAATGTTCGATCTCGAACCGACCAAGGCCAATACTCTTTCTGCCAGTTGCTTAATTTGAAACTCATCTGGGTTGCCGAGATTTACTGGACCGGTGCAATCATCTTCGGTCCGCATTAGGCGTATCAGTCCAGCCACGAGATCATCGACGTAACAAAATGAACGTGTCTGTGAACCATCACCGTAAATCGTTAAGGATTCTCCTTTGAGAGCCTGCACAATGAAATTAGACACCACGCGACCATCATCGGGATGCATCCTCGGGCCATAGGTATTAAATATGCGGGCAACCTTGATTGGAAGATTGTGCTGTCTACGGTAATCAAAGAATAGCGTTTCTGCGCAACGTTTACCCTCGTCGTAACAGGAACGCGGACCGATCGGATTGACATGCCCCCAGTAGTGTTCGGGCTGCGGATGCTCTTCGGGGTCACCGTATACTTCGCTGGTCGATGCTTGAAGAATTTTTGCACGGGTTCTTTTAGCGAGTCCCAGCATGTTGATTGCACCGTGAACGCTGGTTTTCGTCGTTTGTACAGGGTCATGTTGATAATGAATCGGCGACGCCGGGCAGGCGAGGTTGTAGACCTCATCAACCTCAATATATAACGGGAAAGTAACATCGTGACGAAGCAATTCGA
>Ga0315338_1001589_pt1 | contig 27480 bp, 24 predicted proteins | sample ASW8metaG_FD_204518 | JGI IMG/M metagenome (GOLD analysis project Ga0315338, IMG submission 204518) | Ammonia-oxidizing marine archaeal communities from Monterey Bay, California, United States - ASW #8 | ecosystem: Environmental > Aquatic > Marine > Coastal | place: USA: California | collected... | reverse complement strand
GAACCATGGCCAATGATCAATAAGGAGGGGCGGGAGGACATGGCTAATATGCAGTACTCGTTTTCAGTTTTTATCCCGTTGGATATGAGATACCTGGCTCAAAAATACAATAGCGGCCTGTTCATCTTCTATATTCTGGCTTGCAAAATTGTATCGCAAAGAGCGATAAAATATCGTGAAACGGGGCCTTTCCGATTCTGAAATGTCTATTTACTATAAATTTAAAACAGTTCATAACGTTGAAACGTGACATAATACATGCTTAAGATGGCGGGAAAAATAATCGTCACTTACATAAAAAGAAAACCTTTAGGGAGGAAATAACTAGATGATTAAGAAAACAATTGCGTCTATTGCGGCCTTTACGGCTGTTGCCGGATTCGCCTATGGCGCTCTCGCAGCTGAGATGGTGGATGGTCCGAAAGTAAATTGGAACCTGTCCGTCTGGGGCAAGCCAAGAGCCTTTACGGCCGGGATCGAAACACTTCGTGATATTGCTGACGAACGTACGGGCGGTAAGTTCAAAATCAAGATCCATTATGGGGCAGCGCTTTCCAAATCGCGAGAGAATTTGGATGGAATCAAACTTGGCGCTTTCCAGATGGCCATGTTCTGCTCTCCGTATCATCCTGCGAAGAACCCAACATTGACCGGCCTTGATCTGCCCTTCCTGCCCTTCCCGAACCTGACCGTTCAGGCGGCTGTCCATGATGCCTATTATCAGCATCCGGCTGTTGTCAAAGACTTGGCGCGTTGGGATGCCTTCCTTCTTATGAGTTCCTTGCTTCCACAATATGAATTTACCGGTGTCGGTAAGCCGCCACTGACGTTAGCAGACTGGAATGGTATGCGCGTGCGGGCCCTTGGCGGGATTGGTAAAGCAATGGTCAAGCTTGGCGCAGTTCCAACAACTGTGACTGCGACAGAAACCTATACGGCACTTGAACGCGGTACTGTTGAAGCCGCGTCCTTTCCCTTCACCTATGCCCATGTGGCCTATAATCTGACGGATGTTGGGGAATGGTACACAGCGAACCTGTCACCTGGCGCAGTAAACTGCCCGGTTGTTGTCAATATCCCAGCCTGGGACAAGCTGCCGAAGCAATATCAAGACTTGTTGCTGGACGCAAAAACCTCGGCATATGAAGCTCTTATCACCGCCTACGAGGCCGCTGATAAGAAAAACCTTCCGATGATGGAGAAAAAAGGCCTGAAAGCGATTGTCTATTCGGCTGAAGACTTAAGCGCCTTCCGCAAAGCCGGTGCAAAACCGGTTTGGGATGAGTGGATTGAAGAAAGAAATAAAGAAGGTCTGCCGGGCAACGAATTGTTCGAGCTGATCATGAAGACAGCTAAAGACGCAAACAGCTGATCTGTTTTGAGGGCCCGGTTCGCCGGGCCCTCTCTTTTTCTTTATTCAGTAGAAGTGCCATGATCACAAATACGCAAGCAGGCGGCTCCAGCTCCAATTCGTTGCTGGCCGTAATTGATCGTCATTACGCAAAACTTGAAAACTTCCTCAACGGCGTTTCCGCTTTGGCGATTTTCTGCGTGATGCTTTTAGGTGTCACTCAGGTTTTCGGCAGAAAATTCTTCAATATGCCCGTTCCAGGCTATATTGATTTTATCGAACAAAGCATGGTGATTTTCGCTTTCTTTGGCATCGCCTATTGCCAACGCCTCGGAGGCCATGTGCGCATGGACCTGTTCATGGCGAAATTGCACGGGCGGCCACTTTATTTCTTTGAAGCATTGGCAACATTGATCGGATTGGTCGTCATCACCATCCTTATTGAAACAAGCTGGCTGCATTTCATGCGCGCCTTTGAGCTTGGGGACTCGACCATTGATATTGAGCTCCCTATCTGGCCTGCCAAGCTGGTTATACCCCTTGCCTTCTGTGTTCTCTGGGTTCGATTTGCCCTTCAATTTGTCGGCTTTATACGGATGTTTATGTATCCTTCGGCCAAGGTTATTGCCGTTCCGGTTATTGAAGATGTCATTGACCAGGCGCGCAACGAAATAGAAGACGCCCTTGGTGAAGAAGCCGCCAAGGAAGCTAAATTTGACGAAGCCTATCGCAAAAAGGGGAAAGAATAATGGAAATAGATCCCCTACTCTCCGGCCTGATCGGCATGGGTGCCCTTGTTGCGATGGTTTTCTTGGGCGTGCGCGTCTATATCGCGGCAACCGTCGTTGGTATGCTCGGTATCGTTTCCATCATCGGATGGGATGCCGGCACCGGTATCGTTGGTACAATCCCTCATTCCAAATCCACTCTTTATTCGCTCAGCGTTTTACCTATGTTTATCCTGATCGGCTATCTCGCCTTTCATGCTGGCATCACCACAGCCGCCTTTGACGCCGCAAAAAAATGGGTAGGTTGGGTGCCGGGCGGGCTCGCTGTGGCAACGGTTTTTGCCGCCGCCGGTTTTGCCGCAGTTTCCGGCGCAAGTACGGCCACCGCTGCGGTGTTCAGCCGCGTCGCAATCCCGGAAATGCTCAAACATGGTTATGATCGGCGACTTGCCGCAGGTGTGGTTGCCGCAGGCGGTACCCTGGCATCTCTTATTCCGCCGAGTGCCATTCTGGTGATTTATGCCATTATTGTCGAACAATCTGTAGGCGCTTTGCTTCTGGCAGGTTTTATTCCAGGTATTGTTTCCGCCTTGATATACGCATTTATTATTATGGGTCGTGCGGCCGTCAATCCCAAATTGGGTCCTCCTGTTGGTGGCTTCACCATGAAGGAAAAAGTCGCATCATTACCGGGGACGCTTCCAATTGTCGCCGTCATCGGCATTATCTTCAGCGCCATTTATGGTGGCTGGGCAACGCCGACAGAAGCCGGAGCATTGGGTGCCTTCGTGGTTCTGATCCTGGCCTTCATACATGGCATGCGGACAAAGGCCTTGAAAGAGGCGCTGTTCGAAACGGCCAAACTAACGGTGATGATCTTTTCGATCATTTGGGGCGTGCTAGTATTCGTTCGCTTCCTTGGCTTTTCAGGCCTACCGGAGGCTTTCGCAGAATGGATCCTCGGCCTGCCGCTGCCGCCAACTCTAATTATCGTTTTGATCCTTTGTGGTTACGCGATCCTTGGCATGTTTATGGACGCCATCGGCATGCTGCTACTTACTTTGCCCGTGGTGTATCCCGCTGTGATTGGTCTGGGCTATGATCCGATTTGGTTCGGGATCATTGTGGTGAAAATGGTGGAAATCTGCCTCATCACACCCCCTATCGGGCTCAATTGTTATGTGGTCAACGGGGTCAGACCCGATATCCCGCTACAGGATGTTTTCCGAGGGATCGGGCCGTTTTTCATTGCTGATGTCTTGACCATCGCCTTATTTATAGCGTTTCCAGCTCTTATTTTATGGTTGCCGCAGCAAATGATAAATTAGCAATATTGACTTCAACCGGTCCGTAACCAACAAGAACAAAAGAAAAAAACAAGGACTTGAAAAATGGATTTTTCTCTGACGGAAGATCAGCGTCAGCTTCAGGAAACGGCGCGCAAATTTGCCACCACGGAGCTAGTAGACCTGGCGAAAGAGCTGGAAGAAAAGAACATCCCTGTCCCGTCGGACTGGATGAAACGATACGGAGAGCTCGGCTTTCTGGGCATGAATATCGCGCCGGAATATGGTGGGATGGGCGTTGGCAATATTGAAGCCCTTTTGGTGCTGGAAGAATTTGTTAAAATCTCCGCCGCTGTGGCCTTCCCGATCTTTGAAAGCTCCGTCGGACCAGTCCGTGCCATTGAGCATTTCGGCACATCAGCCCTGAAGGAACGTATAATCCCTGCCGTGTGTCGCGGTGAGAAAATTGTTGCCGTCTGCATGTCGGAACCTGCTGCAGGCTCAGCCCTCACCGACTTGAAAACCCGCGCAACAAAAACTGGTGATGGCTATGTTGTCTCCGGACAGAAACGCTGGTGCAGTGGCGGCGGCCATGCCGACGGCTATGTGGTGTATAGCCGGATGTCCGATGCCCCGGGAGCTAAAGGGATCGGCGCAGTCTTTGTCGAAAAAGGCTCTGAAGGTCTTAGCTTTGGTGAGCCTGAGCAATTGATGGGCTTTCGCGGCGTTCCAAGTGCTGACATCTTTTTTGACGATGTGAAAGCGCCATTGGAAAATGAAATTGTCCCCGCTGGTGGTTTTGGCAAATTGATGGAGGCCTTCGATCTAGAACGCTGTGGCAATGCGACCATGTGCCTCGGTATCGCGCAGTCGGCCTTTGACTACGCGCTGGAATATGCACAGGAACGCGAACAGTTCGGCAAGCCCATCATCGATTTTCAGGCGATCCAGATCAAGCTCGCAGACATGGCCATGCGTCTTGAAGCGGCCCGTCTTCTTATCCACCGCGCTGCACAGCAGGCCAATGATGGGCTTCCGTCAGTGCGGGATTCTAGCCTTGCGAAATGTTTTTCCAATGAAATTGGTCGCGAAGTCTGCGGCATTGCGTTGCAAGTAATGGGCGCTTATGGCTACTCAAAATCCTATGGGATGGAGCAACGTCTGCGCGATAGCTGGGGTTGGGGAATTGCGGGCGGAACCATCGATATTCAGAAAGTGAATATCGCCGCTTCCTATGCGGGACGAAGGTTCAATCAGCGCAGTTAAGCAACACGTTCAAGCAGGGCACCTATCTCAGCCAGCACTATCTGATTGAAACATTCATTCATGAATGTTAGTGTTGCCGCCTTCTAGAGAGGATTTGATAAATGGATTTCACACTGACGGAAGAGCAGGAAGCCATTCGTGACAATGTCGCTGGGCTCTGCAGCCGTTTCGACGATAGCTATTGGCTAGAAACAGATCGCACCGGTAATTTCCCCTTTGATTTCCATAGAGCCGTGGCGGATGACGGCTGGCTTGGCATTACCATGCCCGAAGAATATGGCGGTGCAGGTCTCGGCGTCACAGAGGCAGCGCTGATGATGCATGAAGTGGCAAAATCCTCAGGCGCCATGTCTGCTGCATCCGCAATCCATATCAATATTTTTGGGCCCCATCCTATTGTTGTCTTCGGTACAGATGAGCAAAAAGAACGCTGGCTGCCCCCACTGATCAAGGGGGAGGTTAAATCCTGCTTTGGTGTGACGGAGCCAAATGCCGGCCTCAATACCACGGCACTGGAGACACGCGCAGAAAAAACCGAAAACGGCTATATCATCAATGGCCGGAAAATCTGGACAACCACAGGCCAGGAAGCTGACAAGATTATGCTTCTGGTCCGAACCACACCGAAAGACCAATGCAAAAAAGCAACGGAGGGCCTGTCGTTATTCTATACGGACCTCAATCGCGATTATGTAGATGTTCGGGTCATTGACAAGATGGGCCGCAAGGCCGTGGATTCCAATGAAGTCTTTATTGATGGCCTACCTGTGCCTGAAGATGACCTGATCGGCGAGGAAGGAAAGGGATTTTATTATCTCCTTCATAGCCTCAACCCTGAGCGAGTGCTAGTTGGCATGGAAGCTATTGGTATCGGCATGAACGCGTTGCAGCGGGCGGCGCAATATGCTCGCGAACGCGAAGTATTCGGGCGCCCGATTGGTCAAAATCAAGGCATCCAGCATCCACTTGCAGAAAACTGGATGGAGCTGGAAGCGGCTTATCTGATGGGGATGAAAGCGGCCAGCAATTATGACGCCGGTTTGGATGCCGGTGTTTATGCCAACGCTGCAAAATATCTCGGCGGAGAAGCCGGTTTCAAAGCCTGCACGCAAGCCGTGATGACCCATGGCGGCATGGGCTATGCCAAGGAATTCGTGGTGGAGCGGCTGATGCGCGAAGTCATGATCTGCCGCATTGCCCCCGTTAGCCCGCAACTTGTTCTCTGTTATGTCGCGGAAAAAGCATTGGGCATGCCGAAATCCTATTGATCAGCGGCCCATTTACCCGCATCATCGGGCTAATTGCTATACAATAAAAACAAGGCAAGCAACCAATGCATATTCGCGACTTCGCTAAATCCGCTCCCGATAAACCAGCCTATATCATGGCGGGTACTGGTGAAGTTGTAACGTATCGGCAACTAGATCAACGGACTAATCAGACAGCGCATTATTTCCGCTCCCTTGGTCTGAAAGCTGGCGATCATATCGCCTTTCTGATGGAGAATAATGCACGATTTTTTGAAATCTGCTGGGCCGCGCAACGGGCCGGGCTTTATTATACCGCAGTCAGTTCCCGCCTGACCGCAGAGGAGGCTGCTTATATTATTAATGACTGCGGTGCCGAGCTCTTTATTACTTCCCATTATAAAGCAGAACTTGCAAAGCAGCTGCTTGACCAAACTCCTGGTGTTCAGCATCGCCTGACGGTAAATGGCGAGATCGACGGATATGGACCTTACGAAAATACAGTTGCTGGTTTTCCCGTAACGCCGCTGGAGGATGAGTGTGAAGGGGCGGATATGCTCTATTCTTCCGGCACAACGGGACGACCAAAAGGCGTCAAGCCAACCGAAGTAGGTCTCCCAATCGGATCAGAGGATAATCTTTATAATATATTGAAAAATATATATAAATTTACTACGGATGCCATTTATCTATCCCCAGCCCCGCTTTATCATGCCGCGCCATTACGGTATAATATGCGTGCCCATCGCTTCGGTGCCACTTGCGTGATCATGGAAAATTTCGACGCGGAGACTTACTTGCGGCTGGTTGAAAAGTACAAAATTACCCACAGCCAGCTTGTGCCAACCATGTTCGTTCGAATGTTGAAGCTTCCGGAAGAAGCCCGGTTGAAATATGATGTCAGTTCTTTGGTAACAGCCATCCATGCCGCCGCCCCCTGCCCTGAAAAAATAAAATATCAGATGATGGAATGGTGGGGCGAAATTCTCTGTGAATACTACGGCGGAACCGAGGGAAATGGGTATTGCGCCGTAAACCCACAGGAATGGTTGGATCATCCTGGAACCGTCGGTCGCGCCCATATTGGAGTGCTGCATATTCTGGATGATGACGGGAGCGAATTACCCGTTGGTCAAACTGGCGCGATCTATTTTTCTGACGGTAAAGATTTTACCTATCACAACGATCCTGAACGCACGTCCCAGAGCTATAACGATAAGGGGTGGAGCACATTGGGCGATGTGGGCTATCTGGATGAGGACGGTTTTCTCTATCTCACTGACCGCCAGAGCTACATGATTATTTCAGGCGGCGTGAATATCTACCCACAAGAAATCGAAGATCTGTTACTGACCCATCCTAGGGTCTATGACGCCGCAGTCTTCGGTGTCCCCAACGAAGATTTTGGCGAAGAAGTTAAAGCCGTTATCCAGCCTCTCCATATGGAGGAAGCTGGAAATGGCTTGGAGCAGGAGCTTTTGGAGTTTTGCCGCGACAATATCAGCCATGTAAAATGCCCACGCTCAGTTGATTTTGAAGCCGAGCTTCCCCGTCACCCGACGGGAAAGCTCTATAAGCGGCTCCTCAAAGATAAGTACTGGGGCGACAAGGCGACCCGAATTATTTAGCTCAGGACGCTAATTTCAGGCTCTGAATACCGCTCATCCCGGTCAAGGTCATGTGGCAGGCGCTCGCCGCCTCCTCACCCTTGGTCACGAAATGATCTTTAAAGAAATTCATATGCGCCGGCGTTTCCTGGAAATGATGCGGGGTGAGTACCACCGACAGGATCGGTACACCGGTTTCCAGCTGCACCTGCATCATGCCATCCAGAACCGTGCTCGCGACAAAATCATGTCGGTAAATACCCCCATCCACGATCAGTCCGGTTGCCATGATCAAATCATACTGGCCGGTCTCTGATAGCTTCTTGGACATGAGCGGGATTTCCAGACTCCCCGGCACATCATAAATATCAAAGATATCCCGATTATAGCCACGGGTCACTAATCCGTCGATAAATGACGTTGTGGCCTGGCGCACAATATCAGCATGCCAGTTCGCCTGTATAACCGCTATTCTTTTGTGAGTGAGAGGATTTTGGTTATCGTTATTCGTTTTACTTTTCTTCATTATATTTGGGCCTTTTGTTCCAAATTGACAAAAACCCAAGGCAAATAGGACTAAGGATCAAACACACCAAAGGCGCATCTATCCTGTGATCCATGTTCTCTTCCATCCGGACTTTGACCGTCGGCTTCGGAGTTGCACCGAATCTGCTGACCTCGCCAAAGCGAGCGCTCGCGGGCTTAAACAGTTGCCTGTTCTTACCGCCGGTAGGGACTTTCACCCTGCCCTGAGAACACCCGGCAGCTATTACCGCCGGATATCAAAGACTATTTTAAGGCAGTTTCTTGAGTTTGCAAGAGGGCTATATTGTTTTTTGAAATTGGCGTCTGGCAGAACATTGGGTTCCGGTTTAGGTTGAGAGCATGTCTGAATTTTTTGAAACCTTAAAAGACGCCATCTCCTATAATCAGCTGGAGCGGTATTTCACAGGCAATGTTACCTCGGTCGACAGCCATTATAACCTCCAGCCTGACATCGGCGCGATCAAGAAGGATATGGCATCTGACGGCGGATTAAAACTTTCCCATGCGCAACGAAGGATGCTGGTCGTGCTGGTGGCCCTATGGGAAGGCCATATAGCTGATGAGGTTTTTAATCAGGGTATCGGTGACCTGTCGAAAATCATTCAATCCATGGACAAGGATAATCGGGAAATTTTTGCCGAACTGATTGTCAGTTTCCCCGGATGGGGCAAGGTATAAAAAGCTGGCCAGCCTGCAGCAAAATCTTTAACTTTCAATGGTATAAGATAAAGGAACAATTCTTTTACCCCTATAAAACGGAGTTGGTTTTCGCCAATGATGGACTGGAATAAACTTCTTTCGACCCGACGATTTGGACAAGATCATAATGATCCGGTTCTCGCCTCGCGCAGTCCTTTTCACAAAGACCAAGACCGCATCGTCTTTTCGTCAGCCTTCCGCCGATTACAGGATAAAACCCAGGTGCATACCCTGACTGAGAGCGATTATGTTCGGACCCGCCTTACGCACTCAATGGAGGCTGCTTCTGTCGGACGGTCCTTGGGAGCCAATGCCGGGCAGGTCATCATTGACCGCCACCTGAAAAATAGCGATTACAGCCCGGCCGATATTGGCCATATCCTTTCCGCCGCCTGCATGGCCCATGACATTGGCAATCCGCCGTTCGGGCATTTCGGCGAGGAAATCATTCGCGACTGGTTCAAAAATGGCGCTGATGCCGATAGTCGAAGCGACGGTCTGACGCCGGAGCAACAACGGGATTTCGAGATATTCGAGGGCAACGCTCAAGGGTTTCGGATCCTGACGAAATTGCAGAACTGGCGACATACAGGCGGTCTCCGGCTTTCTTACGCGACCCTTGGCACTTTTATGAAATATCCGCGGACGTCGGTTGTGGAAGATGTGGTTGACGGCGACAGCGGCGGGAAAAAATTCGGGATCATGCAGTCAGAACGGGATACTTTCCGTGACATTGCGTCTGAACTGGGCCTTCTCAAAAACGGTGAGGGAGATTACTGGTGCCGCCATCCATTGGCCTATCTTGTCGAAGCCGCCGATGATATTTGTTATTCCGTCGTTGATATCGAAGACGGGTTCAAGATTGGTCGTCTCGGCTTCAAGGAAACCGAAGACCTCATGCTGCGTCTCGTCGGCGGGCCGCCAAAACGCTACAACGAAATTGACGACAATTCTGAACGTGTTTCCTATCTTCGCGCCAAATGTATTGGTCGTCTTATTGGTGAAGTATCTGATATTTTTAAGGATTGCGAAGGAGAGATACTGGCCGGAAAATTCCGCGGCGACCTCCTTCATCTCTCCCGCCGCGCGGAATTATTTACCGAGATAGAAGATCTCTGCAAACGTGAAATTTATCACCACCGCGAGCGCATACAGGCAGAACTGAGCGGTGCTGAAATTCTATCGACCTTGCTGGACGCCTTCTATACCGCCAACCTGGAATGGGAAAATTTTCAGAATAATGGCGGTGAGATGAGCCCGAGATCCTCTGTATTGATGTATTTGTTCCCGGCCAGCACCAAGTCGAACCGGTCACGCTATGACTGGCTGCTGGAAGTAACAGATTTTGTGTCCGGCATGACCGATTCCTTTGCACTCCGCCAATTTCGTGAAATTAAAGGCGTTGTGTAGGCCAATATCGTCAAATTTGGATACTTTCTTCTAAATAACCGGTCAATTGGCTTAAATTTCCATTTGATTAATGGAAACGCACGGGCTTTCCGCAGCTGTTAACAGTTAATTTAGGGTCAAACGCTAGGATAACTGCCGTATTTGTAACTAAATGTTGATTTGAATGCAGCCTGAGACATCAGCCCCGAGCGGACCGATTGAGCGTATGTTCTCGCATATGCCTTTGGAATTGCGTCTAAAGACGGCCTACACCGTCGCGCATGACTACGCGACGACGCAAATGGCTGGTGAGGATTTAGCTCTTGCAGAGTCTATTCTTAATTACCTCTGCCATGACGACGACGCGACTGTCCGAACAGCCATTGCAGATCAGGTCAATGCGTCCGATATCCTGCCAAGAGATATCGCCCTGAAGCTTGCCCGCGACAATAACGATGTGGCGCTTCCCATGGTCTCAACCTCTCCGGCGCTGACAGATGAAGATCTCAGGCAATTATTTGAGGAGGCTAGTGTAAAGAAACAGATTGCCATTGCCGCCCGTAGCGATCTATCGGAGACTGTCACAGAGAAAATTTCTGAAGATGGATGCCTGGGTGCCGTCGAAGCCTGCCTTAAAAATAGAACCTCGGCTTTTGGTGATATCGGATACCACGCCATTCTCGAACGATTTGGCGATGAGGACATTATTCAGGAGCTGCTCGTCCGACGGCGAAATCTTCCGAAAGCTGTGGTGACGCATCTCTATGAAATTCTGCCCGACGAATACAAGCAGATCATGCTGGAAAAGGGGCCCGCTTCGGAGAATATTTCGGCTGAGATGATATTAAATGCTCGTGAGCGGATGGCAATTAGGGACCTCGATCGGCGGATGACGGATTACGAACAGAAGAAAGCCTGCCTGGCGCTTCAAAGGTCCAATCGCCTGACCCCGACCCTGATGCTGCGCCTGTTGCTCAATGATAACCAGACTTTCTTCAATGCGGCGCTGGCTGAAACTTCCGGGATCTCCAAAAAACGTGTGGCTTCCCTTATTTCCGGCCGCGGATACCTAGGTTTTCGCCGCCTTTATGATCGGGCCGCCCTGCCGCAATTCCTTTATGCCGGCTTCCGCGGTGTACTTGAAGAGTTCCGAAAAGCCACGCACTACCACCCCCGCGCCGACAAGGAAAATTTCCGACAGCGGCTTGTCGACAGAGTTGCCCATGAATATGGCCTGGATGACGACCTTGGTATCGACGAGTTGATGGAAAAACTTCTTCCCATGGGCACTGAGTAGACCGTAAACTGCGCTAATTACTTTACCGCAGGATGCCATCATGACGACTACAATCGACTACTACGTAACGCTTGTCTCGCCATGGGCCTTTCTCGGCCATCAACGGCTTGTCGATATCGCTGCGAGACACGGCGCTAGCATTAATATCATGCCAGTTAATTTCGGTCGTATATTCGGAGAGACCGGGGGATTGCCGCTTGCCAAGCGCAGTCAGCAGCGACAGGATTACCGGCTGATGGAGCTGGCCCGCTGGCGGGAGGAGCTGAATATTCCTCTCAACATCCACCCTAAGTTCTTTCCTGCCTCAGACCAGATAGCGGCGCTGATGGTGATGACTGCTGCGCAACAGGGGTTGGATGCCGTCTCACTCGCAGGTGATTTTCTGAGACTTGTCTGGATGGAAGAGGGAAATATTGCCGATGAAGCAACCGCCATCGGGGTTGCGACACGCGCTGGCCTCAATGGAGAGCAATTGCTGGAAGACGGTCGAGATGCCGGCATCCAAAAACTCTATGACGACAATACAAAGGAAGCCATTCGGCGCGGTGCCTTCGGGGCACCTACCTATATTATTGATGACGAGCTATTCTGGGGTCAGGATCGACTGAACTTCGTAGACAAAAAACTAAGTAAATAAAAAGGAGATCGCAGATGACACTGGATCCACAAGCGAAATGGGTGCTGGATATTGCAAAAGAAAAAGGGCTACCCACCCTTGACGAACTGAGTGCTACCGATGCCAAGGCAGATTATGAGGAACGCGCGAAAACCCTGACATATAAAAATGTCGAAATCGGAAGCACCCTTGATTTAGACATACCCGGCCCGCACGGCGGTATCCCGATCCGCATATATCAGCCCGCTGGTACGAGCGAACCTTTGCCTGTCCTTGTTTATTATCACGGAGGCGGCTGGGTCGTCGGTAGTATCGAGACACATGACAGTCTCTGTCGCACCATTGCCAATGCTGGTCCCTTTATTGTGGTATCCGTTGATTACCGAATGGGCCCCGAACATCCTTTCCCGGCAGCCGTCGATGACGCCATAGCCGCACTTAACTGGACCGCTGAAAATATCAGTGAATATGGTGGTGATGCTGCAAAAGTTGCGGTCAGTGGCGATAGCGCCGGCGGAAATTTATCTGCGGTTGTCTGCCTGAACGCCCGCGAAGAAAACTCCTACATGCCAATTTTTCAATGGCTCATCTATCCCGCGACCAACATGACAATGGACACACAAAGCCATGCTTCATTTGCCGACGGTTATTTCCTGACCCGTTCGCTTATGGACTATTTCCAAGGTCATTATTTGTCCCGGCCTGAGGACAAGGACGACTGGCGGGCATCGCCGTTACTTGCCAAATCTCTTCGGAACTTACCACCAGCTCTGATCCAGACAGCAGGTTTCGATCCGCTCAAAAGCGAAGGCATTGCCTATGCCAATCGAATGAATACAGAGGGAAGCTCGGCCCAGCATACCGATTATGAGGGGATGGTCCACGGATTTATTAATCTCGGTGGAGTCATTGATATGGCAGCTGTTTGCATTGAGGAAGGCGTCACTTCCTTAAAACGAGTTTTATAATATTAATATTCTATTTATAGTATAAAATCAAAATTTTTTGGAAAAAAGGAGTTCTTACTTCTATTCTTTTCTACCCTTATTTTACGAGTTATTATATGAGAGCTATATTCTTGGTAATTGAATTAATAATTAAAGTAAGTATATTTCGATATATTTTTCTATATAAACGAGTAAATAGAGCTGTGCTCTCGAATATTTAAATAATAATATAATTTTTTATAATATTAGTATTTAATTAACCAAACTGCGCCCACACTCCTCTCAAGCCGAATACCCCGTCGTTTAGGCGCGGGGCAAGGCTCGTAAATTCAGGGGTATGGATACATGGCGACACCCGTTCCTTACCCAAAATGTTAATGTATAAGGTAAGGGCGTAGTAATGGTAGACAGAAGCACCACTGGTCAGGAACGGTTTTTCGACGAGAACGAAATCATCGTCAGTAAAACAAACCTCAAGGGCCACCTCACCTATTGTAATAAGCTCTTCCTCGATATTGCCGGATACGAGGAAGAGGACTGCCTCGGCCAGCCCCATAGCATGATCCGCCACCCGGATATGCCAAGAGCGGTCTTTAAACTGCTTTGGGACACCATCCAGGCAGGCAACGAAATTTTCGCCTATGTCGTTAATCGTGCTGTCAATGGCGATCATTACTGGGTGCTTGCCCATGTCACGGTCAGCCGCGACGAAAATGGAAGCGTCATTGGCTACCACTCCAACCGCCGGGTCCCCAACCGCACGATCCTGAATGACGTCATCCAGCCGCTGTATCGCGACCTTTGCGCCATTGAAAATCAAAACAATGATCGCAAAGCCGGGCTTGAAGCCTCCTATTTGAAGCTGAAAGAAACTTTCGATGACAAGGGCATGGAATATGGCGAATTTATTGCCAGCCTGTCAAAGGCAGCCTAGGCCCTGAGAGACAGTATCAAGTGACGTAACTGAAGATTAAAGACGAGGTAGTATGATGTTTAAACGAGCAAAAAAACTGGAAGAAGTCGAACAGACGGAACCGACCGAGCAGGTTGAACAGGTTGAAGAAGCCGAAGCTGTCGCAGAAGTCGTGACCGCAGATACCGATCAACAAATTAGCCAGATTCTCAGTATCGTGCAAGCCGTTGCCGCAGGTGACTTCGAAGCCCGCATTATCGGAGTGGAAACTTCCGGCGATTTGGACGAGCTAAAAAATGGTATTAATGAACTCATTGATCGCGCCGATGCTTATATCCGCGAGTCCATGGCATGCCTTGAGCATGTGAGCGAGGGTAAATTTTATCGTCGCATCGAAGAAGGCGGGATGACAAAGACCCTGCTCAATGCCTCGCGAACCATTAACAATGCCATTGTTCATATGGAACAACGCGAAGGAGAGTTCAAAACTGTGGTCCAGAAAGTTGAAAGCACCATGGGCGATGTTGTGAATTCAGCCACCGGCATGCAGGAAACAGCGCAATCTATGGAAAAGACAGCGGCCAATACAAGCGAGCAGGCCAATACGGTCGCTGCGGCAGCAGAAGAAACCGCAACTAATGTGCAGACTGTCGCCTCGGCCACAGAAGAACTGACCAGTTCCATCACCGAGATTAACCGTCAGGTTACAGAGTCATCTCAAATCGCGACAGAAGCCGTTGATGGAGCAACACGCGCAAATGACGAGATTAACAGCCTTGCCGAAGCATCAGAGCGCATTGGCCAGGTCGTCAGTCTGATTACCGACATTGCCTCTCAAACTAATCTGTTGGCTTTGAACGCCACCATTGAGGCGGCCCGCGCCGGTGAAGCTGGTAAAGGATTTGCTGTCGTGGCGTCCGAAGTGAAAAGCCTCGCCACCCAAACTGCCAATGCGACCAAGGATATTGATGAGCAAATTCAGGACATTCAAAAATCTACACAGTCAGCAGTGACGTCTGTGGCCTCTGTTAGTGACATCATAAACCGGATCAGCGGAATTACGGGGGCGGTTGCCGCTGCTGTTGAACAGCAATCCTCCGCGACCCAGGAAATCGCTCGCAATATCGAGCAGGCATCCGCAGGGACCAAAGAAACGACGGAAAGCATTTCTCAGGTCAGCCAGGCAGCACAAGAGTCAGGCGCTGTCGCTGGGCAGGTGCTGGAAGCCGCCCAGATGTTGAATGGGATGGCGGATCAGTTGAACGGGGAACTGAAAGCCTTTGCAAACGGCTAAGCCGAAATAACCGCGAATAAAGAAGGGGCCGAATTGGCCCCTTCTTTTGTCCTAAATGAGGGCTTAGCGCCAGCCAACACGGTCGAAGATCATTACCGCTTCAACCTGTGCCCCAGCGACTTCATAAAGACTGATGTCATCCGCCTTAAACGGACCCCAGCTGGCAACGGTTTCATCCAGCTCAACACCATCCTTTACCGGGAACTCGTAGTTGGAGGAGGCGTAAAACTCCTGCGCTTTTGTTCCAGACAGAAACTCAATCAGTTTAATTGCCGCTTCGCGGTTTTTCGCTGATTTGGTTACGCCTGCGCCCGAAATATTAATATGGGCACCACGATCACCCTGGTTCGGCCAGAAGAGGGCGACCTTCTCCACGGCATCCCGCTGAGCAGCATCCTTGGAATTCTGCATTTTTCCGTAATAATAGGTATTCCCGATGGCAATATCACATTCGCCAGCCGCCACAGCCTTGATCTGATCACGATCACCTCCTTGTGGCTTGCGAGCGAGATTATCTTTCACACCTTGTGCCCATTTTTCTGCGACTTCAGCCCCATCATGAGCCACAATGGAAGCAAGTAGCGACTGGTTATATACATTGTTCGATGAACGGACACAGATCCTGTCCTTCCATTTCGGATCGGCCAGATCTTCGTAAGTCGACAATTCTTCAGGTTTTACCCGATCCTTGGCATAGAACAAAACCCGGCTTCTCGCCGAAAGCCCAAACCAGTGACCGTCAGGATCGCGATACTGGGAAGGAATATTCCTCTCCAATATGTCGGAGGTTATTTCCTGAAGCACATCCGCTTCGTCATGAGCCGCCAAGCGACTGATATCCACAGTCAACACTGCGTCGGCGGGGCTGTTCATGCCTTCAGATTTGAGCCGCTCCAACATCCCCTTCTTGGCGAAGACAACATTGACCATGGTCCCGGTTTCTTTTTCAAACTCATCCAGAATGGGACGAATTAGATTCTCCTGACGATAGGAGTATAAATTTACTTCGTCTGCGGCAACGACCGGGACGATGGGCGCGGACAGCGAGAGAGCAATCCCGGCAGCCAGCATATAAACTGAAGTGCGCATTTTTCTTCCTTAGTTAATAATGCAAATTATTCTTAAATACTGATTTTTCATAATATGATAAAGCTGCTTTTGCAAGTCATTATTAACAAGAAAGGTAAAATAATGGAAGAAAGGCTGATTGAGGCCTTTCTTCCATCGAATTAAGCCGGTTATGGATTAGTCAATTTCGTTCAGAACTGTCCGGATCGTATCAAAAATCTGGTCAATATGTGACTTTTCAACGATGAGCGGCGGCGATAGGGCGATAATATCGCCGGTCGTTCGAATCAACACGCCCTTTTCGTAGCATTTAAGAAAGGCCTCAAAGGCACGGGCAGTTGGATTGCCGGGAATCGATTCCAGTTCAATGGCACCGATAAGACCAAGATTTCTAAGGTCAATAACATTTGGCTCGCCCTTCAGCGAATGTACCGCATCTTCCCAATAGGAGGCCATTTCCGCTGCGCGCTCAAACAGCCCTTCTTCCTTATAACAATCCAGTGTCGCCAAAGCGGCGGCCGCCGCGACAGGATGGCCGGAATAAGTATATCCATGGAACAGCTCGATCATATTGTCAGGGCCGTTCATAAAGGCGTCGTAAATGTCTTTGGAACAAACCACCCCGCCCATAGGGATGGTTCCGCTGGTCAGGCCTTTTGCCAAGGTCAGCATATCCGGCTTCACACCGAAATACTCTGTCGCGAAAGAACTCCCGAGCCGGCCAAAACCGGTGATGACTTCATCGAAAATCAGCAAGATTCCGTGGGTATCACAGATTTTCCGAAGCCGTTCCAGATAACCCTTCGGCGGCAGGATAACGCCTGTAGAACCGGCAACAGGTTCGACAATGACTGCCGCTATCGTCGAGGCGTCATGCAGCGCCACAAGCCGCTCAAGATCATCCGCAAGCTCCGCGCCGTATTCAGGGATACCCCTGCTAAAGGCATTTTTCTCCGGCAGATGCGTGTGGGAGATATGATCAACACCGGCAAGCATTGTCCCGAACGTCCGGCGATTGGCAACAATACCACCCACCGAAATCCCCCCAAAACCAGTTCCGTGATAGCCCCGCTCCCGACCGATCAGGCGCGTGCGGGCACCTTCCCCACGAGCGCGATGATAGGCGAGCGCAATTTTAAGTGCGGTATCGACAGATTCTGAACCGGAATTGGTGCAGAACATATGGTCCAGGCCGGTTGGCAGCATCGCGGTAACCCGCGCGGCCAGTTCAAATACTTTTGGGTGCCCCATCTGAAAAGCGGGTGCATAATCCATTTCCGCAATCTGTTTGCTTACGGCTTCGGTAATACGCGGCTCTGCATGTCCTGCATTGCAGCACCAGAGACCAGCAGTACCGTCGATAATCTGTTGGCCTTCGGCGTTCGTGTAATACATACCCTTCGCGCCCACGAGCATGCGCGGATTAGCTTTGAATTGACGGTTTGCCGTATAAGGCATCCAGAACGCATCCAGATTATTTGGAACCACAGCAGCTGCATCAGACATTTTGAACTCTCCAGTTAGACAATTTTATTGACGATATCCTGTGCAGTCGGGCGTACAAGCCGAAAATAAAGCCCTTGTTTCTCAACGCTTTTCAGTTGTGGGCCTGATGACTATGTTTAATATATTAAACATTCAATAGAATCAGTTAAGAAGAGAGGCGTCGAAAATGGACTTTGATCTTGGTGCCCGATTGCGGGCCCTGCGCGAACAGCATGGCCTCTCGCAGCGGGAGCTGGCAAAACGGGCTGGGGTAACAAACGGCACGATATCGATGATTGAGCAAAACCGGACTAGCCCTGCTGTCGGATCCTTAAAGAAAGTTCTGGATGGCTTTCCCATTGCTTTGTCCGATTTCTTCGCAAGCGATTTTTCATCACGCCGGAAGATCTTTTTCAATATGGACGAACTGACGGAGTTGTCAGAGGGCAAGATATCCTACCGGCAGATTGGTCGTGACTTAACCGGCAGAGCGTTGCAGGTCATCTATGAAGTCTATACGCCGGGTGCCGATACCGGTCGCAGTATGCTCAGCCATCAGGGAGAAGAAGCGGGTGTTGTCGTCAAAGGCAAACTGGAAGTGACCGTCGGCGCCGACAAAAAAATCCTTTCCAGCGGGGATGCCTATTATTTTGAAAGTCAGCGACCACATCGCTTTCGCTGTATTGGCGATGAAGAAGCTATCGCCGTCAGCGCCTGCACACCTCCCAGTTTCTAACTGGCACAGCCTCATTTACAAGGGCGCGTCGACACCTACGGCGTCGCTGACATTTGTGAAATTCTCCGCTCGCAGTTTTTGGGCAAGATCTTTGGCAATTTTGTGTGCCACGTAAGGGCCCTCGTATACCATGGCGGAATAAAGCTGCAGCAATGAAGCGCCAGCCTTGATACGATTGAGCGCATTCTCTGCATTGGAAATGCCCCCCACTCCGATCAGTGGTACCTTACCGGCGGTTGCCCAGCGCATGTCCCTCAATACTGAAAGGGACAAATCCGTTAGCGGTGCACCGCTCAACCCACCAACTTCTTTTTTGTATATACTGGAGAGAGTATCCGGTCGGGTAATTGTCGTATTGCTAATAATCAGCCCGTCGATACCCAGATTAAGGGTCACTTCAGCAATATCCGTTTTATCCTCATCCGTGAGGTCGGGGGCGATTTTCAATAACAGGGGAAAGGCTTTTGCACCCTGCTCCATCATCTGCTTTCGAGCTTCTAGCAGCCTCCCAAGCAATTCATCCAGCTCATCCCGCCCCTGCAGTGCCCGAAGTCCCGGCGTGTTGGGAGAAGAGATATTGACAGTTACATAATCTGTCAGTGGCGCTAGCGCCTTCATCCCCCGCACATAGTCACCGACCCGATCGAGGCTGTCTTTATTTGCCCCAAGATTGGCCCCGACAATTTCATTGCCGCGACGATTTCTAAAGTTGGAGGCAGCGACTTCAAGCCCTTTATTGTTGAACCCAAGGCGATTTATGACTGCACCGTCTTCAACAAGGCGAAAAATACGGGGCTTCGGGTTTCCGGGCTGAGGTAAAGGCGTCACGCTCCCCGCCTCAACAAAACCAAACCCAAGTCTGGATACATCGTTAATCACCTCTGCATTTTTGTCATATCCGGCGGCCAGCCCGATAGGATTAGCGAAAGTGAGGCCAAATAGATCGGTCTTTAAAATTGGGTCAAAATCTGCCGAATGTACTGGTAGCATTCCGGACTTTAGTGCCCGGATTGACAGACTATGAGCTTTCTCGGGATCCATTATGAACAGCAGGGGGCGCAGCAGGGAATAGAGTGATGACAACAGAGTTACTCCATTTCGGGAAAGATATGCCGCCCGTCGTCGCCAACTGGTAAATCATCCACCTGGAATACTTTTGCAGGGTCCAGAATACTATAAAGATGGGCAAACAGAATACCACCTCTCGCCGGCTCCCATTTCAAACTATCATCCAGGCCTGCTGTATCAACCCAGAGCAATACAAGGTTTTTCACACCTGTCCGGTGTTTAGCGGCACTCTCCACCACTGTTTCCCGGGTCGAAAAGTGAATAAAACCATCTGCTTTGTCCATGGCGGTTCCGGCATAAGAGCCTTCAGACTGCGCCTTCTGCCAGTCATCCTTATCCGCCATATGGTAAATGATTGTCATGCTCTCTCCACTCATCGATTCTTGAGTAAAACTACAGGATGAAAAATTACTTGAACAGGGAAAACAAGTATCTGTGACGGTAATTGCCCGCGAAAGCATTGCATGGGCTGCCGCCTTTCTGTTACCAATAACGCAACAAGAAGGAAACTCAATGGCTGGAAAATATTTCTATAACGGCGACTGGTATGACGAATGCCCAAAGGTACTCGGCCCCTCGGATCATTCTTTCTGGATGGCCTCGACCGTATTTGATGGTGCCCGCTCCTATCAAGGCATGACACCGGATCTCAATTTGCACTGTGAGCGTTTGGGGCGCTCGGCCTTGGCACTCGGTTATAATCCGACAATGGAATCTGGTGAAATTCTGGACCTCTGTCAGCAAGCCGTTAAGATGCTGCCAAAAGAATCAGAACTTTACATTCGCCCCATGTATTTTGCTCGCGAAGGATTTATTGATCCCGATCCCGACAGCGCCGAATTTATCCTGACTGTCTATGATGCCCCGATGCCAGATGCAGCTGGCTTCACAGCACATTTTTCAGCGCTTCGTCGCCCTGCAAAAGATATGGCGCCCACGGATGCCAAGGCGTCTTGCCTTTATCCCAATTCAGGTCGGGCCATTGTCGCCGCGGAAAAAGCCGGTTTTGACAATGCCATCATGATGGATGCCAACAACAATGTGGCGGAATTTGCCAATTCAAACCTGTGGATTGTCAAAGATGGCATTGCTCAGACTCCGGCCGCCAATGGATGTTTTCTGGCCGGAATCACCCGCTCGCGTGTGATGCAACTCGCTGATGCCGCCGGGATAGAAGTGCAGGAAACCCATATGACCCGACAGGAAGTTATGGACGCCGATGAAGTATTCAACAGCGGCAATTATGGCAAGATACTGCCTGTGACTCGCGTAGAGGACCGGGAAATTCAGCCCGGCCCCGTTACCCGCAAACTCCGCGATAAGTATATGGATTACTCGAAGTCCAGCCAGCTCTTTTAGGAGCTGGCCCCGAGATGCTCGCCTGCCAAAACACGATCGATTAAGGCGATAGTCTCTTGCACTCCGTAAAGCGCGATGAAGGAGCCCATGCGCGGTCCCTGGCTTTGGCCGAGCAACGTTTCATAAAGAGCCTGGAACCATTCGCGAAGATTTTCAAAGCCGTTGTCTTTCCCAACCTGGAAAACCAGTGTCTGAATATCGGCTGCTTCGGCATCTGCCTCGAGAGCTTTCAAATCATTGGCCAATTGTTCGAGCGCTGGACGTTCTTTATCTGACGGTAATCGATACTGCTTCGATGGCCTGACAAAGTCCTGATAGTAGGAAATGGCGTAGCCGACTAATTTATCAAGCTCCGGGTTTTTCTCCGGTGTTGCTCCTGCTGCATAGCGGGAGATAAAGCCCCAGAGAACTGTTGGCTCGTCTGCATTTACCACTGCCGCCAGATTAAGCAGGATACCAAAGGTCAGCGGCAGGCCCTCGCTCGGCGGATGGCCAGCATGAATATGCCAGACCGGGTTGGCGTATTGCTGCTTGGGCTCCTGCTCTGCGTACTTGGACAGGAAGGTGAAGTATTCGTCGACGGCCTTTGGGATCACATCAAAATGCAGCCGCTTCGCTTTCTTCGGATTTTGGTACATATAAAGAGATAGACTCTCGGGCGACGCATATTTCAGCCATTCCTCAATGGTGATGCCATTGCCCTTGGATTTGGAGATTTTCTTCCCCTCCTGATCCAGGAAGAGCTCGTAGTTAAATCCTTCCGGCGGACGTTTCCCCAAAATACGGACGATCTTGCTCGATAAGGTGACACTATCAATCAGGTCCTTACCGGCCATCTCATAATCCACGTCCAACGCATGCCAGCGCATGGCCCAGTCTACTTTCCACTGCAATTTGCAATGACCACCAGTTACCGGCACGGTTACCAACTCGCCGGTTTCCGGGTCTTTATAAGTTACGGTCCCCGCATCTTCATCGCGGGAGACTATTGGTTCTTGCAACACGACACCAGTGCGCGGACAAATGGGCAGGAACGGTGAATATGTAGCACGCCGTTCCGGGCCCAATGTGGGCAGAATCACATTGATCACGGCGTCATAGTTCTTGAGCACCAACAGTAACGTTTCATCAAAAAGGCCGGATTTATAGCATTCCGTTGACGAACGGAATTCATACTCAAAACCGAACTGATCGAGGAAAGCCTGCAGCCGCGCATTATTATGCTCGCCGAAACTGTTATGGGTCCCGAAGGGATCAGGGACGACAGTCAGTGGCTTATAAAGATTTTTTGTCAGCAATTCCTGGTTCGGGACATTATCGGGGACCTTGCGCAGGCCATCCATGTCATCGGAAAAGGCAATCAGACGCGTCGGAATATCGGAAAGCAGACTAAAGGCATGACGCACCATGGAGGTCCGGGCGACCTCGCCAAAGGTGCCCAGATGCGGCAAGCCAGACGGGCCGTAGCCGGTTTCGAACAGCACATAGCCCTTTTCCGGCGCACCTTTAGCATAGCGGTCCACAAGCTTTTTTGCCTCGACAAAAGCCCATGAGTTGCTCGATAGTGCAATTTCGGCGTCAGACGACATGATGATCTCCAGAATAAAGCGTCCACTAAACTGCGCGGAATGTAGGCATGCAGTGAGGGGCCGTCAATGATGGCAATGCGAAATGCGGAACGATTGAGTAAAAATGGACCAAAAACACGATATTGAACGTGCTGGCGGCGAAATTCGTCTCCCCGATGCGCCGGTTCTAATCGTCGCCGGAGAGAAGGCGATCTGGCTAACTGCCGACGGGGAGATCATTTCCGAAAGTCTCGAACGTGCCGCAGCCGGGCTTGCAAAAACAACTCCGATCGTCGTGCATCGCCTAAACACCGCCCGGCACCTTGGCGTCAATGCGTTTGAAGCCTTTGACTTGCTGGAGCTTTTTGCCTTTACCCATCCAGCAAAAGCCTGCCTGCCGACAGCACGCGGGCTAGCGAGGGCCGTAGGTCTCGACCCCTCCCATAACCCAGAAGAACAGGCGCTTGCGGTTTTTGAAGCGGCAAATCTTTTCTTAAGTATATTAACCGGTTTAAAATCAAAAAATAAAAAATCTGCATCTACTATCGCGATGACTATGGGCCAGGCAGGATGGAACTGGGCACCGGCAGTATTGGCGGCCCTCGGTCTGCCGGATGGAAAAAGCCGATTTGGCGGGATGGACGTTTGGGCGCAACTCATAGAATGGCCTGACTTCGCCCCGGAGCCACCACCGGATGATATCGCCGTCAGCGAAGGGGAAGCCCGTGATCGATTACAGGAGCTTTTGGGAGATAACGCCGAAACGCGGCCGCAGCAGGCTGATTTCAGTGCCCTCACCTCCCATGCCTTTCTTCCGCGCCAACAAAAAGACGCGCCTAATATTGTCCTCGCTGAAGCGGGGACCGGCACGGGCAAAACCTTGGGCTATATTGCCCCGGCCAGCCTCTGGGCCGAGAAGAATGGCGGCACTGTCTGGATTTCCACCTACACCAAGAACCTGCAACGGCAAATCGACGATGAACTGAACCGCCTCTATCCAGATGCGGCAGAAAAGGCGGAAAAGGCTGTTGTCCGAAAAGGCCGGGAGAATTACCTCTGTCTGCTGAACTACGAAGAAGCTTTGCAGGGTGGCGCGGCACGCGGGTCCGATCAGATCATTCTCGGCCTTGTCGCCCGTTGGGTCAGTGCAACCCGTGATGGCGATATGGTCGGCGGTGATTTTCCGAGCTGGCTCTTGGGCCTTGCCGGTGCATCGCGGGTCACGCGGCTCGCCGATCGGCGCGGTGAATGCATCTATTCCGCCTGCCCACATTACCGCAAATGCTTTATCGAAATCTCCACAAGGAAGGCGCGCAAAGCAGACATCGTTGTCGCCAACCATGCACTGGTGATGATCAATGGCGCCACACGGCCAGACGACCCCAACCTACCGACACGCTATGTCTTTGATGAAGGGCATCATGTATTTGATGCTGCCGACAGTGCTTTCGCCGCTCACCTCACCGGCCAGGAAACCGCCGAGCTGCGGCGCTGGATCGCCGGGAGTGATACAGGCCGAAAAGGCAGGATGCGCGGTCTTGAAAAGCGAATTTCCGATTTGATCGGAGATGATGAAAAGGCCATTGAAGCGCTACAAGCTGTCATTCACGCGGCTCGCAAACTTCCTGCCGACGGCTGGCTCAAGCGCCTGAATGATGGATTGCCACATGGCCCGATGGAGGAATTTCTCCTGCTCATAAAGGGTCAGGTACTCGCTCGATGCGGGCAGCCGGACAGCCTCTATTCCGTTGAATGCACGGCGAGTGATTTTCCACCGGATGTCCCTGCCGCCGCCAAAAAGCTGGAAAAGGCATTGCTGGAAATTTCCAGTCCCATGACAGCGCTCTCAAAGGTTCTGCTTAAAAAACTGGATGAAGAGGCGGAGGAGTTGGATACTTCCACCCGGCAACGGATTGAAGCCGCGGTACAGGGCATGGCGCGGCGGAACAATATGTCCATCGCCCCCTGGCGATCGATGCTGAAAGGCCTTGAACAATCGACACCGGAGGCTTTCGTCGACTGGCTCGCCATTGAACGAGTTGGTGGACGCGACTTTGACCTCGGTTACTATCGGAGCTTCCTTGACCCGACCGTCCCGTTTGCGGACGCAATTTTAAAACCTTCCCATGGTGCCGTTATCACGTCTGCGACTTTGCGGGATGTTACGACGGACGAAACGACAGATGAGGATGAAAGCTGGCAATCGGCCGACATGCGGACCGGCACCCACCATTTGATTTTGCCGCCAAAACGGGCGCACCTCGTCTCTCCGTTTAATTTCGCAGACCGGACGCGGGTCATTGTCGTGACCGATGTCAGGCGAGATCATATGAAAGAGGTTTCTGCCGCTTATCGGGAGCTGTTTTTGGCGGCAAACGGCGGCGGGATCGGATTATTCACCGCCATCTGGCGGTTGCGTGCTGTGCATGAAAATATTCGTGGGCCTATGGCCGCAGCTGGACTGGATCTCTATGCCCAGCATCAGGACGCGCTGGACACATCGACGCTCGTGGATATTTTCCGCGAAGAAGAAGATTCCGTGCTGCTGGGGACCGATGCCGTGCGGGATGGCGTGGATGTACCGGGGCGTTCGCTCCGTCTTATTGTCTTTGACCGGGTGCCCTGGCCGCGCCCGGACTTGAAACATAAAGCCCGGAAAAAAGCCTTTGGCGGCGGCCGTTATGACGACAAACTAACGCGCTTAAAAATCAAACAGGCCTATGGCCGCTTGCTGCGCCGTGAAGATGATTTCGGGATTTTTGTCCTGCTCGACAGCATGATGCCGTCCCGTCTCGCCTCGGCTTTTCCGCCCGGCGTTGAAATCGAACGCCTTGGTTTGAAGGAGGCCATCGCCCTTACCCGAAACTTCATTGCCGAGAAAGAACAGGCGCTTAACAAAAATATCATTGGATAAACATGAGCGAACCCCATATTCTGGACGTATCGTAATTTATTTTGAACCGGAGACTGCGTCGTATGGCGACCTTGAATTTGCATACTGCCCTGATTTCAACAATGGTGATTGTATCTGCTGCGGACCGTGAAATGACAGACCGCGAATTGTTTACCATTGGTGAGATTGTCCGTACCCTTCCCATGTTCTCTGAATATGAAGAAGAGCATCTGCCGGACGACGCGGCAAGTTGTGTGGACATGCTCAACAGCGACCAGAAACTGGAAGATATTATCAGCAAGATTAAGGCGGTTCTGCCCAAGAAGCTGCATGATACCGCCTATGCACTCGCCTGTGATATTGCGGTCTGTGATGGACAGCTAAGCCAGGAAGAACTCCGGATACTGGAAATGTTACGCCATGGCTTCGATGTGGATCGTTTAACGGCTGCCGCCATCGAGCGCGGGGCTGCAGTGCGCTTTACCCGACTGTAAAACAGCAAGGCCCGCGCTAGCAGGACGCTCCGGCGCTCGGCAGTGAAGAGGATGCTCTTGAAGGCCAACTGACGATCCGAATGGGCGGCAAACGCGAAGCTTTTGAGCGTGCCGCCCCAGCACTCAATGCCATTGGCAACGATATTGAACATGCAGGAAACGTTGGAGTGGGTCAGGCGGCCTTGCCAGACGGCTTAAGTTAGTGACGACATAAATTCCGAAACATGGCTTACACCATCGCGCCAGTTTTCAAGCTCGGTGCGACCGGATTTTTTCCTCGGCTTGAAGCCATGATCGCCATCCTCAAGCCAGCGAATATTTATGCCTTCCGAAAGGGAATATTCCATCACCACTTCCCGGCTGCCCATGGCATCGCGATCCCCTTGTACGATTAACGTCGGCGTTTTGAGACCCTCAAGATGCCCGGTTCGCGGTTTATCCTGTTTCTTCGGTGCATAAAAGGGATAACCAAGGCACACGAGCCCAAGCGCACCGACCTCATCAGCAATCATCGACGCCATGCGCCCACCCATGGATTTGCCGCCAATCACCAAACCAGACGCCTGCCCCGCAACCTCAATAACCTCTCTCCAACAGTTCAGCAATACGGGCTGACGATCCGGTGGACGCCGTCCACCATTCAGGCGCCGCTTCTGCATATACGGAAATTCAAAGCGAAGAATATGATGTCCCAGGGCCGCCAATTCCTGTGCATAATAATCCATGAAAGGGCTGTCCATAGGGGCACCGGCACTGTGGGCAAGAATGAGCGTTGGAAAATCACTTTTTTTGCCATTTTCAAGAAATTTCATGATTAATGCCTATGTCTGCCCTATCTTGAAACTGCATCTGATAACGGCCCTTAGTTAGAGAGTTCAATGTTCGAGTATATCGCCGACAACGAGCCAACAATACGATTAAGTTTCTTCCTGGGAACACTTGCACTGGTAGGCCTGTGGGAGACGATAGCTCCGAAACGCACGCCGAGTGTTTCCAAGCTCTGGCGATGGACAAACAATTTCGGCGTGACTTTCCTGAATACTTTTTTGCTGCGAATTCTATTTCCGATTTTGGCGGTGGGAGCCGCGGCCGTCGCCGTCGAAAATGGATGGGGTCTGTTCAACATCATTGACCTTCCTCCAGTCGTTGCCATCATTCTGGCGGTGATTTTGCAGGATCTTGTGATCTATTGGCAGCATGTGGTGTTTCACCATTTTCCAATCCTCTGGCGGTTACACAAAATGCATCACGCGGATGTTGATTATGATGTCTCGACTGGCGCGCGCTTCCATCCGATCGAGATTGGTCTTTCGATGCTTCTAAAACTTGCCGTCGTGTTTGCACTTGGGCCACCGATCGTTGCGGTCATTATTTTTGAGATACTGCTGAGCTCCGTCGCCATGTTTAATCATGCCAATGCCGGATTACCCAAGCCGGTCGATAAAATACTAAGGCTGTTTATCGTGACCCCGGACATGCATCGGGTCCATCATTCCGTTATCCGGGCTGAGCATAATCATAATTTCGGCTTCAATCTGCCTTGGTGGGACTATATGTTCCGTACCTATACGGCCGAACCAACGGAAGGGCATGATGGCATGACCATTGGGCTAAATGAGTATC
>Ga0315338_1001588_pt1 | contig 27502 bp, 23 predicted proteins | sample ASW8metaG_FD_204518 | JGI IMG/M metagenome (GOLD analysis project Ga0315338, IMG submission 204518) | Ammonia-oxidizing marine archaeal communities from Monterey Bay, California, United States - ASW #8 | ecosystem: Environmental > Aquatic > Marine > Coastal | place: USA: California | collected... | reverse complement strand
CTGGCTCAGGCGGTGGAAGCCCGCGAGCGGCGCAATGCAGCCCGCCGGGTCAAGAAGGACTGACCTGACGATATGCCGGGGCATCGGCCATGAACCGCGGTCACGAGCGCTGCCGTTGATCCTAGTTTACACTTAGAACGTTAGAAGACGCTTTCCGTACTTCCCCACCAGCGCTTAAAGTTCCTAGACGCAGCTTGCTAGCTTAGCGTAGGCTGAGAAGCTGAATGTGTTGCTTGGCGCGCAGAGAAACGCCCCGAACCTTGCGGTGCCGGGGCGTCACCAGAGATCGGCTAACGCCGATCAAATAGCCAAATCATCGAATCAGCAATCACAAGCCACCGCGTACCGCGCGAACGTGATCGGCGGCGGTCTTATTACCGTCGTCGGTGATGGCGGCGTCGAAGTACACGTTCAACGCGCTGTTCAGGGAGTCCGGAGTCGAAGTAGCCGTCCAGTAGGACGACGACGCAGTGCAGCTACATGTGACAACCGTAAGATCCACACAGCCAGTGCAGGTCGCCGACTGGTGAAAGGCCGGATCGACAGTCGGATTGTTGTTCTCGAGGTCGAGAATACTTACAAGTTCTTTGAAGTTCGGTACACGCCAGTCGCAGTGACCAGCAAAACACGCCGCCCCGGCGCCGGCGACATCGTTTAGAGCATCGAGGAACACCGTTTTGATCGTTCCATCCATGTCGTTGGTGCCGGTAGACCAAGTGTACTCTTGGTCTTTGTCATGAATGCCGCCGGAGTCGTTCTTCTTGGCCCACATCAGCCCCGTGTTGAGGTCCGTGATCGTGCCGTCAGCGTTGTCTGCGTAAGACAGCGCAGCTCCAGCCTGCACGTCACCGTCTGAACCCGCACCGTGAACCGTCGTCTGACCTGTCGCCGGAAAGTACTGAGGCGGAGCCACCGCACCCCCGGCAAGCAACGTTGCGACCTCGGCTGCATCCGTCGTGATACGCGCGTCCATGCTCACCTGATCGCCCTCGCTCGGGCAGATGCCGACCCCGGCTTTGTTTTCGGTCTTAGCCCACTTGTCCGTGAACTTCGCCTCGCACTTCGTGTAATCTGCCGCTATCCCCTTCGTCACCGCTTTCGCGTCCGCCTTCAGACGGCAAGCCGCGTACTTGCTCGATTCTTTGAGCTTGCCCGATTCGCATTTCACGGCCGGGTCGCCTGCACGTGCCGCGAGCGGCACGAGGGAGACGGTCAATCCGATCAGAGTGGCTACTGTTAAAAGTCGTACGTGTGTCATCAAGAAGACTCCTGGGTTTGAACATCACGGCGGGGCGACCTATTAGCCAAACAACTACAGTTTCTGTCAACTTGAAATTGCGCCTAACCGATATACTCACGCGCTAGACCAGCTGGCCCCCCCCCTTGGGTTGGAGTTGCCCGGATGACGCCGGATGGAATTGCAGAGCGCGTGGGGGGGCATTACGGTCGGTTGAAGGCTGCCGGGGCATCGGCCATGAACCGCAGCCACGAGCGCCGCCGTCGATCCTAGTTGACACTTAGAACGTTATAGGACGCTTTCCGTACTTCCCCACCGGCGCTTAAAATTCCTAGACGCAACCGGCGTCACTAAGCCATTTTGCGAACTATAGTTCTTCGTCGTTTCAGTTTTTGGACAGCACGCGCCTCAAATACCCCTGACAGCGCTTAGTAAAAATCGACTCGACCGAAGCCGTACACGTAGCTACCGGTCTGGGTAAACGTATATAGGGTGGGCGTGCCGCTCACCGGCTCGGGAGCGTCGCCGCCCTCCCATAAAGTGCTGGCAGGCCAGGTTGGGACGAAGGTTCCGGTGACGACGACGGTAATCGACGCACCATCGGCGGCGTTGACAAAGGCGAATTCACATTCAGTGCCGGTTAGAATTATATCGTGCACCTTCTTCGTCCAATCGAGATCATGTGTCGTGTCACTAACGGTCTCAGTCGAAACGTCGTTCTGATCGGCCAGCCTCGTGTTGGCCGCGGCTGTGAAGCCAGCGGAAAGATCGACGGGTGCTGAGCCAAGCGAAGGAAATACGTTCGCGATAATGGCAGTGCCGGTGACTGTGGCGTCACCGGTGATGCAATATCCATCGCCGTAATCGTCTCCGGAAAAGTTGCAGTCGATGAATCGCGCGTCGCTGGACTCGCCCCCAATCGACCCGAGTAGCACGAGTGGGGGGGGTGTATAAGAAGAAGAAGAGGTCCAACCCGCAGCATTCTCGAAGCGGCACGCACGAAATTTCATATTCTTGGTGTCGTAGAGGCTCACTATGCTCTTAGTGGGGGAAGAACCGGTGCCTTCGAGAGCTACGTCGTACGCGGTTTCGATGCTGCAGCCGTCGAATAAGCACTGTGCGGCCGTCACGCCGCTTGAGCCCCCTAAGCTGACGATCGCATCCTCCGTGGACTCCGAAAACGAGCAGCCATAGAAACGACAATCGGTATTGTTTAAACCACTGCTCGCTAGTTCCTCGAATACGACGTGATTACCCCCTGCGTTAAAGTGGCAATCGATGAAAGAGCAGATCTGGCATCCTTGCAGAACAAGATTTCGGTCGAAACCCTTCGACCCTAAGTCTTTGTTCCTCTGTTCGATGGCGCAATTGAGGAAGCTGCAACGAAGACCGCGTTCGATTTGAACGCCAGTACTTATCCCGGTGTGCCCCAACTGCAAGTTCTGCACCCGAACGTGCTCGAACGTCACCTCCGGGTACTCCAAAGCAGGATCATCCGCGTGGATTCGGAGCGCGATCGGATCTGTCAAATATGCAAGGTTAAACAGCAGCGTGCCGTTGATGATTCTCAGCCGCGTCTTGATCGACGAAGAGTGGGTCGGCTGAACCAACGAGATGCTCAGTTCAGCTGACGGAGAAGAAGAAGAGGCTCCAATGCGATACGTCCGACCCTGCAGGTCGATCGTCGCCTCGCGGTGATCCCAGACGACGGTGCCGTCGGTGTGTTCCGCGACAAGCACCTCAAGGGCTCTGTCGATGGTCTGCTGGAGGGCGGCGAGGTCATTCGTGACCCCGTCTCCTTTCGCCTTGAGCCCCTTGTTTTTCAGTGGATTGAAGAGTGCGGGGTCTCTCTTGGGGTTGCGTGCATGCACGGTTGAGGGCGCGCCCAGGGCGACGGCTCCCGCCGCTATCGCGCCTGTCAGCACCGAACGTCGACTCATGGCCCTTGGCGAGACGTTCAACGATGCGGTGATGGGTTTTTCTCGTTCGGACTTATTCATCGGTATTATCCTTGCGCCGTGCAGTAATGATCAGGGTAGGGCGTCGGCCAACACGAAAGGCTTTTTTCTTTGGAAGGACGTCTAACGCGTACAGGTGGCAAACGTCAATAGGTAGTTTGTTTTAGAGCTGGGGCGTAGTGTTGCCGGGCAATCACCGCCAGTGAATGGCGGGGGTCATTTGCCCAACCGGGGGGCCGTATCCGTGGACAGGCGGTCGGCGGTGGGGCTAGTAATGTCGCTGGCGGCTCGTACTCGTCGGTTAGTGCCGGGTTCCAGACGTCGGTTTCAACGAACTACGCCTGGGCCGCATGCTCGCTGCTCGCGTGTGAGTGAGCCGCAAAATATGGCAACAACCCCTCGAGCGCTCCTGGTTAACATCGCTGCGTTTGTGATCGAACTGTGATCGAACGGCGTCAGCTCCGCTGACGTGCTTTCAACGACCAGCCACGCAACACACTGAAAACTAGGCCTATTCCTTGGTGCCGGGGGCGGGATTTGAACCCGCACGACCTTACGGTCAGGGGATTTTAAGTCCCCTGTGTCTACCAAATTCCACCACCCCGGCCGGTTGGCTGAAACGCTCCACAGCGACTGTACCCACAACGGCTGTTCGTCTCGACAATAGGGCGCAATCCCATCGATGAGCCCGGACTGTGGGAGCCTAGGGTTCCTGTTCCCCCTTCCCCACACGCTCCTCCGGCGTGAGCTTTGACTCCAGCCGCCCGGGAGGCCACCATTCAGGCATGGCTGATGCCCCGATCATGAAGAAGCGCCGATTGCGCCCCATTGTCGCCTGGCGTGCGATGCAGGACCTGTTCGCCGACCCGGAAGACACGGCGCACGTCTTTCACATCCTGCGCGCGCTTTCGTCGAGTCGGCAGTTCACCAAGCTCTTCAACCGAGTGATGGCCGAGCCCGACGGTCGCCGGCTTCTAGAAGAAAATACTTCGTTGATCGCGACCCTCAGCGATCGCGACGCGTTGCACGCGCTACCCGCGGGCACACTCGGCAATACGTACGCCCGCTTCATGGACGCCGAGCAGATCACGGCCGACGGTCTCGAAGACGCGAGCAAATCTGACGACAACTACTTCTACGACGAGCGCGCAGAGCGCTTGGCCAACCGGCTGCGCGATATGCACGATCTCTGGCACGTCTCTACCGGCTACGGTCGTGACTTTGTCGGTGAAGATGCGTTGCTGGCGTTTACCTACGCGCAGACGCGCTCGTTGGGGGTCGGCTTCATTGCGCTGCTTGCCTACTTGCGTTTCTGGCGTGAGGGCTGGAAGCACCCGTTGCCGACCATTCGCCAGGGCTATCGTCGCGGGCGGGCTGCGGCATTTTTGCCGGCCGTCGAATGGGAAGCGATGCTCGAGCTGCCGCTCGACGAGGTCCGTGAGAAGTTGGGTTTGGGCGAGCCGCCCGACTACGTGCCGCTAACGGCCGAGAATATGGACGATGTGGTCGGAGCGCCCGCTTAGACGCGCGCGAGAGAGATGGAGAGAAAAATGGAGGCGGCGATCGGACTCGAACCGATGAATGAGGGTTTTGCAGACCCTTCCCTTAACCACTTGGGTACGCCGCCGTCTATCTTCCAGTCTACGGGCTGAGCAGCCTAGGAGCGGCAGTATTACAGCCTGATTGGGCATTCTCAACCTCCGACCCGGCATCCCTCAACCCACCCACCTTACAACTCTTTGGGCCGGCGCCTCGTTTGTGGCCGCCGCTAGGTCGGTTAGTATTCGCCGCAGGCCCGCCGCTCTCGCTCGGGCTTACCTTTTTCAGGAGGATTCCCAGCGTGCACAAGATCGCGGTAGTGGCCGGTGATGGTACCGGACCAGAGGTGACGGCAGAGGCCGTAAAAGTACTTAGGGCAGCAGCCGATCGGTTCGACTTCCAGGTGAAAACCACCGATCTGGATTACGGCGGCGACCGCTACCTCAAGACCGGCGAGGTTTTGCCCGAAGGCGCGGTCGATGGCCTGCGCCAATACGATTCTATTCTGCTCGGTGCCATTGGCCATCCTGACGTGAAGCCCGGGATTCTTGAGAAAGGCATCCTGCTGCACCTTCGCTTCGAGCTGGACCTCTACATCAATCTACGCCCCGTCAAGCTCTACCCCGGTGTCGAGACGCCGCTCAAGGACAAAGGGCCCGACGATATCGATTTCGTCGTAGTGCGCGAGAACACCGAGGGGCTGTATGCCGGTGCGGGCGGATTTCTCAAGAAAGGCACGCCCGATGAGATCGCCGTGCAAGAGTCCATCAACACGCGCAAGGGCGTCGAGCGCTGTCTGCGCTACGCCTTCGAGTTTACGCGCAAGCGCGACCGAGCGAAGACGCTCACGCTGTGCGGTAAGACGAACGTACTCACCTACGCTTTCGATCTGTGGGAGCGCGCGTTTAACGAGATCGGCGACGCCGACTACCCAGACATCGAGCGCGACTACGCGCACGTTGATGCGACCTGCATGTGGATGGTGAAGAATCCCGAGTGGTTCGACGTCATCGTTACCGACAACATGTTCGGAGACATCATTACCGACCTCGGCGCGATGGTTCAGGGCGGCATGGGTATCGCAGCCGGCGGCAACATCAATCCTGAATCGGTTTCGATGTTCGAGCCCATCGGCGGTTCGGCGCCGAAGTACACCGGCCAAGGCGTGATCAACCCGATGGCGGCGATCTCGGCCTGCCAGATGATGCTGGCGCACCTCGGAGAGGACACGGCTGCAGAACGGGTCGAGCAAGCCATCGTTCACGTGCTGAGCAACAAACTCGAATCGATGAACGCCGGCAAGATGGGCTATACGACGGCGCAGGTCGGCGATCTCGTCGCCGAAGAAGTCGCTAAGTAAGCAGGCGCTCAGCCCGGCCAATTGGGATCGCGCAGCCGTTCCACAGGCTCTCCCTTCACCATGTGCTGCTCGATGATCTCGGCCAGGTCGTCGAGCGTCACCGACGTATACCAAACGTTCTCAGGGTAGACGGCGATCGTCGTGCCGCGTTCCGGGCAAGGTCCTAGGCATTTCGTTTCGGTGATGAAAATCTGCGTGACCATGCGTTTTTCTTGGCGCGCGCTAAGCAGGGCCGTAAAGATCTCACTGCCATCCTGCTCGCCGCAAGACTGCAGTCCTGTCTCACCGCCGCGACGATTGTTGCAGACGAAGAAGTGTCGCTCGAACATTGCCAAGTCCCCCTACTCTCTTGCCGGATCGAGTCGGAAGCAGCCCGATGTCTTTCCTCGAGCAAAAAAGAGGATGATGCGCGCCCGGATCGGATGCGCTCGCAGGATCGCTTCGCGAAAACGCGTGAGATCGCCATCGCCGTGACACCGCGAAGCGGTGTACGCCTTAGGCCCTTCGCCAAAATTGAGTTCGACGATGCCGGTCTCTTCTACGTTGCGAACCCAGTTGCGCGCCACATCCTGTGAGCCGACCCAGATGCTGCCGTCGATTTCGGCCCACCACACAGTGGTGTCATAACGCTTGCCGCTTTTTCGTCCGAAATGGGTAAGTTTGATGTTCTTGGACCTAGCCACGTTGGTTAGAATGCGTCCTTTACCGCCGCGAATGCTTCGTCGGCGACAGTCAGAGCCTCGTCGATATCTTCCTTTTGGTGCGCGGCCATGAGGAACCAGTTGTGATGCGGGTGAAATAGCACCCCGCGTCGGGCAGCCGCACCGCAGAAAACGCGGTTGCGATTGAAACCGTCTCCGTCCTCCGCGAAGCGCATGTATGGAAGCGACGGCGGGCCGCTGAGTCGTATTTCGAGGCCGGCCGTGTCTGCCCGCTCGGCCAGCCCTTCACAGAGTCTAAGACCCATGGCGTGCATGTGGTCGATGGCGCCGGTGGCGCCGATTTCGGTCAGCGTGGCCAAGCTCGCGGCGATGGAAACCGCGCCGAGGAAGAATGTCCCCGTAACGAATACCTGCCGTGCCGCTTCGCGTAGCGCTTCGGTTCCGAGCAGCGCTGAGAGCGGGTGCCCGTTTGCTAGCGCCTTCGAGTAGCAAAGCAGGTCGGGCGTGACACCCCATTTCTGCATCGAGCCACCCATGTCGAGACGGAACCCTGTGCGAACGTCGTCGGAGATGAGCAGTGCGCCGTGCTGGGTGCACAAGGCGCGGGCACGCTCGAGATAGCCGTCGGCCGGCATGACCGAGTCCTCGAATGCCTCGTGGCGAAACGGTGTGAGAATGACGGCTGCGATGTTCTCGCCCTGGCCGTCGAACACGGCCTCGAGCTCTGCTGAATCGTTCCAGTTGACGGGGCGTATCGTTGTGCGATCTGAATCCGGGAAGCCTGCCGTGATGCCGTTACACCACCCGTGCACGCCGTGGTAGGCGTGCTCGGCCATCACGACTAAGTCACGACCTGTGGCTTTGCGCGCGATGGCTAGTGCCCAGGTACATACATCGGAGCCGTTTTTCGCGAACATGGCCCAGTCGGCGCTGGGGGTCATGCCGACTAATTGCTCGGCCAGCTCTACCGACCTCACCGAAGGGAGGGTCATGGTGTCGCCGAGCTTTCGTTGACGCTCGACCGCTTTCTCGACGACCGGGTGGTTGTACCCCAGCACGATCGGGCCGTAGCCGCAGAGGAAGTCTATGTAGCGGTTGCCATCGATGTCGCGCAGGTGACAGCCTTCAGCGCTGTGCGTGAACGATGGATACTCCCCCCGCGTAAGTAACCCTGGGCTTTGATGCCCGTAGATCCCCCCTGGGATCACGCGTTCGGCGCGTGCGAACCAGCTGTCGCTTTCTCCGTAGCCGTACTCCGTGCTCATGAGAGATCAGCGTACCGGAACGGGCACAGCCTGTCAGCAATCAGCCCCGGCGACGGGCGAGAAGCCCTGTGGCGAGCAGTACGGATGCGGAAATAGCGGCGATCATGAACTCCAGTGAATCCGCCTCTGTGACGCTCGTTGCGTGACCGCGCAGTTGCGGCGCCGCCAGCCACGCAAGTGTTGCTGCAACGATGACGCCGGAGATGACAGGCGCGGCTCTCGGCAGAGCTAGGGCGACGGGTAGGCGAAGCGCCAGGCCCGCAGCCCCGGCGTAAAAAGCGATGACGAGGAAGGTCGGCGCGATGAAGCGGCTCGGCTCGCCGCCGCCGAGAAAGCGCCACTCGTAGTACGCCAGGACCAACGCCGCCGCTCCGGCCACCGCGCTTGACCAATCGCCGAGGCGGCCTCCTCGCACGACGAGTGCCGGCCAAAGCTGCCAGTAGGCTAGAGCCGCGGTCGCAGTGAATGTTATCAATCCCGATCCGCCCATGCGCGCCTCAGCGAGCAGTGCGGGGACGGTGACAATGGCGAGCACAACGCCGTTGCGCTCGCGTGTTTGGAGCTCTCGGCGCCAGGCGGCTGCGACCGTGCGCAGGGCGAAGGGGATGCCGATGGCGATGAACGCGAGTGCGACGGGTAAGAGTACGAAAAAGGTGGAGAAGTTTGCGATGGCCGTCGCCGGGCCGAAACGTACGACGAGACTCGGCTGGAACGGTGCTGACGCGCCCTCCGCGACGAACATGCCGAGCGCACGACTACCGGTCAGCGCCACCGCTAGAGCAAGCAGCGCTGCGAAGAAAATCTCGGAGTCTCGCAGTCTTTGGTGGGTCACTGAGTGCGTGTCAGTCGGCGTCGTATTCGGCGGGCGACATGCAGTTCATGGAGAGCGCGTGGATGCTCGACTGCATCTCGTCTGACAATGCTTGATACACGGCGCGCTGGCGTTGGACGGGGGATTTTCCTTCGAATGCTTCGGCGACGACGATCACATGAAAATGTCCGCCCCCCTCACGTGCGCCGGCGTGGCCCGCGTGTGCCGCACTCTGGTCGATGACGTCGAGTTCGATGACGGGCGCGAATGCCTCTCGCAGGCGCTCCTCAATGTGCGTCCTAGTGTCCATTGGGCATAGCTTGTGGCAGTCTTGCTTCATGAGCAAGGCGACCTCCGAGTTGCTGTTCGGCCTCGCACCGGACCAGGCAAACCGCGTGGTAGCGCTGCTGCTGTCCCAGGGCATTGCCGCGCGCACGGAACTCGCTGACGAAGCCTATAGCGGCAGCGTCTACGTTGCTCCGGAGGCCTACGACCAGGCACGTCGGTTGGTTGCCGAAGAATATCCCTACGGATTTGGTTTCGAGGAGGAAGGCGGTGAGCACCGACCTTCCGACCCGTTCCGAGACGCTAAGGTTTCGGCACCCGACCGCTGGTTCGGTCGCGGCAGCGGGGTGGTTTTTCTGATCATCGGCGTCTGCGTCGCGCTTTTCATCGCCACGCAGGTCGGTATCGACGGCGGCGCTCGTTCGAAGATGCTCTCGTTCGGAGCCATTTCTTGGGGCCGCATCGAGGCCGGTGAATATTGGCGGCTTGTGGCAGCCGTATTTCTTCACTTCGACGGTGCGCATCTCTTGGCCAACATGGGAACGTTCCTGTTGGTTGGGCCACCGCTGGCACACACCATCGGCCCGTGGCGCTTCCTCGTGCTGTTTCTTGCTACCGGCGTGGGCGCGAACATCATCAGCCACGAGCTGTGGCCCGTAATGGGATTGAAGGCGGGCGCCTCAGGTGCCATCGCCGGTGTGCTTGGCGGACTTGGCGGCAACGCGATGCGCCCCAATCCCGATAGCCGTTTCAAGGGCTGGCAACGGCTCGGCGCCCTGGCGGCGTTTTACGGGATGATGATCGGCTTCGGACCGGGGCGAGACAATGTCGCGCACGTGGCCGGGGTCGTACTCGGCGTTCTGATTGGTCGACTGATGCCCGCGCAGACGATGTCCCCTGGGCCGGTGTCGTCGGCCCAGTCGTCTAGCTCGCTAGACGACTCTCCAGAAGTTCCACATCGCCATCACTCAGACTGAAGTACTTCGCCTCGGGGTGATGGAATACGATCGCGCTTACCGACGATTCCGGATCCATCATGAAGCCTTCGGTCAGGTCGACACCGATGTGCGACTTCGGCTCGAGCAGTCGCCAGAGCTCGGCCTGGTCTTCCAGGCGTGGGCACGCGGGGTAACCGAACGATACGCGAACCCCGCGGTAGCGTGCCTGATAGAGATCTTTCTTGGTCGTGTCGCTGGGATCTGCAAAGCCCCACATCGTACGCAACTTCTCATGTAGCAGTTCTGCCGACGCTTCCGCGCCCTCAATGGCCAGCGCCTGTAGGATGTGCGACTTGAGGTAATCTCCGTCGTTCTTCCACTTCTCGGCTAGATCGCGCACACCGGGGCCGATCGTCGTCGCGAACATCGCGATATAGTCCTTCGCGTTGGGCGAGACGTAGTCGGTCAGACAGAGCCCACCGTCTCGTTGCTGGCGACCGAACTCGAAACGGCCGAGCACATCCTCGAACGACGGATTGCGGATCTCCAGCGTCGTTCCCGCAGAGCGCACTGGAAAGAAGCGGTACACGGCCCGTGCCGCGATGTCGTCACGTGCCAGCATCTCGGCTTCGACGGCGTCGACGCTCGCGCGCAGCTCGACGGCGCGCGGGTCGCCTTCCTCGACCGCTTTCGCAAAGTCCCCTTTGAACCCGAGATGGCGTGTGTAGAGCATTATCGGGTTTACGTAGGCGAACACGTCGGACAGATCGAAACCGTCGACGACATGGGTCTTGAGGTCCGGGGGCACGGGAATCTCGTTCTCGTGAGACACTTCGGCCGGCTTGAAACTCGCGGAGGTCACTACGGTCGTTTTCGCCTTGCGCCGGCCTTCGGCGCTGGCGAGCTTCTCGGCTTCCTCCGCATGTGCGGCTTGCATCTTGGCGCGTCCGTCCTCGCTGCCCAGTTGTTTGGCCAGGTCGAGTCCGGTCATGGCATCTCTCGCGTAGGCGACCATGCCCTCGTATTCGGGCGCAATGCGCAGGCGCGTGAAGCGGGTCGAGAGGGCCGCGCCGCCGACCAGAATCGGACAATCGATGTTGGCGGCCTTCAGATCCTTGGCTGTTATGACCATCTGCTGCGCGCTCTTTACGAGCAGACCCGATAGTCCAATGGCGTCGGGCGTATGTTCTTTGTACGCGGAGATCAAGACCTCCGGAGGTACCTTGATGCCGAGGTTCACGACCTGGTACCCGTTGTTTGAAAGGATGATCTCGACCAGGTTTTTTCCGATGTCGTGTACGTCGCCCTTCACGGTTGCGAGCAGAATGCGCCCGCGAAGCGATGATTCGGTTGATTCCATGAATTGTTCGAGATGCGCGACGGCGGTTTTCATCGCCTCGGCCGACTGCAGCACTTCGGCAACGATCATTTCGTTGGCGTTGAAGCGACGGCCGACTTCATCCATGCCGGTCATCAGCGGCCCGTTAACGATCTCGAGCGGTGTCATCGTTTCCCGCTTGGTGTCGAGATCTTCAATGAGCCCCTCGCGTGAGCCCTCCAAGATGCACAGGGATAGGCGTTCGTCGACCGAGAGGTGCTTGCGCTCGTCCTCGGTCGGACCGACCTTTTTGTCGGCGTAGTGCTCGGCGAAGGTCGCGATGGGATCGTCGCCGCGCCACCAGATGAGGTCGTCGCAGAGTTTGCGCTCCTCTTCGGGGATCCGGCTATACGGTGCGAGCATCTCGGCGTTGACGATGGCGAGGTCGAGCCCTGCCAGCACGCAGTGGTGCAAAAATACGCTGTTGAGCACCTCGCGGCCGGCCGGCGGTAGGCCGAAGGAGACGTTCGAGATACCGAGCACGGTCTTCGCACGCGGCATGGCTTCTTTGATCAGGCGAATGCCTTCGATGACTTCCACACCCGAGCCCGAGTAGTTCTGATCGCCGGTGCCCACCGGGAACACGAGCGGATCGAAGATGATGTCTTCAGGCTCGATGCCGTACTTGGTCGTCAGTAGGTCGTAGGAGCGCTGGGCGACTTCCAGCTTGCGCGCACGTGTGATCGCCTGTGCCTGCTCAGGGTCGTCGTCGATGCAACCGACAACAGCCGCGGCACCGAAGCGACGCATGATGGGCGTGACCACTTCGAACTTCTCTTCGCCGTCTTCGAGGTTGATCGAGTTGATGATCGATTTGCCCTGAAGCCGCTTGAGGCATTCCTCTACGACGAGCGGATCGGTCGAATCGACCATGACCGGGACCTTGATTTTCTTGACCAGGATGTCGAGGAACTCGGTGACGTCGGCCATCTCATCGCGATCGGGGTCTTGCAGGCATACGTCGACGATGGCCGCGCCCTTGCGGACCTGCGCGCGTCCGACTTCGGCGGCCTCTTCGAACTTGCCCTCGGAGATGAGCCGCTTGAACTTGCGGCTGCCGAGCACGTTCGTGCGTTCACCGACGATGATCGGGCGTTTCTCGTCGTCCATCTCGTAGGCTTCGATGCCCGATACCACCGAGCGTACGGGCGGATCGGGCGTGCGGGGCGGCTTACCTTCGAGCGCGTGCACAATGCCGGCGATGTGTTCGGGGACCGTCCCGCAGCAACCGCCGGCCACGTTCACCCAGCCGTTGTCGGCGAACTTCGCGAGCTTCTCGGCGAGCATTTCGGGCGATTCGTTGTAGTTGCCGTCTTCGTCGGGAAGTCCGGCGTTGGGGATACAGGCCACCGGGAACCGCGATAGACCGGCCAGGGTGCGCAGGTGGTCGGTCATGAAGTCGGGGCCGGTCGCGCAGTTGAGCCCCATCCAAAGAAGGTCTCGATGGGCCAGCGAGACGTACAATGCCTCGATGTCTTGGCCGGCCAGCAGCGTGCCCATGGTTTCCACCGTGCCTTGTACGGCGATAGGGAGTTCGGTGCCGAGCTCTTTCTGGGCAGCATCGATGCCGTCGAGGGCGGCTTTGATGTTGATGGTGTCTTGAGAGGTCTCGATGAGCAGAAGATCCGAGCCGCCCTCGATGAGCCCCAGCGCCTGGATACGAAACGAGTCGGAGAGTTCGTCCCATGTAACGCCGCCGGTGACCGAGATCGATTTGGTCGTCGGGCCGATCGAACCTGCTACGAAGCGCGGTTTACGGTCGCTCGACGCGGCTGCGGCTGCTTCGGCGGCGATCTCCGCCGCGCGGCGGCTAATCTCGCGCGCCTTGTCCGCCAGGTCGTACTCGGCCAGTACGAGCGGCGTAGATCCGAAGGTATCGGTTTCGATGATGTCCGCGCCGGCCGCCAGGAAGCGGTCGTGGATGGTCCGGATCGCGTCGGGACGCGTGAGCACCAGATTCTCGTTGCAGCCTTCGAGTTCGGGGCCGCCGAAATCGTCAGGGCCCAGGTCGAGGCTCTGGAGGGTCGTCCCCATCGCGCCGTCGACGATAAGAATGCGCTCGGAAAGCAATTGTTTAAGGAGTGCGGTTTTCTCTTTTCTGCTGCTCATCTTTCCTAGGGCCTAGGGCGGGCCGCCAGAGGCGGGTCCCAACTTTTCAGATTACCGGATAAGGCCCGCCGGACCAACGCGCATTGACGCGCGCCGGGCCTTCTAGTTACCTGTGGCCATGGTTCGGTGTCGTTCTTCCTGTGCAATAGTAGGTGCCACCGCGCTCGCTCTGGCATTTGCGTTGGAAGGCGTCGCTGCCGGCACAGACGACGCTCAGGCCCTCGGCGATTCAACACTGCCCCGCGGGGGGGCGGCGCGGGGGGCTGTCACCGAGCATCGCGAAGGCGATCCGCCTGCCGGCTTGTTTATCGATCGGTCGAACGTCGAGAAGTATGGGCAATTCATTGGGCCGTCGTTGCAGTGGGCTATCGGCCGGGGCGTGCGCATGGAGATCATCGACTCGATTCCCATCCCTCTGGAGCCCAAGCGGCTCGAGGCCACCGAGAAGTACTCGGCCCAGGCCCGTCTGAGCGACGACAAGACACGCGTCGAAAACTATGTGGCCGGGTTGCCGTTTCCACTCACCGACGAGAACGATCCCGATGCGGCCGTAAAGCTCATGTTCAACTACGAGAACCGGATCTTGGTCGACGATCTCGACGTGCGCAATTTCGATTGCGATTCCGGCACGCTGCTGTCGAAGGGGCCGATGCACGTCGAGCGTCATTTCGTGATCGGGCATTTTCGGAGGCTCTACTACGTTGGTCGTCTCTACCACGAGCCGATTCACACCCACGAGACACCCGACGGCGTTCGCTACAAGGAAGCGGTCTTCCCGCTGATCGAGCCGTTTGATTTGAAAGGTGTCGGTCTGACCTACGTGCGCTATCTCGACCCGCTGCGCCAGGACGACAGTTGGTTGTACTACCCGGTGTTGCGACGAGCGCGCCGACTGTCCACTGCGCAACGATCAGAAGCGCTGTTCGGGCAGGATACGGACATCGACAGTTACGGCGGCTACGCGGGCAACATCGCGTGGATGGACTGGCGGCTACTGGGCAAGAAACGAATCCTCGCCTCGATGCACTCCCGCCACTTTCCCGGCAAGTGGTCCGAGGCCGCCGCCGACTTCATGTTCGACGATGCGTGGGAGATGCGCGAAGTCTACGTGCTCGAGGGCCGCTCCCGACTGCCCGGCTATGCCTATTCGAAGCGCGTCATCTATGTTGACCGCCACAGTTTCGTGATCCCGTACACGGAGCTTTACGATCACTCCGGCGAGCTATGGAAGGCCTGGGTCAATCAGTGGAAGATCGGCCGCGAGGCGTTTCCCGGCGCCAAGGTCGCGGTCTACGACTACGAGCAGCAGTTTCTGCCGGCGATCACGATGTTCGACATGCAGTTGGACCATGCGACGCGCTGCACGATCCCCTCGCGTAACTTCCCCAAGGAAGAGGGTTGGTACCTGAACATGGGGCCTGAGTTGGGCACGAACGAGTCAAACATCGGTCTGTCGGCGATTATCAACAGTGGGCGTTAGGATCCTGGTCGCGATGGTCGGACGGTAGTCTCATTGTGGTAGGAATTTACCGTTGACGGAAGTCCCGTACGGGCACGTTCGCACGCGGCGCGTCACAGCGAGTGTGGATTCTCTCGCCCCTCGCATATATACAGGTGCCAGTTTCAAGTACTTGAGGAGGAGGAGTCCATGGATGTTCTGAGCGCGATACTCCGGTGGCTGCATGTCATCGCCGGAATCATTTGGATTGGCTATTTGTATTTCTTCAATTTTGTGAACATCCCGTTCGCGGCCAAGATGAAGGAAGCGGGCGTTGGCAAGACGACCGTGCCCGAGCTGATGCCGCGAGCCTTGTTTTGGTTTCGCTGGGGGGCGGCCTGGACGTGGGTGACGGGTGTACTGCTCCTGCTGTTGGTCTTCTACCATGGCGGAATCCTGTTCGATGACCCGATGACCGGCGAATTCGGCACGGCAACCATTGCCTCGATTGCGCTGACGTTCCTCGGCGTGTTCATCTACGACGCGCTCTTCAAGAGCCCGCTGGCCGGCAACGTGAAAGTCGCTTACAGCGTTGGTTTCGCCATCATCGCAGGCGTTGTGATCCTGATGGCCGAAGGTGCGGGCTTTTCGTACCGCGCCTACAACATCCACATAGGGTCGATGTTCGGTACGGCCATGGCGTTTAACGTTTGGTTCCGCATCTGGCCCGCGCAGCAGAAGATCATCACCGCGACCAAGAACGGCGAGGCGCCCGATCCTGCCCTGCTCGCTCTGGCCGGCGGTCGCTCGCGGCACAATACCTACCTGTCGGTACCGCTCGTATGGATGATGATCAACAGCCACACGACGTCGTTCGCGGGTTTCGGCGGCTATATCGGCCTGCTGGTGATCATCCTGCTCGGCTGGCACATCGTGTTCCAGTTCTACGCGAAGTCGCTGAAGATTGAGGGATTTTAGGCACTAGCTGGTCGCCTCTCTAGCTTCGGCTCTATGACAAACGGCCGGGTGGATCTCCACCCGGCCGTTCTCGTCTCGCATTGCGTCGTTGTCTATTCGCTCTACAGCGCAGGTAGTCCGTTCGCCGCGAACCCGCTGCCCAGCCGCTCGAGCTGATGCTTGGCCGAGCCGAACTCGTGCTCGAGCTGAATTGCCCAGAGGTAGTGGCGATGAAGCGGGTAGTCGACGTCGATACCGATACCGCCATGCAGGTGTTGGCAGGCGAACGCGGCGGATTGCCCGCCTTCTGCCGCCCAGAACTTCGCAACCGCGACGCTGTCGGCGGCGGGCAAGTCCTTCGAAAGGCGCCAGGCCGCTTCCTGCGCGCTCAGCCGTATGGACTCGACGTTGATGTAGGCATCGGCTGCGCGCTGATGAACGGCTTGAAAACTTCCGATCTGCCGGTCGAATTGAATCCGTTCGCGACTGTATTCGGCCGTCATCGCCAGAGCACGTTCGGTAACCCCGAGTTGCATCATGCAACGAGCGGCTATGGCCCGCTCGACGATCCAGCGAAGAACGTTCGCCCCGTCGCTGTCGCTATCAAGGCGAGCGTCCTTGCCTACCGTTACAGCATCGAGTTCGAGTTGCGCGTGAGGCTGACGGTCCGAAGTGCTCTGAGCCGAAAGCGTGACTCCATCGGCTTCGGCGTCGACGAAGAAGAGTCCGATAGAGCCGCCCTCAAAGCGCGCCGGCACGAGAATGTGAGAGGCTTGCTCGGCGGCCGGGACGTTCGTCTTGATCCCGGTGAGGCTATAGCCGTCGCCGTTGGCCTCGACCCGCGTTGTGGGCGCCTGCGGATCGCTGGAGCCGTATTCGCTCAGCGCAGCTGTAATGATCCGCTCCCCCGTCGCGATGCTGGGAAGCCACTGCTTCTTCTGAGCTTCGCTGCCGAATTGCCCGAGCGGTAAGGCGCCAAGTACGAGCGACGGAAAAACAGGTACGGGAGCGACGGTCTGCCCGACCTGTTGCAGGAGCATGCACAGCGACATGAAGCCGAGTTCGGACCCGCCGTAGGCTGCGGGAATGGCCGTACCGAGCAGACTGGCGTCGGCCAAGGCCTGCCACAGTTCTTTGTCGTGAGGCGCGTCGCTGGCTTCTCGCGCCTTCATTCTCTCATTGGTCGCAAAGTCCGCGAGAATCTTGCCCGCGAGGTCGATGACTGCCTGATCGTCTTCTTGAATGCTGAAGTCCACAGTTGCTTCCCTGCCCTCTACTCTTTGTAGTGGGGCATGCCCATGCCCGCCATGGCGATGATGTCGCGTTGAATCTCGTTGGTGCCGCCGCCGAAGGTGAGGATCAAGCCGTTTCGATAAGACGATTCGATCTTGCCTTGTAGTACGGCGCCTGGACTGTCTTTTGCGATGATGCCCGCGCAACCAAGGATCTCGAGCATGGCGCGATAGCCTTCGATGAGGAACTCGCTGCCGTATACCTTGATCGCGGAGGAATCGGCCATGTTGGGCTGGCCTTTGGTCGCGGACCACGCTTGCTTCCAGTTCATCAAGCGAAGCACTTCCATCTTGGCAAAGATGCGAGCGAGGTTGTGTTGCACCCAAGGTTTGTCGATCACACGAGCGCCGTCGATTTGGGTCTGTGTCGCCCACTCGGCGAGGGCTGCGAAGTTGCGCCGCAGTAGTCCGACCGTCATCAGCGAGATGCGCTCGTGGTTGAGCTGGCCGGTGATGAGTTTCCAGCCGTTGTTTTCCCCGCCGATCAGGTTTTCGGCCGGAACACGAACGTCTTCGTAGAAGGTCGCGTTGGTAGACACGCCGCCGACCGTATGAATGGTCTGGCGCTCGTAACCCTTCGACTTGGTCGGCACGAGGAACATCGACAAGCCTTTGTGCTTCTTCGTCTCGGGGTTGGGGTCGGTGCGCGCAGCGAGCCAAATGTAGTCGGCGTATTGGGCCAGGCTCGTCCACATCTTCTGCCCGTTGATGACCCACTCGTCGCCCTCGCGCCGGGCGCTCGTCTGTAGAGAGGCCAAATCGGTGCCGGCGGCGGGCTCTGAATAGCCGACCGCAAAGAACAATTCGCCGGCGAGAATCTTCGGACAAAAATACTGCCGCTGTTCTTCGTTGGCGTGCTCGCGCAGTACCGGGCCGATAGTGTTGAGCGTGAGGAACGGCAGCGGAAAGCCGACCGCCTGAACTTCATCGGCGAAGATGAACTGATCGATGGCGGAGCGTTCCTGCCCGCCGTATTGCTTCGGCCAGCTGATGCCGAGCAGACCGTCGCTGCCCATCTGTTTCATGGCCTTGCGAAACTCCGGGCCACCACCCTCGCCGCCGCCGGAAAGCTCGGCGGTCAGATCGTCGGTCATCATGTCTGTGAAGTATGCGCGCAGTTCGTCTCGGAACTTTCGCTGCTCGGTTGTGAAATCCAGTTCCATAAGCCCCTCAGGTATTCTCTTTGAAGTCTTCGATCAGTAATTCCATCGTAACGTTCACGACGACGTTCATGTCTTCGTCGTAGATATCGTAGAGGCGGCCATCCTTCGAATGGTTCCCAAAGAAGACGACACCGCCTTCTTCCCCGCCGCGCTCGAGATGCGGCATTGCCTCGCCGACGGTCAGCGCATAGTCGCCGATCTTTCGTACCCTGGGCCGAGCGCTGCGCGCGCCGTCGCTTTGGATATCCCAGAGATGCTGCTCGCCTTCGATCACGAGGACGGTCGTGGTCGAGGTGTGTCGGTGGATTGGGCAGTGACCGCCGTCGGGTTTCCAGCGCACCAACATATCGAGCGTGCCCGCGGCCAGATCGTAGCCCAGAATAGTATAGTCGTGCCGCACCTTGAAGCTCATGTCGGGTTCGCCCGTCACTTCGCGCCACTTGTGGCGGTCGAGATCGAAGAAGTTATGCGCCATTACGGCTCCCTCCTTTGTAGGCCTTTCATGTCGCCATCGGTTCGCCAGTCTTCAAGTATCTGTTCGAACTCTCCGGGGTCGCCGAAGTAGAAGCTGCTCTGTCGCGTCTTCCTCGAAGGCGTTCCTTCGTTGTTGTAGTAGCCCGGTGTGCATTGCTCGGAGAACTCAACGTTGCGATCCGATCGTTCGAGGATGGCCTCGACCCACCGGGCCTCCGCCTCTTCAGATACCTCGAGCGAGTCGATGCCCTTGGCGAGCGCGTTGTCGATCACGTAGGCGATGTGCTTGGCCTGTTCGTTGAATACGTGCGGGAAGTTCACGGTGAATCCTGACTGAGCGATACTCATGACGAAGCAATTGGGGAAGCCGTGAACGTGCATACCATGAAGCGTCGTGATGCCGTCGTCCCATTTCTGAGTCAGCGTGATCCCGGCGCGCCCTACCGGCTCGTACCCTGCGCGGCGTGCGTACTCGGTTCCCACCTCAAAGCCGGTCGCGAATATCAGGCAATCCAGTTCGTACTCCTCGCCTGCGACCACTACGCCTTTTTCTGTGACCTGCTCGACGCCCTTTCCCTGCGTGTCGACGAGCGTGACGTTGGGGCGATTGAAGGTCGGGAGATACTCGTCGTGAAAGCAGGGGCGTTTACAAAACTGACGGTAGTAGGGCTTCAGCGCTTCGGCGGTCGTCGGGTCTTCGACGATCGACGATACGCGCGCGCGGATCTCTTCCATCTTCGTGAAGTCGGCGGTCTCTAGAGACTTCGCCAGAGCTTCCGGCGAAAGGTCCGGTTGATCGGCGTTCGTCAACATCGCCAACAGTTTGCGAATGATGTCGGTCCAGCCGTCGTTGACGAGGTCTTCCTCCTGAAACCCTCCGGTGGTCAGGGTGTGGAAGTTGTCCATTCTGTTCTTGTGCCAGCCCGGTTCGAGTGTGGCCTGCCAGTCGGGGTCCGTTTCGCGGTTGTTCCGCACGTCTACCGACGAGGGGGTGCGCTGGAATACGTAGAGTTCCGCAGCGTCGCGGCCGAGGTGAGGAATGCACTGTACGGCCGACGCGCCGGTACCGATTATGCCCACGCGCTTGTCGCGAAGACCGACGAGGTTGCCGTCCGAGTCGCCGCCGGTGTAGGTGTAGTCCCAACGACTGGTATGGAATGTATGCCTTTTGAACGTATCGATGCCCGGTATGCCGGGCAGTTTCGGTCTTTGTAAGTAGCCGTTCGCGAGACACACGAACTTGGCCTTCATCGCATCGCCGCGGTTGGTGGATATCAGCCAGCGCGAGGTTTCTTCGTTCCAGCGCAGATCCGTCACTTCGGTCTGGAAGCAGACGTCGCGGTAGAGGTCGAACTTTCGGGCGATCGCCAAGCAGTGGGCGTGGATCTCCGGTCCGCCGCTGTATTTCTCTTTCGGGACGTAGTCGAGTTCTTCGAGCAGCGGCAGATACACATAGGACTCGATGTCGCAGGCGATGCCGGGGTAGCGATTCCAATACCAAGTGCCGCCGAAGTCGCCCCCCTTCTCGATGATTCGAAAAGTCTCGACACCGCGTTGACGAAGGCGCGTGCCGGCGAGCAGCCCACTGATGCCGCCACCGATTACGACGACGTCGATTTCGTCGGTGAGCGGTTCGCGGCTGAAGCCGGGTTCTACGTAGGGGTCGTCGACAAAGTGGGCGAAGTCACCGTTGACTTGTTGGTATTGATCGTTGGCATCGGGGCGTAGCCGCTTCTTGCGCTCGGTGCGGTACTTTTCCCGCATCGCATCGGGATCGAATACGGCGTTCTCAGCTTTTGCTTCCTGGATTTTCGTCGTCATTGCTACATTTCGGCAGCGCGCGGAGCCAGCCGTGCAATAGGGCAAGGTCGGTGTTCACCGCCACGGACTCGTCGGGGGGAGTTCGTTCCAAGTTTCAATTTATGGCAATGTCCGCGCGACAACCAACTCGATCCACGTAGTCCCCCGGCCGAGTGGGTCGCGCCGGAGTATGAGCCATGTTTGCCGGCGAAATCTGGCGAAGCGAGACAGGAAGGAACCCGTGATGCACAAGGGTCTGGCCGGAATCCGAATTCTCGATTTCTCGACTCAGATCGCGGGTCCCTACTGTTCAAAGCTCCTTGTCGACGGCGGCGCCGAGGTAATCAAGGTTGAATCGCCCGAAGGCGATTCACTGAGGTCCTGGTCGGCCAGCGGTGCCGATCTGGGCGAGAAAGACTCTGCGCTGTTCACCTTTCTCAATGCCGGTAAGCGCTCGGTGGTCGGCAGTGCGGCCGATCCACACGTTGAAACGCTGCTCGCCCAGGCCGACCTCGTCATCGAAGCCCACGGCTTGGAGTCGGATTCGGGCGAGCGCCTCGACGTTCCGGCGCTTCGCGCCGCCTACCCTTCTCTCGTCGTTCTCTCGATCACACCTTATGGACTAAGCGGACCTTGGGCCGATCGTCTGGCCACTGAGTTCACACTGCAGGCCGAATCGGGCTCGATCGGCATGCGTGGCTTGATGGGACAAGAACCCGTTGCAGCGGGCGGACGCCTCACCGAATGGGCTGCGGGCACGCTGGCCGCGATTGCGGCATTGCCGGCGGTGTTCCACGCACGCGCTACGAGTCGAGGCGAACACATCGATCTGTCTCTACTAGAAAGCGCGAATCTGATCTTCACGAACTTCTCGGAGACCATGAACCGGCTTATGAACGGCAGTCCCGAGGATCCGGAACACGCTTTTCTGGCCTCGTCGGTGGAGACGCCGTCGATCGAACCAACCGCCGACGGCTATGTCGGGTTTTGCACGAACACGCGCCAACAGTTCTCCGACTTCCTCATCATGATCGACCGCCCGGATCTCTCGGACGACGAAGAGCTCGCCCAGTTCGCCGGCCGCTTGATGCGCTTCGACGAATGGAACGAGATCATGCGCGCCTGGCTGACGAAGAGGACCACGGCGGAGATCATCGAGCTGGCGACGAGCTGGCGGCTTCCGGTGGCGCCGATCTGCAACGGAGAGACGGCGCTGACACACGAGCAACTCGTGGCACGCGGGGTCTACGGTCCCGACGCTGAGGGGCGTTTCATCAGGCCCAGGCCTCCGTACCGAATCGATGATACGGACCCGCCTTTGCCGCGACCCGCGCCCGCACTGGGAGCGAACACTCAATCGGCCGAGTTTGCGTCGCCGGGCGACGCCGCGATCGCGCACCGAAGCACGGGCGATCTGCCTTTGTCGGGCTTGCGGATTCTGGATCTCACGGCTTGGTGGGCCGGACCTGCTGCCACGCATGTGCTCGCGACGTTTGGTGCCGAGGTCATTCGGGTCGAATCGATTACGCGGCCGGACGGTCTACGCATGGTTGGCGGCATGATGGCCGGAAACTATGACCGCTGGTGGGAGGCGAGTACGCACTTCCTGCACGTCAACTGCAACAAACAAGACATTACGCTGGACCTCACCAAGCCGGAGGGTTTCGCGCTGCTCGAGAAGCTTATCGCGCGATGCGACGCCGTCATCGAGAACTACTCCCCACGCGTCCTCGAGAATTTCGGGCTGAGCTGGGAGCGTGTTCAGGAGTTGAACCCGACGGCTCTGATGATGCGTATGCCGGCGTTCGGGCTGACCGGGCCGTGGCGCGACAACACCGGCTTTGCACAAACCATGGAGCAGATGTCCGGATTGGCCTGGGTGACCGGCCATGTAGACGACCAACCACGGATCCCGCGCGGCCCCTGCGATCCATTGGCCGGTTTGCATGCCGCCGTTGCGTTCTTCGTTGCCTTGGCGACGCGCGCCGATTCGGGCCGCGGGCATCACATCGAGAGCACGATGGTGGAAAGTGCGCTCAACATGGCCGCGGAGCAGGTCGTCGAATGGAGCGCGTACGGCAACCTGCTAAGCCGCGAGGGCAATCGCTCGTCGCTGGCAGCGCCGCAGGGGCTCTATGCGTGCGCGGACGGCCAGTTCGGCATGGAGAAATGGCTGGCGTTGTCGGTTGCCACCGATGCCCAGTGGCGCGCGCTTTGCCAGGCTCTGGGTGATCCTGATTGGGCGATAGATTCGGCGCTCGATACACGGGAGGGTCGTCGTCGAGCGCACGACGCGATCGATGAGCGTCTGCGCGAGTGGGCGCGCCAGCGGTCGAGAGCCGACATCGTGGACGAACTGCGGGCGCTGGGCGTTCCGGCTTCCGAAGTCGTCGACCCCTGCCGGATCATCGAGACAAATCCCCAGCTCAAAGCACGTCGCTACTTCGAAACCCCCGATCATCCGGTGGTCGGAGCGATGCCGCTGCCGTCCATGCCCTTCCGCTACGCGAGCATCGATCGCTGGCAGCGAACGCCCGCTGCGACCATCGGTCAGCACAATACGGAGGTTCTCGGCGGTGCGCTCGGCCTTTCGTCGGCCGCGCTTCTCACTCTCGAAGCGCAAGGGATCATTGGAACGCGGCCCAAAGGGCTTTGACCATAGCGAAAGTCGCGGCATGTCGGTCATGTTGTTGATATGCCCTGGTACTCATGGGGCGTGTGTTTGCAGGGCTCGTATTGACTCTGTTGATCGTGGTGGACGCCGCGCCGGCGCTAGCTACCTGTGGTTTTGACGTCGGGGGGACGCTAGTCTTACATGGGATGTAAGCGAGTAGCAGTGCAGCGATTTCCCTATTGAGACAGACCGTTGGATCCCGAAACACGCGATCAACGACAGTGCGCCGTCGCAGGCACAGCGGTATTGCTCGTCGCGCTGGGATTGGCGTGGACGGTGCGGCCCGGCGTTCCGGTTGCAACTTCGCCAGACGTAACTGTATTCGCTGCTGCCAGCTTGCGCGACGTTGTCTACGAAGTCGGAGCGGCGTTTTCTGGGTGGGCAGAGACATCGGGTCGGTTATATTTCAACGTCGCGGGCTCCAACGTGCTCGCGCAACAGATCGTCGCATCGTCTCAGGCCGACGTGTTTCTGTCTGCGAACGAGAAATGGATGGACCACGTCGAAGAGTCAGGCAGGCTTGTCGACGGGAGCCGCAAGCCGATTCTCTCGAATCGCCTAGTTGTGGTCGCCAACGCATCTACCGACTGGAGTGCAACCAGCGCCAACGATCTCGTACGCATCCCGTTCAAACACCTCTCGATCGGTAACCCCGATGCCGTGCCGGCTGGGATCTACGCAAAGGCCTTTCTCGAGAAGATGTCTTACGATGAGGGTACTCTATGGGCGGCTCTCTCTGACCGCGTTGCCCCCGCACTCGACGTAAGAGCGGCACTCGCATTGGTCGAAGCCGATCCGTCGGTAATCGGGATGGTGTATCGGACCGATGCCACGGAGTCTCGACTGGTACGCATTCTCTTTGAGCTGCCTAGAGGCGTGGCACCGCCGATACGCTACTTCGCCGCGCGCGTGTACCGCCCCGGTGCTCCTGCGACCGCGCAACAGTTCTATGATTTCTTGTTCTCGGACGAAGCACGAAGGATCTTCGCCGAACACGGCTTCGAGCCCAGCGCCGAAGGCGGCACCGACGAGTGAGTGATGCCACTGCGAGCGCGATTGTCCTCACACTGCAAGTCGCATCACTGGCGACAGTCGTCGTGTTTTTGCCAGGGATATTCCTTGGCTACTACTTCTCGCGCTGCGATACGAAGATTAGCAAGCTCATATCTACGCTCGTAACGCTGCCGATGGTGTTACCACCGACCGCTGTCGGCTATCTCTTGTTGCGCGGTCTGGCCGTTGACGGCCCGCTTGGCCCCGAAGTGCTTGGGCTGCGCATCGATATCCTACTAACGTGGCGGGCCGCCGTATTAGCAGCAGCCGTCATGGCCATGCCGCTCGTAGTGCGAACGGCGAAGGTTGCATTCGACGGAGTAGATCCGCGGCTTGAGATGATGCATCGCACGCTCGGATACACGCGTGTCGAGACGTTCCTGCGCACGAGCGTTCCCCTAGCGTCACGTGGCCTCCTTGCGGCGGCCATTCTCGGATTCAGTCGCGCGGTAGGTGAGTTTGGCGCTACCGTGACAGTAGCCGGGAACATCCCATTCAAGACTCAGACTTTGGCAAGCGCGATATTCTCTGCACAACAGATGGGGCAACACTACGAAGCCTATATTCTCATCACGGTTTCGCTGGCGTTGGGGTTCGGTGCGATTTACGTAACCGAGTTGCTTGCGACCAACCCGTCCAGCGTGAAGAGATCATGAGCGATACGGTCTCACTGTCCGCTCGGATCTCCTTGCAGCTCGACCGATTCAGGCTGGATGTCGACTTGGAGACGCATTCACACGTAACGGGATTGTTCGGTCCGTCCGGTTGCGGAAAGACGAGCCTCCTTGAGAGCATTGCCGGCCTGCGGTCGGACTCACGAGGTCGTATCTCATTGGGCCACGCACAGTGGCAGGATACGAGCCTCAAAATTCTTGTCCCCCCAGAGAAACGTGGCATTGGCTACGTGCCACAGAGCGGTCTCCTTTTCCCGCATCAAAGCGTGAGACGGAATCTGGAAGCCGGCTTTCGGCGCGCTCAGCGCGAGGAGCGAGACAGCCGTCAGATCTACGACAGTGCCGTTGAGCTACTCGAACTCGGCCCGCTGCTTGATCGCAAGCCGCTAAATCTGTCAGGCGGAGAGCGGCAGCGCGTCGCACTCGGACGAGCCCTGTGCTCGGCACCGCGGCTCATGTTGCTGGACGAACCGCTGGCCGCACTCGACCAACCGCTGCGACGTAAGATTCTGCCCTTCTTGCGTCGCGTTCGCGATGAGGTGGACGTACCGATGATTCTCGTATCGCATGATCCGCTGGAAGTTCAGGCGCTCTGTGACGACCTTGTGGTCCTCGACGAAGGCCGAGTCATTGCCCGGGGCGCGCCCGGTGACGTGCTCACCGACCCTGCGGTGTTCCCCATAGCCAAGGAAAGGGGCTTCGATAACGTGATCCAAGCTACGATTGTAGAGCGGGAGGAATGGCAGACGACGGTAAGGCTCGGAGAGACTGAGCTCACGCTCGTTCTACCCGCAACGCTGCAAGGGGCTTCGGCAGCATGCCTTGTAGGTATCCCGGCGCGTGACGTGCTCGTGGCGGTAGAGAAGCCAAAAGGCTTGTCGGCGCGCAACGTCTTTGGCGCAATCGTAGAGGAACTCTACACAGTTGAGACCTCCCATCTGCTCAAGGCACGTATCTCTGCCGATCTCCCTGCCATCACTGTCGAGATCGGGCGAGCCGCTGTCGAGGAGCTCGGTCTGGCCAAAGGGCGTGCGGTTTATCTTGTGATCAAAGCGATGTCGTGCAGCCTCTACGATGAGGCGGGCTGAGGCCCGGCTGAGCAAGAGAGGAGACTTAGCGACAGACGGCGTACGAGGGACCAAGACTCTCGCGACTCGCTGGCTCGGTTGAGGACTCCTACTCGGGGTCCGGCAGACGGCTGGAAAGGACCCCGTCGCGTTCGAGTTCGGCGATCTCGTCGGACGATAGCCCCAGCAGTTCCTCCAGGACCTCACCGTTGTCCTCGCCGCGGAACGCAGGCACTCCGCGCACCCCGGCCTCGGCCGCCTGCTCGTCGACGAAGCGATACGGCGTGTTCAGGACTCGGGTGGGACGGCCGCTGCGGTCGTCGATCTCAGGCGTCATGTTTCGGGCTCGTGTCTGCGCACTGTCGAGCGCCTCGCCCATGGTCAGGATCTTGGCGCCGGGGAAGCCGGCGGCTTCGAGCTGGGCGACCACGTCGTCGGCACTGCCCTGCTCGGCTACCCACAAGGCGATATGGGCCTCGAGCTCACCGAGAGCCGCTTCGCGCTTGCTGAGCGTGTTGTAGCGGTCATCTGTAGCGAGTTCGGGACGTCCCATCACGGCAGTCAGTCGCTCCCATTGTGCGCGCGGGTCCGGGGGCATTGCCACCAGTCGGCCGTTGCAGGGATACACCCACGAGCACAGGAAGTCGTGCTCGGTGGGTTCGTTGGGAAAGAGATAGAAGTTGGCGCACTCTTGGATCGAGAGCAGCGAGTCGTGCATGGCCATGTCGATGAATTGCCCGCGGCCGGTACGTCTACGCAGTTCGAGAGCCGCCATGATGGCTATGGTCGCCTGCAGACCCGATACCGTGTCGCCTATGGCCAACACGCTATCGAACGCGGGCGCGCCGCTGATGGCGAGCTGGCGATGCAATGTACCGGTGGTCGCGTGGGCGATGCCGGCGAAAGCGCGCCGGTCGCGCCACGGGCCATCGTGGCCGAAACCGCTCAGCGAGCAATAGATGAGCTCGGGATGGCGTGTTCGAACCGTCTCGTGCCCCAAGCCGAGTTCTTCCATAACGCCCGGCTTGAAGTTCTCCATGAGAATGTCCGAGTGGGCGATGATCTGCTCGGCCAGTTCGCGGCCGCGTGGCGTCTTTAGGTCTATGGAAACGTTTCGCTTGCCGCAGTTCTGCTGCATGTAGTAGCCGCTCATGCTGCGGCGGCGTGGCCCCAGAAAGCGACTCAGGTCGCCGGCAGGCGGCTCGATCTTGATGACGTCCGCGCCAAGGTCGGTCAGAATACGGGTACAGAACGGTCCGGCCAGTACGCGGCTGAAGTCGGCGACCCGTAGGCCGTTGAGCGGATGGCGCTCGCTTTCCGGTGCTTTGGGCATCGAGTGCTCCTGAGCCCGAGCCAGCGAGGGGGAGA
>Ga0315338_1001587_pt1 | contig 27567 bp, 27 predicted proteins | sample ASW8metaG_FD_204518 | JGI IMG/M metagenome (GOLD analysis project Ga0315338, IMG submission 204518) | Ammonia-oxidizing marine archaeal communities from Monterey Bay, California, United States - ASW #8 | ecosystem: Environmental > Aquatic > Marine > Coastal | place: USA: California | collected... | reverse complement strand
GAACATATTTTCGCGGAATTTTTCCCAATGCCCAGATTGTTCCCAAAAGCTCGAGTCAAGCAGTTGAGGTGTTTTCACTTCCCTATAGCCGGCCTTGTCAGTTCGCCGGCGAATATATTGCTCAAGGGCTTGCCAAGCTGCGTATCCCTTAGGGTGCCAAAAAACCGAGCCCATGGCTTCTTCCTGCAAATGGAAGAGGTCCATTTCGCGCCCCAATTTACGGTGATCGCGTTTCTCAGCTTCCTCGATGCGATTTAGGTAAGCTGCGAGCTCTTTTGTGTCGCGCCATGCTGTTCCATAAATGCGCTGTAGTTGTGCGTTCTTCGCATCACCGCGCCAATAAGCCCCTGCGATTTTGGTGAGCTTAAAGCCGTTGCCGATCTTTGCAGTGGATTCAAAATGCGGACCGCGGCACAGATCATGCCAATCGCCATGATAGTAGATTGTGACCTCTTCGTTTTCTGGAAAGTCCCGTATCAGTTCGGCCTTATAGGTTTCACCTAAGGACTCAAAATGGTCGATGGCTTTGTCACGCGGCCACACTTCACGCCGCGTTGGAACGCCCGCAGCAATAATTTCGCGCATCTTTGCTTCGATCTTCGGTATATCATCCGTAGTGAAGGGCTCGTTGCGCGCAAAGTCGTAGTAAAAGCCGTCTTCGATGGCCGGCCCTATAGTGACTTGGGTGCCAGGAAAAAGTTCCTGTACCGCCATGGCAAGAACATGGGCCGCGTCGTGGCGGATAAGCTCAAGTGCTTCTGTGTCCCTGCGGGTGATGATCCGAACCTTTACATCCTTCTCGATCGGTCGGAACAAGTCCCATATGGTGCCATCAACTTCGATTGCCAGAGCGGCCTTGGCGAGGCCAGGTCCTATTTCAGCTGCGATTTCGACTCCAGTGACCCCTTGCGCGTGTGCAATTGTCTTACCGTCTGGCAGGGTAATGTTCACTTGGCTGATGGCATTCGGCATTTAGCTAGATATCTCTTAGCTGGCGCTTGGTTCAGGCGGCGGACAATCTTTGCGGGTAGGCAGAAAGTCAAGATATCCCACTTGATTCTAGCAAAAACAAATAGAGGCTGATTGTATCAGTGCACATTTTTTCGATCGAGTAGCTCGCCCCCACATATGCCCGGGCCTTAGCGCCCATTTCTTGTCGTCCTTCTTGGGAAACGCCCAGCAAACGCACTAAGGCGTCGCACAGCGCGCTAGGATCACCGGGTGGCACCAGAAGCCCGCTTTCTCCCGGCATTATGGTTTCCCGGGCGCCGCCATGATCCGTCGCGATGACAGTCCGTCCCATGGCTCCGGCCTCAACCGCGATGCGTCCGAAGGCCTCTGGCTTGGTCGAAGCGGAGATCACAATATCAGCAGCGTGATATGCAGGGGCCATACGGGAGATATGGCCGGGCAGGATTATAATTTCCTCGAGTGCAGCCTTCGCAACTGCGGTCTTGATTTCTTTGGCATAGGATTTACGTCCTTGCGCGTCTCCTGCAATCACGACGCGTAACCCTGCGGGAAGTTTGCCCGCCTCTGACAAGCGAGACAGTGCTTCAATCAGGACCAATTGTCCTTTCCAGCGGGTTAGCCGACCAGGCAATAACACGACACAGGATTTATCACTCGCGCCCCAAACGTAGCGCAACTCATTTCTGTCTTGGTTCGTGAAACGCGATGGATCAAATAGGGTGAGATCAACTCCGCGTGGAATAGTTACAAGCCGCTTTGGACTGGCTGTATGATTATTGCGAATACAATCAGCGGTCCATTGCGAGTTTGCGATAATCGCATCACCACGGAACATTACCGAATTGTACCATTGCTTCCAGACATTGCGCGCTTCGTAGGTGCCATGATGTGTGGTGACAAATGGAATGCTAGCTTGCCTTGTTGCGTAGAGGGCGCTCCATGCGGGCGCACGTGAGCGTGCATGTATAAGCGCAACTCTGTATTCGGTGATGATGTTTTTCAAATGACGAATATTGCGAAAAATTGTCAGTGGGTTCTTGGATGCCACCGGGAGTCTCAAAAGAGTAGCGCCGGTCGCACGCAGTTCAGGTTCCAACCGCCCACCTTCAGAGGCGACCAAGGCAATGTGGCCTGCATTGCCTAGGGCTGCGGCGATATCAATGGTCGTGCGCTCGGCGCCGCCAGAGTCAAGGCGGGGAATGATCTGTAGAATGACCAACTGAGATTGTTTCAATTTAAGGCATTCCGTTCTCTTGCCAAATTATCGATAGGACTATTCATGATGCTCTGCAATTTACTTGTGCCAAATAAGTTGTGACAACTAAATGGAGGAAGTTAATCTAAGTCTGGCTAAACAATCGCTTAATTGGCATTTTCCTATTTGAATTGTGCATCAGGCGGCTCGCTTAGTAACTGCAAACTAATACGAGAAACAAAAATGGGTGTTCAACATTTAAAGCGCGAAGACGGCGAAACCATCGCCTATCTGAAGCGGGACGGGAGCGCCCCGTGCTTTGTTTGGCTTGGCGGATTTAATTCGGACATGATGGGCACCAAGGCCGAAGCACTGGATATTTGGGCGCGGGAGCGGCGCAGAGCTTATGTGCGCTTCGACTATTTTGGGCACGGACAATCCTCTGGCGAATTTCGCAAGGGAACGATCAGCCGCTGGCGAGATGATGCGTTGGATGTTCTAGACAGGCTTTGTGAACACCCGCAAATTCTTGTGGGCTCGAGCATGGGCGGTTGGATTGCAATTCTGGCCGCTCTGGCGCGCCCCGCCAAAGTCAAAGGTCTATTATTACTTGCGCCTGCTCCTGATTTTACCGATGCGCTGATGTGGGCGGATATGTCGGATGAGGTTCGGCAGCAAATCATGGACAAGGGCGAGTGGCAGCGCCCTTCAGCTTATGGCGAAGACCCCTATCCGATAACACGCAATTTGATCGAAGACGGCCGGAAAAATCTTATTCTAGGCGGACCGATTGCTCTTTCATGTCCGGTTCGAATCATACAAGGAATGGCAGATCCCGATGTGCCTTGGCAGCATGCGATGAAATTGGTGGAAAAAATTGAAGGCGACCCAGTGATTACCTTGGTAAGACGTGGCAATCACCGTCTCTCCACCGAAGAAGATTTAGCGCGAATGCAAAACGCGTTGGATACAATTATTTCCGAGATTTAGCTGTCCTGCTTGCAATTCTCACAGGGCAAGGGTCAATTCAGTGCAATGAAAAATAAAAAATACGTCTCACTGTATTTTGTGTTCGCGGTGACACTGCCTTGTGCTGCATTGAACACATCTATTTTTGCTGCGACGTCGGATGGATTGCCGTTAGAAAACAGCAGCTATGATGCATGTATTGCTGCAACAAAAGATAATCCCGAGCAGGCATTTGAAGAGGCAGTTGCCTGGCGCGATGAGGGCGGTGGCAGTGCAGCGGAACATTGCGTTGCTGTGGCTTTGTTGGCGCTTGGCTATGCCGGCGAGGCCGCAGCGCGCCTGGACGCACTTGCGCGTGAAAATCTAGGGGGTACTGAGGAACAGCGCTCCGAGCTAATGATACAAGCAGGTGAGGCTTGGCTTCTCGCGGGGCGCGCCAATCTGGCGAGAGACAGTTTTTCCGTTGCGCTGCAGCTGACGCCTCGCAAGGCTGAAGCATGGGCCGCGCGCGCCCGTGCCCACACGGTGGATGCTGAAGAGGAGATGGCCGAGTCTGATCTCGACGCTGCAATCATTTTCGACAATTTCAAGCCAGAATATTACGTTTTGCGCTCTATTGCCCGCTCTACTTTGGGAAAAGACGAATTGGCAGCAAACGATCTTGAAATCGCGCTACAAATAGAACCAAACTTTCCTGACGCGCTCGCAGAACGCGGCCTTATGAAATTTGAAGCAGGCGACGAAGACGGCGCCCGCGAGGATTGGATAAAGGTTCTGATCATCGCACCTGAAAGCGCCGCCGCCGATGTTGTGCGCTCCGGCATAGAGCGGATGGAAATTAACCTAGAACCTTAACTTTCTCCACCACACTTAGTAGGCACTTCATACTTGCCATTCCATCACGACGTTTGGGTCGTTCTCTAAAGGAGCATCCCGATTTGCTATCGCTAAAAATTCGGATCGTGGTAGAAGGCGCTTTAGCGCCCACACCGCCATGGCCCGCACTAAAGGTGAGTTGTCCTTCAGCCTTTCCTTTGCGCAATTTGCAAGTGTGACATCCTTTGAGTTTCCGATGGCAATGAGGACGTTTCGTACAAAGCGGTTGCGGCCGATTCGTTTCACGGGTGATTTTCTAAAAAACGCACGGAAGGCGGGGTCATCCAGTTTTACAAGATCTGACAATTTTGGCTGGGAAAGTTCAGGGCGCGGTGCAAAGGACATTTCACGGGCATCTTGTGCAAATTTGTTCCAAGGGCAGACAGCAAGGCAATCATCGCAGCCATAGATGCGATTGCCCATGGGCTCACGAAATTCTGGTGCAATGTGTCCCTTATGTTCAATGGTGAGATAAGAAATACAGCGTCGTGCGTCGATCCTGTAAGGCGCTTGAAAGGCATTTGTTGGGCAAATGTCGAGGCAATTTTGGCAAGTACCGCAATGATCTTCTTCCCCGGTGTCGGGATCAAGCTTAAGTGTTGTGAAGATCGAGCCGAGAAAGAGCCAAGATCCGAAAGTGCGTGAGACTAGATTTGTGTGTTTTCCTTGCCAGCCGATCCCGGAGGAATGGGCAAGGGGCTTTTCCATTACTGGTGCCGTATCAACGAATATTTTCACTTCGACCGAATGTGTCTCGGCAATCCAAGAAGCAACGCGTTTTAGATTTCGCTTCAAAATATCATGGTAATCATCGCCTTGAGCGTAAACCGAAATCACACCTTGGTTACGTAATTTCAGCGCCTCCATCGGATTGTCACTTGGAGCATAGTTTACGCCAAGTGTAATTATGCTTTGCGCTGCATCCCATAATTCATTCGGGTCGGCGCGCCGCTCGACGTTTGCGATCATCCACACCATATCGCCATGAAGGCCCTGTTTTAGAAAATGTTTGAGGTCGTCTGCCGCGTTTGGGGGCAGACGCGGTGATGCGAATCCGACGCTGTCGAAGCCTTCTTCCAGCGCACGCGCTCGGATCGCGTCTTTTAGGCTGGATGGATTAGAAGTCGAGCTCGGCATAATGGGGTACTGGAGGTTGGCCGGATAAACGATCGGACAGCAGCGGACGAAAGGATGGGCGCGATTTGATACGCATATACCATTCGGCGATTGCCATATAATCTGCCCATGGAACTTCTCCGAAATAGTCGAGGGCCGAGAGGTGGGCCGCGATCGCAAAATCGGCCAGCGACGGGTCATGCCCAGCGAGATATCCACGTTCTTCTGATAGCATTCCCAGATCCTTCAACGCAGTTCCTAATGCCTTTCGGCCACCACGCACGATGTCCATGCTCGGCGGTCGTTGGGTAAGGCTTCCTGTTTGGTTGCGTGACGCTTTCTCAAATACAATATGCTTGGTCACCGAGTCATGAAATTTAGTCATAGTCCAATCGAGCAGGCGCAATGCCTCGGCGCGCGCGTCTGGCTCTTCCGGGACCAAGGGGCGTTCGGGATGTCTGCCTTCGAGATAATCGATGATCGCCCACAGTCCCAATATTGATGTTCCATCCAAATCGTTGAGGATCGGCAAATGCGCGTAGGGATCAGAAGCTGTTTCCAAATTATAGGCAAGCTGCTTCTCACCTAATGTGAGGCGCACAAGACGGCATGACGGAGACATTAAAATATGGACGAGTCGTCGCATGGATTAAACTTAGAGAAAGCAGCCTTCTAGTCCTAGGGGTTGGCTGGTCTTATGGGGTAATTAACGTGATGCAGCTATCCAAACGATCGCGTGTCACCCCGCCCATCATGTTTACGATCTGGTTTGTGCGGCGGATTACATAGTCGCCAGGGGTGACGACACGATATCTCCTGGGATTGGGAAGGACTGCTGCTAGGCGTGCTGCTTCGGTGCGGTTCAGCTCAGCTGCGGATTTCCCGAAATAATTCTGTGCCGCGCTTTCGACGCCAAAATTTCCATCACCAAGTTCTACAATGTTGAGATAAGACTCCATTATTCGCTTTTTGGGCCACAGCGCCTCAAGCAAAACCGTCAGATAGGCCTCGATACCTTTGCGTATCCAGGTCCGCGCAGGAGGTAAAAAAAGGTTCTTCGCGGTTTGCTGGCTGATCGTACTGGCGCCCCGAATATTTTGACCTCTCGAATTATATTCGAGCGCGTCTTGGATGGCCTCCCAATCAAATCCATTGTGGCTACAAAATTTTCCGTCTTCAGATGCGATAACCGCTTTTACAAGGTCGGTTGACATCGCATTCAATGGTACCCAGTCACGGTTGACCGAGACGCCGGAAAATGATGTTCCTATCATGAGCGGGGTTGGCGGCGGCACGATGATCCTGAAAATCAAAATCAAAGCCACCGGTAAAACAAAGACAATTCCAATTAAAGCAATAAAAAACCGGCGGGCCCAAGGGGGCCTTCCGTGATCACGATACCAAAGCACGCGCATTAGGTGCTTCAATCCAGTTGTTTTCGAGATTTCTGGCTCCAACGCTTTTCGGGAAAAACATACCCAAAGCATCGCAATACTAAGCCTTTATGAGCTTTCTTCCTATCTCCATAGAAAGCTCAAACTGCAAGCGCGACCGAATGCCACTTGGAAACTATTGCTCTGGAATTTGATCTGGGATCACCTCATAGAAACCGGCAACTTCCAAACGGACCACTACTGGATATTCCGTCTGGTTTTGCAAATACCAGCCATGAACGCCCTCAAACGGTGCAACGAACGAGCCATTGTCGGAGGCTCCAGTTTCACTGCGATAGTACATGACATCTCCGACCTCACCTGGTGCCGGCTCTGTGTGCCCATGAAATTCCGAATAGAACCAGTCTGGATTATCAATCTCTAACACGTGCCAGGAGTAGACGACAGAATCGCCCTCGCTCATCTGCAGCTTGTATTCCAACCAACCGTCTTCCGCCTCAAGCGGGATGTCTACGGTGTCAGTCCGAAACGGCTGATCGTAAAATCGCACCATATCGACGCCCCCTTCGGGCATCTCAAGCTCGGTCCACTCCGTCGCTGCCGCGAGGTCGTCGAGCCCTAATAGGCTGCCAACGCCTGTGGGGTCATATTGGTACTCCACCGGCAGCACGAAGAAGAGCAGTGCAAGCGTTGCAACCGCCAGCGAGCCGGTAATCATACCCAAGATGCTGCGTTTAGAGGGTGGCTGGGTGTTTTGTGTTTCACTATCCATGTCAAACTCCTGGTTGGAGGAAATATCCGGCGAGTTGGTATTCAGTCAGCAAGAATCCTGCGATAAGAATTCCGACATTTGTAGCGACAGCATAGCGAGAAAAGCTCGATGTGCGGCGCCACCATAACATAAAACTGAGTATCAATGACAGCGCGAGCAATTGGCCTATTTCCACGCCGACATTGAACATAACGATATTAGCTATGAGTCCGTTATCAGAAGGATCAAGCGCCTGGACTTTTGTTGCAAGTCCAAATCCATGCGCAAGTCCAAATCCCAGGACAGCTATTTTAGTGTTTGGCTCGAAGCCGAACACGGACTTAAATCCGCCAAGATTGTCAAACGCCTTATAGGCAACTGATAGGCCGATAATCGCATCGACAAGATAAGAATCGACGTAAATTCCTCCGATCACACCAAAAAGAAGAGTCAAGCTGTGGCCGATGCTGAACAGCGTCACATAGAGCGCGACGTGGCTAAGGCGGTAGAGGAAAAAAATGACGCCTAATATGAATAGTAAATGATCGTAACCGGTCACCATGTGTTTTGCGCCGAGATAAAGGTAGGGAAAAATATGGACCCCGTCCGCGTTTGCAACGAAGTCAGCGTCTTTACCTCCGATACCATGCGCAATTGCCTCGGGCGCAAGTGCGCAAAGCGCTGCAAACACAACGAGTGCTGTAAAACCCAAATTTTTCCGTAATGTGAACATGAATCTGATTTTAACCTGCTGTAAGAGCATATTTTGACGGTGATGGTACGTATCTGGTGTGTGATTCACTAAGGCAATTTAGTAGTAAATCAAACTAACCTAATGATAGGCATCATGAAGATCAGTATAATTAGTACGATGACACTTGCAGCTAGAAGGCTGAGGGTCTGATGGATATTTGGATCGCAGTTCTCCTAGGCGTAATCGAAGGATTGACAGAGTTTCTACCGGTTTCGTCAACAGCTCATCTACTCTTTTTTGGTGACATACTCGGCTTTCATCAACCTGGAGAGGTATTTACTATCGTCATTCAATTTGGCGCGATCCTTTCGGTCGTTGCCATCTATTGGCGTAAATTCTGGAATGTATTCATAGGCTTAAGAGGGGATGCCGGCGCTAGGCATTTTGCCTTTAGCGTTATAATTGCTTTTTTCCCCTCTGCAATTGCAGGAGTTCTATTTTACGGTTTTATCAAGGATGTTCTATTTTCACCAAGCATCGCCCCATATGTCATCGCGACAACACTCATTGCTGGCGGATTGATAATTATTATCTTCGAGCGCATTGCGCCCAAGCCCCGCCACCACGACGCTGATCATCTGCCGTTATTGAAATGTTTTCAAATAGGGTTATGTCAAATTCTCGCGATCATTCCCGGGGTTTCACGTTCTGGAGCCACTATTTTGGGTGGAGAGCTGTTAGGCGTTGAGCGCAAAGCTGCAGCAGAATTTACGTTCTATCTTGCAGTGCCGACCATGCTCGGCGCCTCGGTATTCGACCTTTATCAGAATTGGGACATTTTAAACTTTGATGCCGCGCAAATCATTGCCGTTGGATTCGTAGTTTCATTTCTCGTGGCTTGGATTGTGGTAAAGACGTTTATCGGGTTTGTCGGTCGTTACGGTCTCAGGCCGTTTGGCTGGTATCGGATCGCCGCGGGATCGATCATCCTCGCAATCATGTTCTTATAAAGCGTTATTGCGAAGCGGCTTTGAATTGTCCACGCTTACGAAAGCGCCAAAGATAAGAAGTGGCAATTGCGTCTGCCGCCGTTGGGTTTATTCCAAGATCGCGTAGGCCCGGAAGTGTTCCTGACATAATATTATCGGTTTCGAGCATACGTGCTTGGTCAAGCGTTAAAGCGGCGCAAGGAAAATATTGGAGAATAGCGCCATTCAACTTTGTAAGTGCCATCGGTACGGGAATGAGTATGCGTGTGCGCTCTATTTTTTTGAGAACAAATTCAATTACCTGTCTGAACGTCATGATTTCCGGTCCTGCAAATTCAAAAGTTTGGCCTTGTGTTTGCAAGCTATTCAGTATGGCTCTTGTTCCGACTGCTATATCACCGACAAAGACGGGCTGAAAACGTGTAGTGCCACTGCCAAATAATGGGAAAAAAATGGGTATGAGCCTTATCAGCGCAGCAAAGCGGTTGAAGAAAGAGTCGTCCTGTCCAAAAATTATCGAGGGACGAATAATAGTTGCTGCTGGAAATATCTCCCGTACTTTGATTTCGCCTTCCGCTTTACTGCGGTAATAACGCGCCGGTGAGTTTTTGCTTGCACCGATGACCGAGAAATGAACAAAGCGAGATGCGCCAGCCTTTTTTGTAAGTCTTGCAATGCGCCCTGCTGCGTCGACATGAAGTTGATTGAAGCGTTTAAATGTACCGATGAGGTTCACGACTGTATCCGCACCACGAACAGCGTCGGCAACTTGGTCCTCTTTCTCGATATCAGCCTTTACAATTTGTATTTGTCCTACTCGACCAATGGGCTTCAAGAAATTTGCCATGTTGGGGTGACGTACAGCAACACGGATTCGCCAACCCTCACTGGCAAGTGCCCGTACGATGTGGCGTCCGACAAAGCCGGATCCGCCGAATATGGTGACCAATCTGTCTGATGGGATCACTGTCATTTTATCTCAACAAGAAAGTAGGAATTCCCCGCCCTCTTAACGGAAGTAGCCGCGTTTCGATAGCTTTGTTGCGTAAGACATACCGTTGAGACCTGCGTTGACAGCCCAAAGAGCCGCCGATATGCATCCAAGTTAGCCCTGTGCCCAGATGGCGGAATTGGTAGACGCGCTAGTTTCAGGTATTAGTGCCGCAAGGCGTGGAGGTTCGAGTCCTCTTCTGGGCACCAGCTTAGACGTCAAGGAAGGCCCAATTACTCTTGAAAATAAATCTCCACAAAGGTGATCTGCCGGAAGGTCTGGACTTAGGATCGCTTGTCGCGGTCGACACTGAAACTCTGGGTCTCAACCCCCTGCGTGACCGGCTTTGTCTAGTTCAACTTTCGGGTGGCGACGGGCAGGCTCATCTTGTTCAGCTCGAGAGTGGTAAATACCGTGCACCAAATTTAAAAAAGCTGTTGCGCAATCGCAAGGTAACTAAGCTCTATCACTTCGCGCGTTTCGATATCGCTGTGATATTGCAGTATTTGCACGTGGTTGCGGCCCCGGTTTATTGTACTCGTACTGCTTCTAAGCTGGTGCGGACCTATACCGATAAGCATGGTCTTAAGGATCTGGTGAAGGAGCTGCTCGATGTGGATCTATCGAAACAGCAGCAGAGTTCTGATTGGGGAGTAGGAAATTTGAGCGAGCCGCAGCTCGCCTACGCCGCCAATGATGTCGCATATCTTCACAAATTGAAGGAAGTACTTGATGTGATGCTCGCCCGAGAGGGCCGGGTAGATCTCGCAAATGCCTGCTTCAGGTTTATCCCATCCCGGGCTGCGCTTGACCTTGCGGGTTGGGCTGACACCGATATTTTTGCCCATTAATCAACATGTTATCTACGGACTGTAGATTTGCTTGATCGTGATCAATGCGGGCGCGTAGTCTGGCGGGAAGCTGGCATGAATTTCGCGTCATATGTTTGTGCATCTGCGAAGACGCCTTCTTACGCCCATGTTTTTTTACTAAAGAGCTCTTGATGCCCTCTCCTTTACCCTTCGCCCCACCTAAGCCCGCGCCTCATGGCGAAGCCGATGTTGCGGCGGCACGCCGGGTGTTGGAATATGCGGGCGAAGCACTGAGCGCGCTGTCAGCCTCGTTGGGGGAAAATTTTTCGCAGGCGTTAGATGTTCTGGTCGCCGTGAAAGGCCGCGTTGTGGTCAGTGGAATGGGCAAAAGCGGCTATGTCGGCCAAAAAATTGCGGCAACTCTTTCATCGACGGGTACGCCGGCACAATTTGTTCATCCCGCTGAGGCCAGCCATGGTGATCTTGGTTCCCTGACGCGCGATGACGCGTTGCTCATCCTGTCCAATTCTGGCGAAACTAAGGAACTATCGAGCTTAATCACTTATGCTAAGCGTTTCGCAATCCCCTTGATAGGGATTGCAAGTAATCCTGATTCGGCTTTGCTGCAGGCAGCTGATGTCGCGCTGCAAATGCCGCGCGCACGTGAAGCCTGTCCCAACGGTTTGGCACCCACTACCTCCACAACAATCATGCTCGCACTGGGCGATGCGCTGGCTGTTGCTTTGATGGAGCGCAGGGGGTTTTCCGTAGATCAATATCGCGAATTGCATCCAGCCGGTGCGCTAGGACGCGCGCTTATTCAGGTCGTCGACATTATGCATAAAGGCGAAGAATTGCCACTCGTTGGGCCTGATACCTTGCTGCGTGATGTCGTGATTACAATGATGTCCAACCGCTTTGGATTTGCAGGTGTCGCGGGCGTTGTCGACGAATCTGGCTTACTCATCGGTATTATAACCGATGGTGATTTGCGCCGTCACATGTCTCCCAGCTTGCTCGAACGACAAGCTTCCGAGGTCATGACCCCAAACCCAAAAACCGTCGCTGTGACGGCGCTCGCGGCGGAGGCGGTTGCTATGATGAATAATTCTACACCTAAGGTTACTTCGCTTTTCGTTGTCGAAGAAGAGCAAGGTTCCTTTCGGCCGGTGGGCTTCTTGACGATTCACGATTGCTTGCGCGCAGGGGTTCAATGACTAAGACCTCAGACAAAACCCCTGAGACAAGCCTACGGTCGAGGTTTAAACAACCTGTTGACGGATATCTGGCGGGCGTTGGCAAGGTAAATCCGCGTGAGACGCTTTATCAGGCACGTCGCTACAGTGCGTTTGCAAGATTCATGAAGCGCATGTTGCCGTTGGCTGCGCTCGTCCTAGCGATCGCCGTAATTAGCTATGCCGTTCGGCCCCGTGATAGTGGCCAATTGGCAATGACGTTTGAGCGTATGGGAAACATTGAAAACGATCTCGCAATGATTAATCCTCGCTTAACCGGCGCCGACGAAAATGGGTTACCCTTTGTAGTTACGGCGACATCAGCTGTTCAACTCGGCCCAGCTTCCGAGCGCGTCCGCCTTGAAAATGTAAATGCGGATTTAGTCCTTGAGGATGGGACGGAATTGAACGTTAGGGCAGCGCAGGGCATCATCGACAATCAAACGCAAATGCTGGACGTCTATGGCGGGATAGAATTGTCCACTACGGATGGTTACACCGCTGAGACTGAAAGCGCCCAGGCAGATTTACGCCAGGGGATCGTGCATGGCGAGCATCCAGTCGCGGCAGAGGGCGCTATGGGGAATTTGAAAGCGCAGAGTTTTACTTTTGAGCGCAGCAGCGGAATATTGCATTTTTCAGGCGACGTTCGCATGGAAGTCAACGGATCGTCGCGATGATACGAAATGTGCTTCTTGCTCTTGCCGGATTATTGGCAACCAGCCAAGCTCTCAGCGCGGCTACACCGGCAGAGATTGGCTTTGGTTCACAAGAGCCGATTGCGGTAAATGCAGATAGCTTTTCAGCAGATCTTCAAGGTGAGATCGGTACCTATTCCGGCAATGTGATGGTTGTACAGGGGGCAATTAGATTGCGCGCTGATGAAGTCATTGTTGCGGCACCTGGTGGGCGCGCGACACGCATGGAAGCCAAAGGTGGCATCGTTGTTGAGTCGCCCTCAGGAACAGCAACCGGTGCTCTTGCGGTTTATGATATCACCACTCAAACAGTTCGTTTGACAGGCAATGTCGTGCTTACCAAGGACGCCAATGTGATGCGCGGAAATGTCCTTGAAGTCAGAATTGCTGATGGGCAGGCTACACTTTCCGGAGGAACGGCCACAAACGATCAAGATCAGGAACCGGCCCGGGTTCAGGGCCTATTTGTGAGTCCTGAAAATGAAGATAACTGAAAAACAGGGTATAAATTCTATTTAAACTTAAAGGCCACCCACCAAGAATTGAACCAATGAGCGATATTTATGACAGGTACAGAAGAGAAATCTAGCCGCCTCTCACCAATAGTGATCGAGGGTTCGCAAGGGTTGACGGTCACACGGGTCGGAAAAAGTTTCCGCCGGCGGCCTGTGGTGCGCGGAGTCAGCTTATCGCTCCGCCGCGGGGAGGTCGTTGGGCTTTTGGGTCCCAATGGCGCGGGCAAGACAACATGTTTCTATATGATCACGGGTTTGCTACCGGCAGATTACGGAACAATCGAACTCGATGGGCACGATATAACCAACCTTCCAATGTATCGGCGCGCACGTCTGGGTATTGGTTATCTACCGCAGGAGGCATCGATCTTCCGGGGGCTCACTACAGAGGAGAACATACGCGCAGCGGCTGAACTCGTAGAGCCAGACAGCGCCCATTGTGCAACTCTTGTCGACAGTCTCTTAGCGGAATTTTCGATTTCGCATATTCGTCATACGCCTTCGATAGCACTTTCGGGCGGCGAGCGGCGGCGTGTGGAGATCGCGCGAGCTCTTGCAACCCATCCTGTCTATATTCTTCTCGACGAGCCACTGGCAGGTATCGACCCGATCGCCATAAAGGACATTCGGGAGCTCGTACGACATCTAAAAGATCGTGGGATCGGTGTTTTGATTACTGATCACAATGTACGCGATGCTCTCGATCTGATCGATCGCGCCTACATAATGCACGACGGTCAAGTGATTATGGAAGGTGCACCTGAAGACATTGTGCAGGACAAGGGCGTGCGTCGGGTTTTTCTCGGCGAACGGTTCTCACTCTAAAATTCTGAGGGGCGGTCACGATGGTAATCGCGCAGCGTCTAGAGCTCAGGCAAGGCCAGTCCCTTGTTATGACGCCGCAACTGCAGCAGGCGATCAAGCTACTGCAGCTTTCTAATCTTGAACTTGTGGAATATGTCGAATCTCAGCTTGAAAGTAATCCGCTACTCGAGCGCGATGACAGCGAAAGAAGCGACAAAGAAGATGCGAAGGCCAACCCAGCGGATGATCTCAGTGAAGATTCTCTTGAGGCTGCGCTAAGTCGTGAGGATTTCAAAACGTCTAGTGATCTAGATGTCGGCGAGGATGACCTATATTCGGACGAGAATCGTGCAGAGAAAATTGCTGCAGAAGCACCTGAGCCGGCGGCCCCCCTCACAGATTGGAGCCGTGTTAGGCATGGTGGATGTTCAGAGGGTACGGAGGATTTCCAGGAAACCCGCTCTGCTGTTCTAACCCTTAAGGATTATCTTGAATCACAGCTTTCAATCGCTGCACTGTCGCCCTCACGCCGCTTTATTGCCGTGGTTCTAATAGAGGCGGTCGATGAAGGTGGCTACCTACGCGCCAACCTTGAGGAGATTGCTGAACGGTTAGGAGCCTCCATTAAAGAGTGTGAATCTGTCCTAGAAATTTTGCAGGGTTTCGATCCGGTTGGCGTTTGTGCGCGTGATCTAGGTGAATGCCTTGCTTTGCAGTTGAAGGAACGTGACCGGTTTGATCCTGCAATTGAAAAATTGCTAACGCGGCTTGATCTAGTAGCAAAGCGAGATGTTTCGGCCTTGTCTATGCTGTGCGAGGTGGACGCCAGCGATATTTCCGACATGATCTCCGAAATTCGTGAGCTTACGCCGAAGCCAGGACAGTCATTCGGTTCTGAGCCAGTGCAGGCAGTTGTTCCAGATATTTATGTCAAGGAAGGTACCAACGGGGCCTGGAACGTCGAATTAAATTCCGACACTCTACCGCGTATTCTTGTCAATGAGCGCTATTACGCTGAAGTGAATGCAGTAGCGCGCTCAGGGACCGAAAAAACCTACATTGCTGAATGTCTTGATAATGCGAATTGGTTGAAAAAAAGCCTTGATCAACGCGCACGTACAATCTTGAAAGTGGCGAGCGAGATTGTTCGCCAGCAAGATGCGTTTCTTACAAGCGGTATCAGGCATCTGCGCCCAATCAATCTTAAAGTTGTTTCCGAGGCCATCAGCATGCATGAATCAACTGTCAGTAGGGCAACCTCCAATAAATACATGGCGACACCACGCGGACTTTTTGAGTTAAAGTATTTTTTCACGGCAGCAATTGCTTCTGTGAGTGGTGGCGCGGCTCATTCAGCTGAATCGGTGCGCGATAGAATTCGTGAGCTTGTCGAAAAAGAAAGCGATAATGTTCTTTCTGACGACAAGATTGTGGCACTCTTGGTCGCAGATGGTGTGAACATTGCGCGCCGGACAGTTGCAAAATACCGCGATACTTTGCGCATTCCTTCGTCGGTGGAACGCCGTCGTTTACGGCAGGTTGAATCGCGCTCTGGGTCTCTTTGATTGTTATAATCCAGCACAAAGCTTCGTCTGCCTGTTTTTAAAATATCTTCGTGGCCCTTTGCATTACGTTGACAGTCCCATATTAGCAAAATATGGTCCGCCGCGTTTTTCGGCGCGGCCTTATTTATTTAGGGTTGTTTCGGTTAAGAAAATGAAGCCACAAAACTTTTAAGTTTGTGGCCTTATAGTAGTTCAACGTTTATCTGACAGCGCACCGAAATGGGTGAGCAGGTTCCAAGCAGCAGCCCCTAGTAGCCCCACGAATTGCCATGGAAATATCTAAATTGATTTCCCCTGATTTTGTGTTTGCTGGAATGAAACCGGCAAGCAAAAAAAAGGCTTTACAGGAGTTGTCTGAGAAGGCTGCGATTCTTACTGGTACTGACGCGTCTCGTATTTTTGAAACGCTTTACGAACGCGAGCGTCTTGGTACCACGGGAATGGGTCAAGGAATTGCGATTCCGCATGGACATATGAATGGCGTTGAGAAAATGACCGGTGTTTTTGCTCAACTAGGTGCACCAATCGATTTTGACGCGATAGATGAACAGCCCGTCGATTTAATTTTCTTGCTTCTCGCGCCATCGGGTGCGGGTGCTGACCATTTAAAGGCTTTGGCGCGGGTTTCGAGGCTGCTGCGCAATCAATCTCTATGTGACAAACTAAGGGCTGCGGCAGATGCTGCGGCCCTATACGCTTTACTCACTGACCCAACGACTTCAACGCAAGCCGCTTAGTTCATCGTCTCCAGGTTTCAGCTTTCAACTCTCTACACTAGTGCAGGCTGAGCGGTGTTAAATCGTTCTGCAACGCAACCCCATAGGCAGCTGCCCAGGTATCCATAATCGCAACTGACGAACCATCGGCAGTATGAATAGCATAGAGCTGAATTCCTTCAGGTAGTTTTAAGTCGGAGGGAACCGCGCCGAGTGCACGGGCTTCACTCGCGCTAATCGGCTTAATATAGGCCAGGCGGCTACCTTCGAAGCTCACTGTGTTAAAGTCTATCGTCTCGCCATTGTCGAATGTTGTTCTGGCGTGCATGGCCACCTCCTATCTTTCGCAACAACTCTATCGGCAATCCGAATGCAGCGTCCGCGAACTATCTCGCTCCCAACAGACATGGGGAGACTAGTTCTGAGTTCAAGGGGAAGGTTTCGTTAAATGAAACTTTATGTCGGCCGTGATCAGTGAAGCTATTAAGATCAAGGTGAGCAAGGGTGACACAACCTATAGGGGCGTGAGATTAGCTTTAGGGCTAAAATATTAATTTTAATAAGAGCTAGGAAGTTACAGAGCGGCCTGCTGCCAGTTTCGATTAAAATGCCCTTCGAAAGCTAAGGCCTCACGTTCCGCGTGTGTAAGAGTGCAGGGGTATATTTGAAAAGTTTTTTCCCACGATAGCTCAACCACCGGCGCAAGTTCGCGAACCTGAAACTTTCTCAGCTCCAGACCCAGATGCCCTCCTTGAAAAAATTTATAAGTTCAATAGACGGAGCTGGTGGAGCCAGGCGGGATCGAACCGCCGACCTCTTGAATGCCATTCAAGCGCTCTCCCAACTGAGCTATGGCCCCGTCCGTCTTCGAAAGCGAAGCAACGCGCCGTTTCCAAACTAATCTTATGTATCTTCCTTAGTGATATCGGCGTCGATGATATTCGTCACGTCATCATCATCATCGTCATCATGTTCAAGAAGAGTATCGTCGTCCTCGTCATCGTCTAGGTCATCGTCTAGATCATCGTCGATATCGGCGACATCGTTATTGGCGGTTTCCTTGTCCTCGCCATCGTCTTCATCGCTCTCGCTCTCGCTCTCGGTATTGCCATCAGAGATTGACATTCCGGGGCTATCGCTCTCGGTAATTTCATTGTCGACTTCGTCAACGGTCTCTTTATCTTCTTCATCTTCTTCGTTCTTGATTTCCTCCTGATCAGCCTTTTCAGTATCAGATGGTGGCGGGGCTTTCTCCTTTTCCGGCTCCGGCTCCGGCGCCGGCGTACGGGGGCGGCGTTGTTTTAGCAGCGCATCCGGCTCAAATGTGAATGCACATTTAGGGCATTCAATGGGGCGTTTTTCGAGGTCATAAAAGCGCGCCGCACAACTGGGGCAAACCCGCTTCGTCCCGAGATCCGGTTTGATCAAGGTAATTTTTCCTGCATAAGAACAATGAGCCAGAAGGGCGCTGGGTTTGCCATGATAGCGCGGACCTGTCAAAGCTCCTCATACGAACAGGCGGTTTTACCCTTCCTTGTTGCAGAGCCTCGTTTGAGAATACGGCGAGACCTATGAAGAATTCCAGTGTCCCCCTGCCGCTCTGTGCCGTGAGCGGAGGTCCGCTGAAGGGCACAGCGTTTGTCCCGGGTGACAAGTCTATTTCCCACCGTGCGCTCATTCTTAGCGCTATGACGGTCGGTCAGACTGACATCACCGGTCTGCTTGAGGCCAGCGATGTGCTTAATACTGCAGCCGCGATGCAAAGCCTTGGGGCTCGTATTTCGTGCAGTGGTAAGGGGCAGTGGCAAGTAGAGGGTGTCGGGGTTGGCGGCTTCTACCAGCCCAATCAGCCACTTGATTTCGGCAATTCGGGCACTGGTTGTCGCCTCACGATGGGAGCGGTCGCAACGACGCCAATTTCGGTGGAGTTTACCGGCGATGTTTCTTTGCGTCAGCGGCCCATGGGCCGGGTGCTGGAACCACTGCAGCAGTTCGGACTGAGCTGGGAAGGGGATGGTGACAAAGGTGGTTTTCTGCCAGTGAGTGTGAAAGGTTCAAATTACTCGTCGCCGGTGCGCTATATTTTGGAAGTGCCCTCAGCGCAAGTGAAGTCAGCATTGCTATTGGCTGCTCTGAACACTCCCGGAATATCGACCATCATTGAGCCAATCGCGACGCGGGACCATACCGAGCGGATGCTAAATGCCTTCGGTGCTAAGATCACAATAGATAAGACCGCCAGCGGCCGGGAGATTTCCATTACCGGAGAAACGGAATTGAAGCCGGTTCAGATATTTGTTCCATGCGATCCCTCCTCCGCGGCCTTTCCCCTCGTTGCCGCACTGATTGTACCCGGCTCTGAGGTGCTTCTTGAAAAAGTAATGCTTAATCCATTGCGAACTGGCCTTTTTAAAACTCTCCATGAGATGGGAGCAGATATTCAGTTCGAAAATCGGCGTGAGGTTGGCGGTGAGATAGTGTCGGATTTACGCGTTCGTCACTCGGCGTTGAAGGGAGTAGAAGTGCCGCCCGCGCGTGCACCATCTATGATCGACGAATTCCCCATATTGTCCGTCGCGGCTGCCTTTGCTGAGGGTCCCACAATTATGCACGGTTTGGAGGAATTGCGGATGAAGGAGAGCGATCGCCTCTCAGCCATAACTGCGGGGCTGAAGGAAAGTGGCGTGCGTGCCGAGGAAACTACAGATGGCCTTAAAATCGAAGGGCGTGGTGCCGAGGGCGTAGCTGGAGGTGGTAGGGTCGTCAGCCACATGGATCACCGCATTGCAATGAGCTTTCTGATGCTTGGTTTAGCGTCACGCAACGCGGTTACAGTTGATGATGGCACCATGATTTCTACTAGCTTTCCTAATTTTGAGAGCCTGATGTTGGGTCTTGGCGCGCAGATCATGCGGGTAAGTCCTTGAGCTCCCCGCCAATCATTGCGATCGACGGTACAGCAGCGTGCGGAAAGGGAACGCTGGCAAAGAAGCTTGCTGCACACTACGAATTTTCTCATTTGGATTCGGGGGCACTCTATCGATTAGTGGCGCTTGGGGTGCTCTGCCAGGGTGGTGATCCGTCGGATGCAGCCGACGCCATAGATGCCGCACGGGTGATCGATGTCACGCAAACGTCTCATCCGGATATTCGAACGGATATTGTTGGTAAAGCTGCTTCTCAGGTTGCCGCAATTCCTGAGGTCCGTGGCATCTTGCTTGATTTTCAGCGGAGCTTTGCGGCCCATCCGCCAGATAGAAAATTGGGAGCTGTAATTGATGGGCGCGATATAGGGACAGTGGTTGTGCCCAGGGCGACAGCCAAGATTTTTGTCGACGCGTCGCCTGAAATCCGCGCTGCACGGCGCTGGCTAGAACTAGAATCTCTTGGAATAATTAGAGATCAGAAGGAAATATTGGCCGAGCTCAAGGAGCGCGATGCAGCCGATAAGACCCGGGTTATTTCGCCACTGCGACAGGACCAAGATGCGATGTTGCTCGATACCAGTGATTTAGGTATAGACGCCGCGTTCGCGGCGGCCCTTGCACTGGTAGAACCCAAAATACGACCAGCGCTCAATCCATCCGCACGCGGTCCGTCTTAAGGGGCTTTAAGGAGGCCCGACGGTGCCCGCGATGCTTCGTCGCGACGATCTTACAACTTCAATCCCCCGATTCTCGGGGCCAGTCGCGCTGGCATGTGCCTACGTGATTGTAAGCATCTCACAGGAGCGTTCATGGCCGACACCACCGAAAGTATTTCAACTCCAAGCCGCGATGAGTTCGCGGCGATGCTCGAAGAGAGCTTCATTGATCGCTCGCCTGCAGAGGGTTCGGTAGTTAAAGGTCAGATCGTCGCAATCGAAAACGATTTCGTCGTTGTTGATGTCGGATTGAAAACAGAAGGTCGAGTTCCGCTGAAGGAATTTGGAATGCCTGGATCGGAATCGTCGGTTAGCGTCGGTGATGAAGTCGAGGTTTATGTCGAACGAGTTGAGAATGCGCTTGGCGAAGCGGTCTTGTCTCGCGACAAGGCACGGCGCGAGGAATCTTGGACGCGTCTCGAGAAGGCCTTCGAAGACGAAGGGCGTGTTTCAGGTGTCATTTTTGGGCGCGTGAAGGGTGGCTTTACGGTCGATCTCGACGGCGCAGTAGCTTTCCTTCCCGGTAGCCAGGTTGATGTCCGCCCTGTGCGTGATGTCGGTCCACTTATGAATATCCCGCAAATTTTCCAAATTCTAAAAATGGACCGCCGCCGCGGCAATATAGTTGTATCGCGCCGTGCTGTTCTTGAAGAACGCCGCGCAGAAGAGCGTACAGAACTCATCGCCAGCCTTGGTGAAGGCCAAATGGTGAAAGGCACAGTTAAGAACATCACTGATTATGGCGCCTTTGTTGATTTGGGAGGCGTCGATGGCCTGCTCCATGTGACCGACATTGCGTGGCGGCGCGTATCGCATCCGACCGAAGTACTCAATGTGGGGCAAGAGGTTGAGGTTCAGATCATCAAAGTGAACCACGATACGCAACGTATAAGCCTTGGAATGAAGCAACTGCAGACTGACCCTTGGGAAGGTGTGGACGTCAAATACCCTGTCGGATCGCGTTTTAACGGTAAGATCACAAACGTCACCGACTATGGTGCATTCGTTGAACTGGAAGCAGGGGTCGAGGGTCTGGTGCATGTCTCTGAAATGAGTTGGGTGAAGAAAAATCTTCATCCCAACAAAATCGTCAATCCCGAAGACGAAGTTGATGTCATGGTACTTGAGGTGGATGCCAACAAGCGCCGTATTAGCCTTGGTCTTAAGCAGTGTATCGATAATCCTTGGTCGGAATTTGCTGATAGCCAAACGGTCGGAACAATTTTGGAAGGCGAAATTCGTAACATCACAGAGTTTGGTCTATTCGTAGGACTGCCCGGCGACATAGATGGAATGGTGCACCTTTCTGATTTGTCTTGGGATAAACCCGGTGATGTCGCAGTTCAGGAATATGAGAAGGGGCAGACCGTCCAGGTCAAGATTCTGGATGTTGATCCTGAGAAGGAACGCATCAGTTTGGGGATCAAGCAGCTTTCAAGCGATCCGCTAGAAAAGTTAGGCGAGCTCAAAAAAGGTAAAGTCGTTACGGTCACTGTGGTTGAGGTGCAGGATGGTGGGCTTGAGGTTGAGATAACCGAAGGTGTGCGCGCTTATATTAGGCGCTCTGATCTTGCGCGTGATCGGTCCGATCAGCGTCCCGAACGCTTCGGCGTTGGCAACAAAATCGATGCAATGATCATGAACATCGACAAATCAGGACGAAAAATCGGACTTTCAATTAAGGCCCGCGAAACGGCCGAGGAGAAGGAGGCCGTGCAGCAATATGGATCGTCTGATTCTGGTGCGTCTCTTGGCGATATTCTTGGCGTCGCACTGTCGCGTGTGAAGAAAAAAGGTGATGCGGATGAGGACGTGAAGCAGGAGGACGACACGGATACGACCACGGAACCTAAGGCAGACAAAGAAAAATCCGCTAAGCGGCCAAAGAAGGCCAAAAAAGGTGATGCGGATGAGGACGTGAAGGAGGAAGACGACAAGGATGCACCTACGGTGTCTAAGGCAGGCAAAGTAAAATCTGCCAAACGACCAAAAAAGACCAAAAAAGGTGATGCGGATGAGGGCGTGAAGCAGGAGGACGACACGGATACGACCACGGAACCTAAGGCAGACAAAGCAAAATCCGCTAAGCGGCCAAAGAAGGCCAAAAAAGGTGATGCGGATGGGGACGTGAAGCAGGAAGACGACAAGGATACGTCCATGGAACTTAAGGCGGACAAAGCAAAATCCGCCAAGCGGCCAAAGAAGGCCAAAAAAGGTGATGTTGCTGAGGACGTGAAGCAGGAAGAAGACAAGGGTGCGCCCATGGAACCTAAAGCGGACAAATAGTAATCCCACAAATTTAGTGTGAAAGTCTGCCTTTCTTGGTCCGGATTGCACCCCATGAGGTTTGGTGCGCTTGTAGCGGCGTTGAAATCCCAATAATCTTGAGGGCATTGATGCCGAAACCAACCGGCAGAATCTGTCAGCGTAACTTGGAGGAATAAAAATGAGAAAATTGGCCGGCTTTGTCGCGAGCGTTGCATTATCGGTCGGCGCTGTTGCCGCCTATGCCGCCGACGGATTTGAGCCCCCGGCTTGGGCCTATCCTGTAATGGATGAGGGCCGCGGTCGTGGGCCCGATGACGGAACGTTGTACAGTGTCGAGGGAAGCGACCTTCAGCTTACGCAAACGCAAATTAACGATCGGTTTAACCCGCCTGATTGGTATCCAGACGAGCATCCTCCGATGCCGCAAGTTGTTGCGCATGGCCGAGAGCCTTTAGTGCGCGCTTGCGCGCAATGCCACATGCCCCATGGTGCTGGACATCCAGAATCAGCCCCACTTGCTAATGTGTCGGCAGATTACATTGTAGCCCAATTGGAGGCGTACAAAAGTGGTGCCCGTAAAAGTTCCATTCCAGCACGCTCCAATAGTATGATTGAGATCTCAGGTGCCATGACGGATGAAGAGATGCAGATTGCGGGAGAGTATTTTGAGTCTTTGCCGCCGGTGAAATGGATCACGGTTATTGAGACTGACATGGTGCCTGAAACCTATGTCGGCGCCGGCAATATGCGTCACGCCGAACATGGTGGCGGGATGGAGCCACTAGGCAGTCGTATTATTGAGATTCCTGAAAACTCCGAATTGGCCGAGCTGCGGGATTCTCATAGCCCGTTTCAGGCCTTCGTCCCACATGGGAGTGTTGCTGCCGGCGAGGAGCTTGCAACCACAGGCGGTGGGCGCTCTATTCAATGTTCATTATGTCACGGCCCAGAGTTAAAAGGTCTCGGTCAGGTTCCAGGGCTTGCGGGCCGCTCACCGATTTACCTTGCGCGCCAAATGTTTGACATCAAAGAGGGTGCTCGTGGCGGGGCAAATGTTGCTCTTATGCTGAGCGTAGTTGCCAATCTGAGCCATGACGATGTACTCAATCTTTCAGCTTATCTCGGCTCGCTTGACCCGTAGAAGCGAACTAGAAAATGGAATGGGGCATTTGGCAATTTGTCGGATGCCCCTTTTTCTTGCCTGAACAATCAGCAAGCTTAAGAAATTCCTTTATTTTTTAGGGGCTTACGACGCCTTCACTGTTGACGAGCTTGCTGTCCGTTGGCAGAATATCGCTGAGATTGGGTCGGGCGCTGCGGTCGCTCAACTTAGAGGGCAGAGGAATGATTAAATCGGAGTTGGTTGCGCGTCTCTCGGAGCGCTATCCGCATCTATATCACCGCGATGTAGAGCGCATTGTTTCTACGGTTCTTGATGAGATCGCGCGTACACTAGCTGGTGGCGACCGGGTAGAGTTACGCGGGTTCGGCGCGTTTTCTGTAAAGGTTCGCCCAGCGCGTTTGGGGCGCAATCCACGAACCGGCGAGGCGGTTAATGTCCAAGAAAAGCGAGTACCGTTTTTTCGTACGGGCAAAGAATTGCGGGAGAGGCTGAACGCGAATCCAACGGACAGCCAATAGGATAAGTGAAAGTTTCAACATTTTTGGTGGTTGTTCCTGTCGTTGTCATTGCGACTGCTGTGGCGCTCGCCAACGGCGAAACGGTTATTTTTAGGCTCGATCCGTTTTCTGGATTTACATTGTCTTTGCCGCTTTTTTCACTTGTTTTCCTTACGTTTTTTCTGGGGGTTGTCCTGGGTGGTCTGACCGTTTGGTGGCACCGAACCAGTTCATCGCGCCCTCCAAACATACCTACGCCGAACAAGCATGAATGAGTCAAAACTGAATGAATTAGTGTTTTGAATGGAGGCGGCTCTGGGTTTGATGGCTGATGACTGAGTTTCGATCTAGTAATCCAATTTTTGTAGCCTTGGATGTGCGTTCGGTAGAGCAGGCGCAGGCGCTTGCCATGGCAGTTAAGCCTTATGTTGGCGGATTGAAGGTGGGGCTTGAATTTATCAATGCATGCGGACCAGAGGGTGTTCGTAAGATCATTGCGTTGGGGCTGCCTGTTTTCATCGATGTGAAACTGCACGATATTCCGAATACCGTTGCGGCAGCTATACGATCGCTTTCGCCGCTTGCGCCAGCGTTCATCAATGTTCACGCGTCTGGCGGGAGTGCTATGATGCAGGCCGCAGCGAAGGCTGCCGGGGAATTCATGCCTAGACCCAAACTTTTGGCTGTCACGGTCCTTACAAGCCTTGAGGCAGCGGATCTCGAAACCTTGGGCGTGTCTTGCACACCGATTGAACAAGTCCTGCGCCTGGCCCGTCTGGCGCAGGATGCTGGTCTGGATGGGGTTGTTTGTAGCCCTCAGGAGGTCTCAGAGGTTCGTAGCGCATGTGGCCCCGATTTTCTTATAATTACTCCAGGAATACGACCCGCAGGCGCCACGCTGGGTGACCAGCGCCGAGTCATGGCACCAGTAGATGCCCTCGCAGCAGGCGCCAATTTTCTGGTAATTGGCAGACCAATTACTGCCGAAGCTGATCCAGCCGCTGTGGCAAAGACAATTATTGAGGATTTATAAGGTTTTTTCGAGCTTGTGAGCTTATCTTATTGGCCTGAGCTTGATTTATCCGGTTACGGAGCGCGATAAGCGGCGCCTAATGAGCATTCAGGTCAAAATATGCGGGATTACAACGATCGAGGCTGCTGATGCTGCTGCGCAATCGGGCGCGGATTTCATCGGAATGGTGTTTTTTCTAAAAAGTCCGCGCAATGTTGGTTTTGACCAAGCAAATGCCTTGTCTTCGCGGGTACGCGGCGGCCCCCGTCTTGTTGCCGTCTTCGTGAACGCCGACGATTCTACGATTTCTGAAGCCATCGCCTCAGTGCAACCTGATTACCTTCAATTGCACGGAACCGAGACGCCGGCACGAACAGCTCAGATAGCTTCACGTTTTGGTTTGCCACTTATCAAGGCGTTCCCCGTAGCCGATAGTTCTGACCTAGGTGTCGCAAATGCCTATGAGGAAATTGTAGATTACCTTCTCTTTGACGCCAAAGCGCCAAAGGGTGCAGATCGTCCAGGTGGGCATGGCGTGTCATTTGATTGGAAGATTTTGTCGGGTTTCGATTCACAGCTTCCTTGGCTGCTCTCGGGCGGGCTCACAGAAGAAAATGTCGTGTCTGCAGTTCGTGCATCCGGCGCGAAGATCGTCGATGCGTCATCCGGCGTAGAGTCCGCCCCTGGCAAAAAGAGCTCCGAGAAAATCAAAGAATTTATCGACGCTGCGCGCAATGCTTCACCCGGGGATGCGTCATGAGCGATCTCACACCCAATTCGCATCGTTCTGGCCCGGATGCCAGAGGACATTTTGGTGAGTTTGGCGGACGTTATGTTGCCGAAACTTTGATGCCGCTTTTGCTGACGCTCGAAAAAGCCTACGACGCATCAAAGGAGGATCCATCCTTTCAAACTGAGCTTCAATCGCTTTTGGCGCATTATGTTGGTCGTCCGAGTCCGCTCTATTTTGCAGAACGGCTGACGACACATTTGGGTGGTGCGAAAATTTATCTCAAGCGCGAGGATCTTAATCATACCGGCGCGCATAAAATTAATAATTGCATCGGTCAAATTCTGCTCGCGCGGCGCATGGGTAAGACGCGAATCATTGCTGAGACCGGAGCGGGACAGCATGGCGTTGCGACAGCAACCGTTGCGGCACGTTTTGGTTATCCCTGCATCATTTATATGGGCGAGGTCGATATTGAACGGCAAAAATCAAATGTCTTTCGAATGAACCTTTTGGGCGCAGAGGTGCGCGCCGTGAACTCCGGTTCGCGAACACTAAAAGATGCGATGAACGAGGCATTGCGCGACTGGGTCGCCAATGTCCACGACACATATTACATCATTGGCTCGGCGGCGGGCCCACATCCCTATCCTGCGATGGTGCGAGATTTCCAGACAGTCATTGGGCATGAGGTCCGCGTACAGATTCAGTCAGCAGAGCAGCGCAACCCAGACCTTCTAATCGCATGTGTTGGAGGTGGTTCCAATGCAATAGGGCTTTTTCATCCCTTCCTCGATGATCCGGATGTTGCGATGCATGGGGTAGAGGCTGCTGGTGACGGTATCGAGAGCTCTCGCCATGCCGCTACTTTGGGTAAAGGTACGCCCGGCGTTCTTCACGGCGCCCAGTCCTATCTTTTGCAAGATGACGACGGTCAAATTACTGAAGCGCATTCAATCTCTGCTGGACTTGATTACCCCGGTGTGGGTCCCGAGCACTCCTGGCTGAAAGATATGGAACGCGTGACCTATACATCTGCGACTGATATTGAGGCATTAGACGCTTTTCAACTTTTAAGTCGTCTCGAGGGAATTATTCCGGCGTTGGAATCTTCCCACGCAATTGCTCATGCAGTTCGTGTCGCCCCGTCAATGAAGAAAGAAGAAATTATCGTCATCAATCTTTCTGGTCGGGGTGATAAGGATATCTATACAGCTGCTGATGCGCTTGGTGAGAAGATATGAGCCGTCTTAAAGAGTGCTTTGATGAATTGCGTAGCCATGGGCGTTCCGGGTTCGTGCCGTTCATCACTGCGGGCGATCCAGATGTTGAAACGTCTTACGAAATATTACGGCAACTTCCTAATGCGGGTGCAGATGCCATTGAACTTGGAATGCCTTTTTCTGATCCGATGGCTGACGGACCGGCTATTCAGGCCTCCTCGATGCGGGCACTTACCGCCGGAATGAGCATGAAAGCCACACTTGAAATGGTGACGCGATTTCGCGAGCAAGATACCAAAACGCCGGTCGTGCTAATGGGTTACTACAATCCCATTCATGCCTACGGGGTAAACGAATTTGTTTCCGATGCGAGGGCGGCTGGAATTGATGGATTAATCATTGTCGATTTAGCCCCTGAAGAGGACGAAGTGCTTCGCGCACCAGCTAATTGCGCAGGGATAGATATTATTCGATTGGCGACGCCGACAACAGACAAGGATAGGCTTCCTGCCGTATTAAACGGCGCCGGTGGATATCTCTATTATGTTTCGGTTGCGGGTGTGACCGGAACGAAGATCGTTCCCGAGGATGAGGTGCGCCAAGCGATACAGCAGATCAGGAAAAGCACCGATCTTCCCTGCGCTGTGGGGTTCGGTATTCGGACGCCAGAGCAAGCAGCGGCAATTGCAAAAATAGCTGACGCCGCGATCGTTGGCTCCGCGATTGTGTCCCTTATAGGCGAGGCAGACCAGGCTAAAATATCAAAGGAAAAAATCGTG
>Ga0315338_1001586_pt1 | contig 27577 bp, 21 predicted proteins | sample ASW8metaG_FD_204518 | JGI IMG/M metagenome (GOLD analysis project Ga0315338, IMG submission 204518) | Ammonia-oxidizing marine archaeal communities from Monterey Bay, California, United States - ASW #8 | ecosystem: Environmental > Aquatic > Marine > Coastal | place: USA: California | collected... | reverse complement strand
CATCGTCACCGGGGCCGGCTCCGGGATCGGGCGGGCGACCGCGCACGCGCTCATCGGCGCGGGCTTCAGAGTCGCGCTCGTGGGGCGGGACGGATCGCGGCTTCGGTGGGCCGCCGGTCTCGACACAGCGCTCATCGTACCCACGGATGTACGTCGACCCGACGAGGTGATGGCGCTGTTCGAGACGACCAAGCGCTCATTCGGGCGCCTCGATCTGTTGTTCAACAACGCGGGGGTGTTCACGCCGTCGGTACCGCTCGAGGATATCGCGATCGAAGACTGGCGGGCCGCCGTCGACACCAACTTGACGGGCGCGTTCTTGTGCACGCAAGAGGCGTTCAAGCTCATGAAGTCGCAGCGGCCGAGAGGCGGACGCATCATCAATAACGGCTCGATTTCTGCGCACGTCCCTCGTCCCATGTCCGCTCCGTATACGGCGACGAAGCACGCGATCACGGGATTGACCAAGTCGACCTCTCTGGACGGACGTCCCTTCGACATCGCATGTGGGCAGATCGATATCGGCAACGCCGGCACCGACATGACCGGCGGGATGAGCACGGGCGTACCGCAGGCCGATGGCACGACGCGGCCGGAGCCGACGTTCGATGTCGCGCATGTCGCAGAGGCCGTTTTGTACATGGCGAGGCTGCCTCTCGACGTAAACGTGCCGTCCATGACGGTGATGGCAACGAAGATGCCGTTTATCGGACGAGGTTGAGGTCGCGTTCTGGCGGCGGGCGTGATTTTTTGCGTTCGAGCTAAAACCTGAGACAATCCGCGCAGGAGATCCCTCGATGATTCGACTCACTTCCGCTCTCGTCTTCCTGATCACGAGCTCGACCCTTGGGCAGACCCATCGTGAGCCGGTGACGGCCGATACCGTCGCCACGTGGATGAAGGAGCTATCCAACTGGGGAAGATGGGGCTCCGAGGATCAGCTCGGGACGTTGAACCTCATTACTCCGGCGAAACGAAGGGCCGCCGTCGCGCTCGTCACCGAAGGCGTCTCGGTCTCGCTCGCTCGCGACGTCGAGAAGGTCGAATCCGCCGATAACCCGAATCCCTTCGGACACGAGATGCTCTCTGCCGGGATGGATCGCTATTCGGTCAGCTATCACGGCTTCGCACACACGCATCTCGACTCCTTATGTCACTTCGCTCACGAGGACGTCATGTATAACGGCGTCTCTCGAGACACGTCGACAGATGACGGCTGCCAGAAGCTGTCGATCGACAACGTCAAGGACGGCATCATGACCAGAGGCGTCCTCGTCGATCTCGCATGGCTCAAAGGCGTCGACTACCTCGAGCCCGACACCGTCATCTACCCGGAGGACCTCGACGCTTGGGAGAAGAAAGCCGGCATCCGCCTCGAGAGCGGAGACGCGGTCTTCTTCCGGACGGGACGATGGGCTCGCCGCGAGGACAAAGGTATCTGGAATATCGGACAGCAAGGCGCCGGCCTGCACGCGTCTTGCGCGAAGTGGCTCAAAGCGCGGGACGTCGCCCTCGTCGGGAGCGACTTCGGCACGGATGTCCAACCCTCCGGGATCGAAGGCTCGCGCTTCCCCCTCCACACCCTGTTGATCGTCGGGATGGGCACGCCGCTGTTCGACAACGCGGATCTGGAGGCCCTCACGAAGGCCGCCCAGGAGCGCGGCCGATGGGAATTTCTTTTGACCGCCGCGCCGCTCGCCGTTCCCGGCGGGACGGGCTCACCCCTCAACCCGATCGCGACATTCTGATGCTGCCACTCGTTATCGCCCTACTCACTTCGACACTGAGCGCGCAAGACGTCTCGGTTGCCGACGCTTTCATCCAGCTTCCCGAGGCCGAGAGCACGAGCGCTCGCGCAGTGGTCGTCGTGAAGAACCCGACGATGTACGACGTCTATCTCATCTCGGCGGTGTCCTCGGATGTCGCGGGTAAGATCGAGTTCCGCCGTGGTGGCGAGACGGTCAAGGAGATCTCGGTAGCCGCCTATGGCTCGCTCAAGATGAAACCGGATGGCGTCCACTTGAGGCTCGTCGATTTGAAACGACCCCTCGAGCTCGACGAGAAGATCCGTCTTACCTTGACGACCGACGGCGGCGTGAAGCTTCGCGTCCAGGCGGTCGTGCGCGATGAGTGACGGCTAGCGCTCGCAGGCCGAGGCGTCGATAGCTCCGCTCAGCCGTTCCAGCTCGACGACGAGCGCACCGCCGTCCGCGGGCCGATCCTCCGCGTTTTTTTCGAGACATCGATGCACGAACGTCTCGAGTGCGTCGGGAACCGAGGGCACGACCTCCCGCAGCCTTGTGGGTTCCTTGCGCAGGATAGCCACGCGTCTTTCGATGGCCGAAGCGCCTCCGAAAGCCTGGCGGCTGCTAAGCGTCTCGTAGAGCACGCACCCGAAGGAGAACACGTCCGCGCGCGCGTCGACTTTCTCCCCGTTCGCTTGCTCGGGCGCCATATAACCTGCGGTCCCGAGAATGTCTCCCGACTTCGTCAAAGTATCGCCGTCGGGACCCAAATCCATCGCTTCGAGAATCTTCACGATACCGAAGTCCAGAATCTTCGTGTCACCGGAGCGCGTCACGAAAATGTTCCCGGGCTTGATGTCGCGATGCACGATCCCCATGGCGTGTGCGCATGCGAGGCCTTCGGCAACGGACATAGCGATCCGCAGGGCGAGCGGAACGTCGAGTCTGCGCCCTTTCAAGATGGCGCTCAAGTTCCTCCCGTCGAGATATTCCATCACGATCACGGGAGCGCCCATATGGTCGATAAGCTCCACGATGCGGACGATGTTCGGATGCTCTAGCGCTTGCGCGGCCTTGGCTTCGCGACGAAGACGCGTCATCTCTTGCGGGCTCGCTTGCTGGCGCAGCAAACGTTTGACGGCGAGCTCACGGCCTTCGCGGTCGACGACTTTGTAGACCTCTCCCATGCCCCCGGAGCCCAGCTTCTTCGAGATCCGGTAAGGCCCTATCGTACGGGGCGGCTTCGGGCTCTTCGACAGGGCCGTGAGCGCGAGGGGCGCCGCCGGCGCTTCGAGATAGTCGTCGTCATAGGCAGCGAGGAGCGAGCGGACCTCCACCAGGAGCTCGCGGTCACCGCGACACAAGCGGTCGAGGAAGGCCTCTCTCTTTCTCGGTTCCTGAGAGAGCACGGCGTCGAGCGCGGTCTTCGCTTCATTCCAGCGAGAGGCGCGCCCGGTCGTCGTGTTCACGCGCAAACTTCCTCGATCATCGCCGCGTAGGCTTGGCTCGTCGTCGCCATCTCGTCGATGGAAACACCGAGGTAGCGGTCCGGGCCCTCCCCTCGAGCCGCGGGCCCGTAGATGCAGCACGGGATGCCGGCCGGTGATAGATGGGATGCGTCGGTACCGCCATACGCGTTCGGGAGCTTCACCCCGACCTGAGGCGCTTCGCCTCGGATCGCCGTCACTTTCTCCCGGAGTGCTTGGATCATCGGATGGTCCGGCGGGATCGAGAACGGCATCATGACTTCCCGCAACATGCGCCGCTCGGGGTTCAGCGGAAACTCGATCTCATAGCGAAGATCGGGGTCTTCGCGCCCGAGCTCCTCCAGACGACGCCTCAGGTCCGCCACGACCGAGTCGGGTGTCATGCCCGGAGTGAACCGAATGTCCGCAAAGACCGAGCAGAAATCAGGCACGTTGTTCGGCCCTCGCAGCTCGACATCGCGGCCGCGACCGCCAACGATGCTTCCGACATTGACGAGCGGAAGAGCCGGGAGGTCGGGGTCACGCGCTCCGGTGAGCTCGAGCGACTCGATCGCCTCCGCCACCTTGCCCATCTTGAGGATGGCGTTGATGCCCTTCTCCTTCGTCGAGATATGCGTGGTGCGCCCCAAAACGTGGACGCCGAGCTGCACGACGCCGGCATGTTTCGTCCGGATGAACTCGGCCCCCGAGGGCTCACCGACGATCGCGAAATCCGCACGGATGCCTTTGTTCAGGAGGTGGACGGTCCCGGGGCCGCCTTGGAGCTCGCCGACAACGGCAGCGACGACGATATCGCCACGAAGCGGCGTGCCTCGACGCTTGACGGCGGCCGCCGCGTGGAGCATCGCGGCCATACCGCCTTTCATATTGCCGAGCCCCGCTCCCCAGAGTACGTCCGGCGTTTCCGAGAGCACCTGCGGTCGGAACGGATCTCGGCTCACACCCTGGGGAATGGGATCGATGTCGATATGACCGTTCAGCATCAGGCTCCGGCCACCGCCCGTCCCCGGAAGACGGGCAACGGTCTGGAATCGTCCCGGGTCGACCTCCTGAAGCTCCGCCTCGAAGCCCTCGCGCTCGAAATAGGCGTGTACGAATCGGGCGCACTCGCTCTCCTCCGTCGTGAAGCTCGGGATCTTTGCCAGAGCTATCGCGAGCTCGACGAGCTCATCGCGATCGACGACCGCGCCTTGGCGTAACAGGGGTGGCAGCGCCATCGCTCCCATCAGACTCTTGCCGAGAAACGCTCTTCGATTCATGTTTACCGGTCTCCGATGTGATGCGTCGGCGCACTAGTCGCCGAAGGAGATACCCAGATCTCGCGCGGCGCGGATGACGTCTCCACCCTTCGGCACGCGTTTGATCTGCGAGACCGCTCTCTCGAGCGGCACGAGCTGGATCGTCGGAGGACGGAGCGCAACCATGTGGCCCCAGTGGCCTTCGACGGCGGCGCGTACCGCCGCTGAGCCGAAACGCGTTCCCAAGAGACGATCCCAATTCGTGGGGCGGCCGCCCCGCTGCAAGTGGCCGAGGACGATCGCTCGAGTCTCGGCACCGGTGATGTCGCTAATCCGATCGGCCACGATTTCGCCGATGCCTCCGAGCCGAGCTTCCCGGCCGGCCCGTGCTTGCTCTTGAAGCTTCTGCGCACCGCCCTCGGGCAGCGCCCCCTCGGCCGCAACGACGATGCTGAAACGGCGGCCCCGACGCGCGCGGTCCCGTATCTTGTCGCAGACTTTGTGGATATCGAATGGAATTTCCGGAATCAAGATCACATCGGCACCGCCGGCGATGCCCGCATGGAGCGCGATCCAGCCGACGTTTCTGCCCATCGTCTCGAGCACCATGACGCGGCGGTGACTGAACGCGGTCGTGTGGAGTCGGTCGAGTGCTTCAGTCGCGATACTCACGGCGGTGTCGAAACCAAAAGTGACCTGGGTGGCGGCAACATCGTTGTCGATCGTCTTCGGGACACCGATGACCGGGATTCCCAGTTTCTGAAACTTCATTCCGATCTTGAGCGTCCCATCACCGCCGATGATGACGAGGCCTGCAAGCCCAAGTCTCTTGAAGTTCGCGAGGACCTCCGCCGAACGGTCCGTGTAGACGGTCTCTTTTCCGCGGCCTTTCGGGAAGCGGAATGGATCGCCGTGGTTCGTCGTTCCCAGGATCGTGCCGCCGGTATGAAGGATGCCTCTGACATCCACCGGCCGCAGGACGCGGCTCCTCTTGATGTTGAGAAGACCGCCGAAGCTCTCCTGAATGCCGACGCTCTCCCAGCCCAGGGAGTCGGCCGTGCGGACGGCGGCGCGGATCACCGCGTTCAGCCCCGAGCAGTCACCGCCGCCGGTCAGGATACCGAGTCGCTTCTTCTTTCGCCTCACGATAGCTCCCTCATCATCTGGATCACGTAATCTACATCATCATCCGACAGAGACGGATAGAGCGGCAGCGACACGACACTCTCCGACGCCGCTTCCGCAATCGGAAAGCTCCCCACACCGTGCCCGAGATAGCGATAAGCAGGTTGGAGGTGCGCCGGGGTCGGATAATGAACGAGCGTGCCGACGCCGCGATCTAAGAGCTGCTCCATGAGGGATTCACGCGACGTCGCGTGCACGACGAAGAGGTGGCGCGCCGAGTGCTCGGGATCCGTGACGCTCACCGGTCGAAACTTCGTCGTGCGCAGACCCGCTTCATAGCGCGCGGAAAGCTCGCGGCGGCGCTCGTTCCAGCGGCCGAGATAAGGAAGCTTCGCGCGCAGGACTGCGGCTTGAATCTCATCGAGGCGACTGTTCCATCCAAGCTCTTCGTGCACGTATCGGCTCGATTGTCCTCCGTTCCGAAGACGGCGCACCTTCGCGGCCAAGGCGGCATCATCCGTCACGACGATGCCGCCGTCGCCGAGAGCACCCAAATTCTTCGTCGGATAGAAGCTGAACGCACCGGCGGAGCCCCAAAGGCCGAGGCTCTTTCCTTGACGGCTGGCGCCGTGAGCTTGGCAGGCGTCTTCGACCACAGTGATGCCGCGACCCTCCGCGAGGGCTGTAAGAGACTCGATCTCGCCGCCACTCCCGTACAAATGTACCGGCAGAATCGCTCGCGTGGCCGGCGTCAGCTTTCTCTCGACGGCTGCAGCCGACAGCTGAAGCGTTTGCTCATCGACATCGGCAAATACGGGACGGGCGCCGATACGAGTAATCGCGAGAACGCTGAACGTTGCGGTGAGCGGCGACGTGACGACCTCGTCTCCTTCGCTTATCCCGGCAGCGAGAAGTGCCAGGCTGAGCGCATCCGTTCCCGAAGCGGTGCCGATGGCATGAGCCGCGCCTAGAGACTCCGCAAACTCTTTCTCGAAGGACTCGACTTCGGGTCCGAGGATGTACCAACACGAATCGACGACGCGCCGGAGTGCGGCGTCGATTTCGTTCGATAGCCCGGCCTCCTGGGTCTCGAGATCGTTGAATCGAACCGACCGTCCGCTCAACTCGAGTAGCGCTCAATGTGCTCGCGATAGAACGCGATCGTTTTCGAGAGTCCGTCCCGCAAAGACGTACGAGGGGTCCAGCCGAGGCTCGACTCGATCTTGCCGAAGTCGGTGTAGAAGTCTCCGATGTCGATCCGGCGACGATCTTCAGGAAAAGGCACGACCCGGAAGTTCGGATCCTTTCCGGAGACCTCGTAGAGAAGCTCGACGAAGGCGCGAAGCGTCGTCGGTTCGCGCGCGCCCAAATTGAAGGTCTCCCCTTCCGCGCTCTTCTCCGCGGCCGCGATGAGAAAAGCCTCCACCACGTCCCCCACATAGTTGAAGTCTCGTTTCTGCTCACCGTCACCGAACAAGAGAATCTCTTCTCCCAGGACGACGCGGCGAATGAACCAACCGGCGAAACCCTGCCGGTTGTGCTTCATCAGCTGGCGGGGCCCGTAGGTATTCGTCAGCCGGAGCGAGGTCGTCCGAAGACCGTAGACTTCGTAATAGATCTGGTGGTACATCTCCCCGCTCGCCTTGTTGATTCCGTTGACGTCCGTCGGTCGAACGGGGTGATCTTCCGACGCCGGAAGCGATACCGGCTTTCCGTAAATTTGCCGCGTACTCGCGTAAACGACGCGGATGTCGGGGTTCTCATAGCGGCACGCTTCGAGAATGGAGAGCTGACTGCGACAGTTGATCTCGAGATCCGTCATCGGATCTTTCATGCTGTCGACATGGCTGACCTGGCCGGCGAGGTTGAACAGAAAATCCTGGTCGCGGACGAGATATTTCAAACCGTTCTCGTCCCGAACATCCGCGATGTTGACTTTGAGACGATCCTCGATCCCTTCAATGTTGAAGAGATTGCCGCCGTAGTCCGGGATGAGTGAATCCACGAGGAGGACGTCGGCCCGAAGCGAAACGAGCGCGCGCGCCAGGTTACTCCCGATGAAGCCCAGGCCACCCGTGATGAGAACCTTCTTGCCGGCGAACGTCTCCCGGAATCGGTCTTCGAAAATCGACGGAGCCAGAGAGCCCAAGAAAAGCCCCTACCTGGCGACGGTCTCGGTGTCGCGAGAGGTCGTGTGTGGCACGTCGGCGTCGCCTCCCGGCGTCGCCTGCATGTGGACTTTCCGCACGGCGAGATCCATCCACAATCGCCCCAAATCCATGAGCGTCCGCCAGACGCGAGGAAAGTTGAAGAACTGGCTCTTACCGTAGGCTCGGTGAAAGTGACTGACCGGAACTTCCTGGATGCGGAAACCGTGGTCCTGGACCTTCTTCATCAACTCGACGCAGATGACACCGCTATCCTTCGTAAGCTCCACCTTGTCGAAGATGCGCCGTCGAAACAACCGAAAGTCGCAATCGACGTCGGACAGTTTCAAGCCGAAGGCGAGGCGTACCGACCAGTGGTACATCCTTCCGATGATGACCCGATGGAACGGGTCGGAGCGGCCGATCTTGGTGCCGTTCACGAAATCGCTCGAATCCGTCCAGACGTCGAACAAGCGCGCCATCTCGCGCGGATCGTATTGAGCGTCTCCGTCCGTGTAGAAAATCAATTCCTTACGGGCCGACTCGAAGCCCGAGCGCAGAGCGCCCCCGTAGCCACGATTCTTGACGTGGTCGACGACCCGTAACTCCGGGAAGACGGCTGTCATCTCCGCGAGAACGTCCGCCGTGTGGTCGGTGCTTCCGTCGTTGACGACGACGACCTCGTAGTCCATACCGAGCTTGCGCGCTGCGAGCCTCGCACCGATCACCATACTCGGTATGGTGCCGGCGTCGTTGTAGGCGGGAAACACGATCGACAAGCCTTTTTCTGAGGGCGGGGCGTCGCGTCGGGGGGTCTGAGACAATCGATTCCTCGTTGGCCGCAGCGGCCGGCGGCTCGACCGGCCAACGTACCACACGCCATTTCGGCGCGCAATCTTGATACGATGCGAGCCCTCATGTCCGGCACGCTCTATGTTGTCGCTACGCCGATCGGCAACCTCGGCGATATGACCGCGCGCGCAAGAGAGGTGTTGTCGGGTGTCGAGACGGTCTTGTGTGAAGACACGCGCCACACGAAGAAACTGCTCCTCCACTTCGAGATCGACGCCAGGACGCTTTCCTATCACGAGCACAACGAGATCGAGCGCACGCCACGCGTCCTCGCGTTGCTCGCACAGGGCATGGATGTCGCGCTCGTCTCCGACGCCGGCACGCCCCTCGTCTCCGATCCCGGCTACCGGCTCGTGCGAGCGTGCAGGAAAGAAGGGTTTCCGATCCGTTCGATTCCGGGAGCGAGCTCCCTCACGGCGGCGATCGCGGTCAGCGGGCTCCCGACGTCGAGCTTCCTCTTCATGGGTTTCCTTCCCAGGAAAGGGGCGGCGCGCACGCGGGCGATGGGTGAGATCATCTCGTGTCATCACACGGTCGTCTTGTTCGAGGCCGCCAATCGATTGGCCCGATTGCTCGATGCGATCGGAGAGACCGATCCGGACAGGCCAGCCTGCGTTCTCAGGGAGATGACGAAGCGCTTCGAGGAGCATCGCGACGGAACCGTTTACGAGCTATCCCTGTGGGCCAAGAGCGAGAAGCTCAAAGGCGAGATCACGCTCGTCGTCGGGCCGAGCGCGAAGACGCCCGAGCCACCGAGCGACGCGTTACTCGCTTCGGCGTTTCGCGAGCTAAAGGAAAAGGGCGCCTCGCCGCGGGAAGCGTCCAAGCAGCTCGCGAAGAAATACGGGGGATCCGCCCGCGAGCTCTACCAACGCTACGCGCGGTGATCGTTTGACCACAGCTTGGTCTAACCCTATAATTTTAGTATCCCAACGACGGTTTAAGTACCGGGCAGGGTCCACGTTTTTAATTCCCTCGGGCCCCGCAACCCGTCTCACTAGACGCGAGACAAGGAGGTCGATTTGGCAACGAAAGCGACGCGCCCCAAGAAGGGCAACAAGGCTGGTAACTCCGGTGAGGGTTATCAAAAAGCCCTCGAGATTTTCGACCGGGGCGTCAAGGCGATGTTCAAGGGCGACGCCGCCAAGGCGAAAGAGCTCTTCGTCAAGCTTTCAGAAAGCCATCCCGAAGAGCGCGAGCTCATGGACCGGGTGCGCTCCTACATCGCGGCATGCGAGGAAAAGCTCGCGCCGCAACGACGACCGAAGACCGCCGAAGATTACGCGACCGCCGGAGTCCTCGCGCTCGGTGAAGAAGACCTCGCTCAGGGGGTCAAATACCTTACGAAAGCGACGGAGCTCGAGCCGGCCAACGCTCACTTTCACTACTGCCTCGCCGCTGCCCACGCGGCCATGGGTGAAGCGCCCCAAAGCGCCAAGCACCTCAAACAAGCCATCAGCGGAGACCCCTCGACCCGCGTTCACGCGAGAACCGACGAGGATTTCGCAAGCGTGCGCAACTCGGAAGAGGTCGCACCGCTTCTCGTCGGGGCATAGCTCAAAGCGCAGGCGTGATTTACGGCCTCAGGGTCTTCGCGATTGGTGGCGGCACCGGTTTATCAACGCTGCTTTCCGGGCTGAAACGCTTCATCGATCCGCCCGCTGCGACGGAGGCGAAGGACGGTGTTTACTTCGCGGATCTGTCGGCCCTGGTTACGGTCACGGACGACGGCGGCAGCTCCGGCCGGCTGCGGGACGAGTTTCAAATGTTGCCGCCGGGCGATATTCGTAACTGCCTCGTCGCGCTCTCGGAAGATGAATCCCTACTCTCGTCCTTGTTCCAGTACCGATTCGAGGGAAACGGAGACCTCGCCGGCCACACGTTCGGCAACCTGTTCTTGACGGCGCTCAACGCGGTCACGGGAGATTTCAGTGAAGCGGTCCGGGCCGCGAGTCACGTCCTCGCGATCCGCGGGCGCATCTTCCCATCGACGAACGAGAGCGTTTCGCTCGTCGCGACGCTCAAAGACGGCACTCGCGCCTATGGGGAAACGAACATCAGCAGCTCCGGGGGGCGAGTCGAGCGGGTCTTCCTGGACCCCGCGACGTGCCGGCCGCCGGAAGACGCTCTCGAGGCGCTCTCGCATGCCGATATCGTCGTCATCGGCCCTGGCTCGCTCTATACGAGTCTCATTCCCAACGTGCTCGTTCCCGGTGTCACCGAAGCCATAAGAAGCTCCGGTGCCGCCGTCGTCTACCTTTCCAATGTCATGACCCAGCCGGGAGAAACGGACGAGCATACGCTCGCCGATCACGTCCGTGCTCTGCTCGACCACGCGCCCGACCTCCCGCTTTCCTACGTGCTCGCCAACTCCGCGCCCGTGCCCGAGGCAACGCTCGCTCGCTATCGCGGAGAAGGAGCGTTGCCGGTCTCTGTGTGTAATGAGAGTGAGCTGCCTTGTCGGCTCGTCCTCGAAGACCTCCTCGCGCCCGGCCCCGTGCTTCGCCACGACGGTGCGAAAACCGCGGCCGCGCTCCAGTCACTGTTTCGCCGCGCCCGCGTCGCGACACCTTCTCTTTCGACATGACGAGGGTGACGCTCTGGGCAGCGGGTGAACGCTTCGACTCGCTGGCGCTTCTCGGAAAGCCGGTGTGGCAGCGAACCAAGGAAGCGGTCGACGGACTGAAGCTCCCGCCTATCCGCTGGGTCGGCAAGGGTGGAGCCGCGGAGTTGACCAAGACTACTCTTGCGGAGACCGCAAAGGGACGCGGCACCGTGTTGTTGGTCCCGGCCAACTTACCCTGCCTGACGACGCGCTCTCTCAAAAGGCTGCTTTCGAGCCACTCGAAAACACCCTCGTCTTCCCCGCGAGCCCTGTTTCCAAGCAAAGGCGGCGCCCCACGCGTCGTCGTCGCCCACGCGCGCGTGCTCGACAACATCCGCCCCGCAACGTTCGAGGCCGTCTGTCGCGCGCTTACGCCCGAGCCCGTCTTCACCGATGACGACGACCTCCTCGTGGTGGATTCAGCGGCAGCGTGGGGAGAAGCCCATCGAATCTTGCGCACGCGCAAGCTCGACGCGTTGATACGACGCGGCGTGCTCGTCCCGGACCCCGGCAATGTCTGCGTCGATCCGGAAGTCTCGGTCAGCGCCGGAGCGATGTTGTCGCCGTGGGTTCGCCTCGAGGGCAATAGCCGAGTCGGTAAGGATTGCACGATCGGGAGCTTCAGCCATCTCGTGAACGCGACCGTCGGCGCGGGAACGGTCATTCTCGACCACTGCTTCATCCGCGAGAGCCGGATCGGGAAGAACGCCTCGGTCGGTCCCTTCACGCATCTACGGCCGGCGGCGGACGTCGGCGACCGCGCGCGGGTAGGGAACTTCGTCGAGTTGAAGAAGAGCACGCTCGGCGCGGGCGCCAAAGTCTCGCATCTCGCCTATGTGGGCGATGCAACGCTCGGCAAGGACGCAAACCTCGGTGCCGGAACCATCACGTGCAACTATGACGGCAAAACGAAGAACCGGACGATCGTAGGCGACGGCGCTTTCATCGGAAGCGACGTGCAGTTGGTAGCACCGGTTCGCGTCGGCAAGGGCGCTTTCGTCGCGGCAGGCTCCTGCATCGTGGACGACGTGCCCCCGCATTCGTTGGCGCTCGCCCGTAGCCGCCAGGTCGTCAAAAAAAATTGGGCAAAGAACCGGAACAAGCGCTGACGGCGGCGCCTGGAGACAGATTATGTGCGGCATCATTGGTTACATCGGCGAACGATCCACGACGGAAATGCTCCTCGCTGGACTTCGCTCGCTCGAATATCGCGGCTACGACTCCGCGGGAATCGCCGTGGTCGGCGGCAGCGGAATGAAGTTGCTCCGTTCGGAAGGGAAGCTCGACAACCTCACCCGTCAAGTCGACCCGAACAACATGAACGGCTCCTACGGCATCGGCCACACGCGGTGGGCCACGCATGGCCGGCCGAACGAAGAGAACGCGCATCCGCATCGCGATTGCAGCGGCAACATCGTCATCGTCCATAACGGCATCATCGAGAACTACATCGAGCTCAAAAAAGAGCTCATCGCGAGTGGGCACAAATTCGTCACCGAGACCGATACCGAGATCATCGCGCATACGGTAGAGAAACATTTCGACGGCGATCTCACCGTCGCGGTTCGCAAGACGCTCGAAGAGCTCGAAGGCGTCTTCGCGTTCGTTGCCTTGTCGGCGGACGAGCCCGACGTCCTCATCGGCACCCGGAACGGCCCGCCGCTCGTCCTCGGATTAGGCGATGGGGAGTCGTTCATCGCCTCCGACGTACCCGCTTTTCTGAACCACACCCGCGACGCGATATTTCTCGACGACGGCGACATCGCGGTCCTCAAGCGCGGTGGCGTGACGATCATCGACGTGGACGGCAACAAGCTCGATCGCAGCTCCGAGCGCATCACCTGGGATCCCGTCCAAGTGGAGAAGCAGGGATTCAAGCACTTCATGCTCAAGGAGATCTTCGAGCAGCCGCGCGCCGTGCGGGATACGTTGCTCGGTCGCTATTCGCTCGACAGCGGGCTCGTCCATCTAAACGAGCTTTCCCTCAAGGATGATTTCGTCGAGAAGCTGTCGCGCATCTCGATCGCCGCGTGCGGCACCAGCTGGCTCGCGGCCCAAGTCGGTAAGTTCTACATCGAAGAGTTGGCCCGGGTACCGGTCGAAGTCGACGTCGCTTCGGAATATCGATACCGCAATCCTATTCTCGACGATTCACAGCTGGTGATCGGCATCACTCAATCCGGCGAGACGGCCGATACGCTCGCCGCGCTCAAAGCGTCCAAAGACGCGGGCGCCAAGACGCTCGCGATCTGTAACGTCACCGGCTCGATGGCCACGAGAGTTTGTGACGAGACCCTCTATACCCATGCGGGACCCGAGATTGGTGTCGCCGCGACGAAGACGTTCACCTCGCAAGTCGTGTGTCTGTACTTGCTCGCGCTCCACCTCGCACAGCGCCTCGGTCGCTTGAGACCCGAAGATACCCGGGAGCGCCTCGCGGACCTCGCAAAGGCACCGCACATCATGGAGCAGGCCTTGGAGCTCGCGGAGCCTATCGTCGACATCGCGCGTGAGTTCTACCTCGTGGATGATTTTCTCTTTCTGGGCCGAGGCCACCTCTACCCGATAGCGCTCGAGGGTGCGTTGAAGCTGAAAGAGCTCTCCTATATCCACGCCGAAGGCTATCCGGCCGGCGAGATGAAGCACGGACCTATCGCGCTCATCGACGATCGGATGCCGCTCGTGGCGATCGCACTCGACAATCCGCTCTTCGAGAAGATTGCCAGCAACATCCAGGAAGCCAAGGCACGGGGGGCGCGGATCATCGCCGTGGTGACGGAAGGCGATGAGCGCTTGCTCGAAGTCCTGGACGAGGACCGCGACCAGGTGATCCGCCTGCCGAGACACCCGGATGCCATTTCGCCCCTGATAAGCGCCGTTCCCATGCAGCTACTCGCGTACCACATCTCGGTGCGTCGTGGCTGCGACGTGGACCAGCCGCGAAACCTGGCAAAGTCTGTCACCGTGGAATAGACCGACGCGCTAAACTTGCGCGGATGACCGACGCGCTCCTTGAAGGACTGAACGAGCAGCAACGAAAAGCGGTCACCGCTCCGGACGGCCCTCACCTCGTGCTCGCGGGTGCGGGCTCCGGCAAGACCCGGGTCATCGTCCACCGGATGGCCTATCTCGTGGACGCGAGAGGCGTCGCGCCCGAGACGATCTTAGCGGTAACGTTCACGAACAAAGCCGCGGACGAGATGCGCGCGCGGGTGAGAGAGCTCCTCGGCGACCACGCGTCCGGAGTCGCGGTCCACACGTTCCACGCACTCGGGCTGAAGATGCTCCGGCGCTTCGGCGGCGATGTCGGTCTCGAGAGCGGCTTCACCGTGTACGGCAATGACGACCGCAAAGGCCTGTTGAGACGTATTTGCCGCGAAGCCGGTATTTCGGAGCGAGAGTTCCCCATCGCACGTGTCTCGCAGGCCGTCTCCGCAGTGAAGCTCGATGGACTCGACGGTCTAGAAGAGCGTGAGGAGAGAGACAGTCACTTCGAGCGCGTGGTGCAACAAGTCGCAACCCGCTACCAAGGCGTCCTCGACGCCCACAACGCCGTCGATTTCGACGATCTTTTGTTGAAGACGGTGAGCTTGCTCGAGTGCTCGAGCCGGGCCCAGAGCTTCACCGAGCGCCGCTTTCAGCACGTTCTCGTGGACGAGTACCAGGACACGAACCGCGTCCAATATCGTCTGTTGCGCCTTCTTGCGCCCCACGGCCGCGTCTTCGTCGTCGGCGACGAAGACCAGTCCATCTACAACTTTCGCGGCGCCGACATGCGAAACATCCTCGACTTCGAGAACCACTTTCCCAGCGCAACGACGATCAAGCTCGAGCTCAACTACCGATCCACCGGCGCCATCCTCGCAGCGGCAGGCGCGGTCATACGGAACAACGCGTCCCGTAAGGGAAAACAGCTCACGGCTTTCAGAGAAGACGGTGAGCCGCCGGAGATCTACTGCGCGGATGACGACCGCGACGAAGCGCGCGATATCGCACGAAAGCTCGAGGCGCTCCGCCGAGATTCGGAGACGGCCGGAGCTGCAATCCTCGTGAGAACACATGCCCAGACCCGCGTCGTCGAAGAGGAGCTCGTCACCCGCGGCATCCCTCACCGCGTCCTCGGCGGACTACGTTTCTACGACCGCAAAGAGATCCGGGACGCGCTCGCCTATGCGCGGCTCGCAACGAATGCCGACGACGACGCCAGCTTCCGGCGCGTCGTGAACGTACCCACGCGAGGGGTCGGGCAAGCGAGCCTCGCGGTGGTCGAGCAAGCCGCCACCAAGGCCGGAACGTCGTTGTGGAGCGCTCTCGACGACGTGCTCGGAGGCGAGCTCGTTCCCGGTCGGGCACGTCTCGGTCTGACAGCGTTCCGCGATATCGTAGCGACGCTCAGAACGGCGGCACAAAGCGAACCGCCCTCGAGGCTCCTGAGAAGGATCTATGAGGAATCGGGACTCACCGCAGATCTCGAACGAGACCGCGACCCATCCCTGGCTCGCGAGCGAAGAGAGAACCTCGACCAGCTCATCGCCGCTGCGAATGAGTATGAAGCGGGGCCGGCTCCGTCATTGGCCGGCTTTCTCGATAGCGTCAGCCTGCTCACCGATATGGATACGCTCGGCCCCACCCCGTGCCTGCTCATGACCCTCCACGCCGCCAAAGGTTTGGAGTTCGACACGGTGTTCATGGCGGGGCTCGAAGAAGGCCTCTTCCCTCATATCCGCGCGAGTGGCAGCGTGAAGAATCTCGAAGAGGAACGCCGGCTCTTCTATGTCGGGATGACGCGGGCGAAGAGCCGCCTCTACCTCTCTTATGCGCTGTCCAGACGGTTCTCGAATCAAGCGAGCTCACGTCATCCATCGAGGTTCCTCGAAGAGATCCCGAATGCGGAGCGCGGCGGCGCCGCGATGCGAACACCAAGAGAAGGGACGCGCATCGATGGAGCGGCCTTACGTCCGGGGGTATTCGTCGTACACCCGAAATTCGGAGACGGAAAAGTAGTCGACGCATCCGGTAAGGGCCCGGACCGCCGTATCACCGTGATCTTCAGCGGCGCGGGGAGAAAGAGGCTCGTCGCGAAATACGCGAAGCTCGAGGTGATCCGGTAGGCCGCTCTCCTTTCGAGAAGCGCCTAGCTTTGCGGCTCGATCGCGGTGACGATCCACCGGGTCGGCACGGCGGCATCGAATTGGTTCTGGAGCGCGTAGCGGGTCAACGCTACCTGGTAACGCGTATCGCCCGAGGCGCTCGTGACCCGGACGAGCGCTTCTTTCCGGAGCGTCTCACCCGTCAGATATTCGGGGGACGACTCGCGCTGGAGTGATTTGTTGACACGGCGGATTTCTCGTTCGAGCTCGAGCTCCGCATCTCTTAGCTTGGCGACGACTTCGCGTCGTCCCTCGCTGAAGGCGTCCCACTCATCCTGGAGCTCGCCGAGCCTTCCGGTAAACCGGTAGTCGGGCTCTTCGCGCAACCGCGCCTGGATCCGCCGCAGCGTCTCATAGTTGGACTGACGGAACTCACCGAATACTTTGAACTGCGCGTCGCGCTCGTCCTCGGCGGCCTCGACCTTTGCGGTCAAGTCGGGTACGACGTAGGTCTCGCGCCGCTCCTCGCTAATCTCGAGAACGTTCCACGATTCGACGTCCTCCGGAAAAGCCACCATGGACAAGGCCGCGACGGTCTGGTTATCTCCTCGCTCCGTCGCCTCGAAGAAGCGATTGACCAGCTCCTCCTCCGGTCCGCTGCATGCGACAGCGAGCGCTAAAGGCAACGTCGCAACAGCCAGGATTCGCGTCATGTTCCGTGCTTCCTCTAGCGGCCGGCCGTTTGACGACGGCGAACCGCGCTCCATCCTATCGCTTTTTGCTCTTCTTCTCGCCCGCGGATGCCCGACCCGGCGCCGTCGAACGCGCTATGGGTATCCCGCATGCGTTCGAGGCGGGCCTCGAGGGCGGCGAGCTCCGCGGTGCGAGCGAAATCCGTGATGCCCTCCCGCAGCCGGCGCCCGGCATCGGGCATGCGACCGATCTCGATGAGCTGCTCGATCTCGAGGACGGCCGCTTCCAACCTGTGCTCCCTGTTGGCGGAAAGGAGTAAGAGTCTTCGGAGCAGTCGTATGGATTCTTCGGCGGAGCCGGATAGACGTTCGAGGTTGGCCAAACGCATGAAAGCGCCGTCATTGTCGGGATGGTACGGAAGGGCGAGCGCAAGACGATAGGCATCCGCCGCCTGCTCGAGCTCTCCCTGACGGAAGTAGCACTCCGCGAGATGCAGCAGCGTCTCTCGTCTGATGTCCTCGTCGAGCTCGCCTTCGAGGAGCGTCCGATACAGCCCGATCGCGCTCGACGGCTCCCGCAAATCCTCCGAGTACAACCGCGCGAGCATGAGCGTGGCCGGAAGCTCGACCCCGGAGCCACCGAAGTCTTTCAGTACTTTCACGAGGCTCGCGCGGGCCGCGGAGACGTTTCGACGACGCAAGTAGTAGATCTGCGCGAGCTCGAAATGCGCCCTGGCGGCAAGGGAGCTTTCGGGTGTCGCGATGGTGACTTCCTGGTAGAGGTGCGCGGCGCGATCGAACTGGTCCGTCGCCATGGCACGCCCGGCTTCGTCCAACAGGCGTGACGACGAGTCGACACAGCCGGCAGTGAGAGCGAGCAACGCGGCCACAGCGATACCACCGATACGGAGCGGGGCTGCGGTCATGATCGTGATGGTAGGATTCATGCTGGGCTGGCCGGAAGACGTCCCTTCGTCGTCGGCCGCCTAGTGTAGCCGAAAGCTGAGGGCGGCGCCCACCAGGAGGCTTCTTTACGGATCCGCGAGCTTCGCGAGCGCAAGCTTGGCGACGGCGACGACCTGATCTCCCTCGTCGAGCTTGATCAGCCGGACACCCTGCGTTGCGCGGCCGAGGACGCCGAAGTCGTTGACTTCGAGGCGAAGGATCATTCCTCGCGCGGTGATGACCATGACTTCGTCTTCCTCGGTGACGTAAGGAACCGCGACGACCTCGCCGTTTCGCTCGGTGGTCTTGACGTTGATGATTCCCTTGCCGCCGCGGGTTTGAAGACGGTAGTCCTCGATCTTGCTCCTCTTGCCGAAACCTTTGTCCATGACCGTGAGGAGAGTGCCTTCCTGTTTCACCACGGCCATGCTGACGACGGCGTCTCCGGCCGCCAGACCGATACCCCGGACGCCGCGGGCCGTACGGCCCATGATGCGGACGTCCGTCTCGAGAAAACGGATCGCCTTGCCGGTTCGCGAAGCCAGAACCGCCTGGCTATCCCCTTCGGTCAGGGACGCGGCGATGAGCTCATCGTCTTCGCCAATCCCGATCGCGATGATCCCGCGAGATTTGGGGTTCTTGAACGCAGATAGCGGGGTCTTCTTGACGATCCCCTTGCGGGTCGCCATCAGAACGAAACGATCTTCCGGGAACTCCTTCACGGAACAAACCGCAGCGATCTTTTCGTCCGGCCTCATGGCGAGCAGGTTGACGATGGCTTTGCCTTTTCCTGCCGCCCCGACGCTCGGAATCTCATGTACCTTCAGCCAGTAGACCTTGCCCCTGTCGGTGAAGGTAAGGATGTAGCTGTGGGTCGAGGCGATGAACAGGTGGTCGACGAAGTCCTGCTCCTGCGTGCGCATGCCCTTGCGCCCTTTTCCGCCGCGTTTCTGGTTGCGATAGACCGTCACCGCACTACGCTTGATGTAACCCGTATGGGACACGGTAATGACCATGTCCTCTTCGGCGATCATGTCCTCGATGCTGATCTCCTGCGTCTTCGCGATGATCTCGGTCCGACGGTCGTCACCGAATTTCTCCCGTACTTCCTCGAGCTCTTCACGCACGATGCCATCGATGCGCGCAGCACTCGCCAAGATCGCTTTGAGCTCTTTGATGCGCTCTTGGATCTCCTTGTGCTCGGCGACGATTTTCTCGCGCTCCATCCCCGTTAACCGGTGGAGCTGGAGATCGAGCACGGCCTGCGCCTGGATGAGACTGAGCTCGTAGGTGTCGATCAAAGCCTGACGCGCGGCCGCTGGGTTCTCGGAAGATCGGATGAGCTCGATCACTTCATCGAGATGATCGAGAGCGATGACGAAACCTTCGAGAAGATGGGCGCGCTCTTCGGCTTTGCGAAGCTCGAAAGCTGTGCGCCGTCTGACGACGTCACGCCGAAAGTCGATGAACAGCCGCATGAGCTCGGCGAGGGCGAGCACTTTCGGGCGGTTGTCGACGATGGCGAGCAAAATGATGCCGAAGCTCGTTTGGAGGGCCGTGTGCTTGTAGAGATTATTGAGGACGACTTGTCCTACCTCTCCGCGTTTCAAGTCGATCACGATCCGCATGCCGGTACGATCGGATTCGTCGCGGATATCCGAGATCCCTTCGAGCCTTCGATCGCGCACCAGCTCCGCCATCTTCTCTTGCAGCTTCGCTTTGTTGACCTGGTACGGGATCTCCGTGACGATGATCGACTGACGATCCTTGCCGGTCTCCTCGATCTCGGCTCGCGCTCTTAGCTGTATGGTCCCGCGGCCGGTCCGGTAGGCTTGCTCGATGCCTTGGCGTCCGTGCACGAAGGCGGCGGTGGGAAAGTCCGGTCCGGAGACGATGCCCAGCAGCTCTTCGGTGAGCGCGGCATCGTCGAGATCGCTGTGGTCGATGGTATAGAGGATCCCGTCGACGACTTCACGTAAATTGTGGGGCGGTATGTTCGTCGCCATTCCCACGGCGATTCCTGCGGCACCATTAACGAGGAGGTTCGGAAATGCCGACGGGAGCACCGTAGGCTCACTCGTATTGCCGTCGAAGTTCTCGACGAAGTCGACAGTGTCCTTGTCGATATCCCGCATCATGCTCTCGGCGAGCGGGGTCAAGCGGGCTTCGGTATATCGGTACGCGGCGGGTGGGTCGCCGTCGACGGAGCCGAAGTTCCCCTGGCCGTCGATGAGCGGCGCTCTCAGGTTGAAGTCCTGAGCCATGCGAACGAGGGTGTCGTAGACGGCGGAGTCGCCGTGAGGGTGATACTTCTTGAGTACCTCGCCCACGATACCCGCGCATTTGGAATAGCTGCGGGAGGAAAGAAGACCCTCGCGATACATCGCATAGAGGACACGGCGGTGCACCGGCTTCAAACCGTCGCGTACGTCCGGTAGCGCGCGGCCGATGATCACCGACATGGCATAGTCCATATAGGACCGTTTCATCTCGTCTTCGATATTGACCGGCTGTCGCTCAGTCGTTAAAGCCATATCCGTCTCCAAGAACAAGCAGTGTTTTCTTCAATCTTCACAGACGATTTCCTATGAGGGTGGAGCACGTCACGTCGGAGCCCACGCGTGGGCTCCGCACTAGATGTCGAGGTTCACGACTTCGAGCGCGTTCTCCTCGATGAAGTTGCGCCGCGGCTCGACGTGATCTCCCATGAGGACGGTAAATATTTCGTCCGCATCGACTTCGTCGTCGATCGTGACTCTCAACATGACCCGCGTCTCCGGGTCCATCGTTGTGTCCCACAGTTGCGACGGGTTCATCTCACCGAGACCTTTGTAGCGTTGTATCGAGAGTCCCTTCTTGCCCGCGGACAGCAGGTAGTCCATGAGCTCTTCCTGGGTTTCGATCTCCCTCTCGCGTGGGGCGGCGCCCTCTTTTTCCTTCTCCGTCACGATCAATGGCGGGTTCTCGAACGGCTCGACGTCCTTGAACAGATCGAGCAGCGTCCGATATTCGGCAGCCGCCATGAAGTCACGCCCGATGGGTTTGACCCAACGATAACCGTTCGTATTCTGGCCCGGGACGATCTGAAACAGGTTGTGCTCTTTGTCCGGAAGGACCGAAGCCTCGAGCCCGTCCTTCCGGAAAGGATCGAGGGCGTCTTCGAGCCACGCCTTGTTGGCCAGCATCGTCTCGTCCGCGCCTACGCGTAGGAACTCGCTCAAGATGACACTTGGATAGCCTCGCTGGCTGAGGCGGTCCATATGTTTGCGGAACGTCACCATCTGCTCGAGACGGTTCGCGAGCTCTTCTCCGCTATACTCGATATTCAGCGCCGGGATCCGGACGGTACGATTTTCGACGGCGCGGTAGAGAAGGTGACGATCCAAACCGCGATCGTCTTTGAAGTAGGTTTCCTTCTTCCCCTTCTTGACTTTGTAGAGCGGCGGTTGCGCGATGTAGAGAAAGCCGTTCTCGATGAGCTGACGCATCTTGCGGTAGAAAAAGGTGAGCAGCAGCGTGCGGATATGCGAGCCGTCCACATCCGCATCCGTCATGATGATGATCCGGTGGTAACGGAGCTTGGAGACGTTGAAATCTTCCTCGATGCCGGTACCGAGCGCCGCGATGATGACTTTGATCTCTTCGTTCTCGAGCATCTTGTCGAGGCGTGCCTTCTCGACATTGAGAATTTTGCCCTTCAGCGGCAGTACCGCCTGGAAGTGCCGATCGCGACCTTGTTTCGCGGAGCCTCCGGCCGATTCGCCCTCGACGATGTAGAGCTCCGACAGTGCCGGGTCGCGCTCCTGGCAGTCGGCGAGCTTCCCCGGAAGCGACGTCATCTCGAGCGCCCCTTTTCGACGCGCCAAGTCGCGGGCTTTGCGGGCCGCTTCTCGCGCGCGAGCGGAGTCGACGACCTTTGCGAGGATGCGTTTGGCGATCGCGGGGTTCTCTTCCAAGAAGCGCGAGAACTGGGTATTCACCATGTTCTCGACGAAGCCCTTCGCTTCGCTGTTACCGAGCTTGGTTTTCGTCTGGCCTTCGAATTGTGGCGACGGTATCTTGATGCTGACGACCGCCGTCAGACCCTCACGGATATCCTCTCCGTCGATACCGCCGGCAAGGACTTTGGCGAGATTGTTCTGCGCGGCATATTGGTTGACGCTTCGAGTGAGTGCCCCGCGCAGTCCCGACAGATGCGTGCCGCCTTCGTGCGTGTTGACGGTATTCGCAAAGGAAAAGACGGCCTCTTGATAAGCGTCGTTCCATTGCATGGCTATCTCGCACTCCATTCCGTCCGCTGCGCCGTTCACATAAATCGCGGGAGCGTGGAGTGCGTTCTTGCTCTTGTTGAGATGTTCCACGAAGGAAACGATCCCTCCTTCGAAGTGGAACGTCTTCTCCTTACTCGATCGCTCGTCGATGAGGATGATCGTGATGCCTTTATTGAGAAAGGCCAGCTCTCGAAAGCGTTGCGATAGTGAGTCGTAGCTGAACTCGGACGTTTCGAAAATCGTAGTGTCCGGGAGGAACGTAATGGTGGTGCCGCTCTTGTCCGTCGCTCCGACGACCTCGAGCTCCGAACTCGCGACGCCGCGATCGTAGGTTTGGCGGTAGACCTTTCCGCTGCGGCGTATCTCGAGCTCGAGTCTCTCCGAGAGCGCGTTGACGACGGAAACACCAACGCCATGCAAACCGGCGGAGAACTTGTAGGTGTCGTTGTCGAACTTGCCGCCGGCGTGTAGCTGCGTCATCACGACCTCGGCCGCCGGTTTTCCCGTCTTCTTCTCCACGTCGACGGGGATACCTCGTCCGTTATCCACGACGGTGACGCTGTTATCGACGTGGATCGTGACCCGCACTTCCGTGCAATGGCCCGCAATGGCTTCGTCGACGCTGTTATCGGCGACCTCGTAGACCAGATGATTGAGCCCGGCAAGGCCAGTGGAGCCGATATACATGGCCGGGCGCATACGAACCCCTTCGAGTCCTTCGAGTACACGGATATTGTCCGCGTTGTACTCGCCCGTTCCCTCGGCTCGTTTCTTCGGTTGTGTCTGTTCTTCCATTCGTCTCGCTTTATCTAGCGTCCGCTACCTCCGAGCCCATCGACGTCGAACACATCGATCCTCGGTAGGAACCATCCGCTCGTGTGGACAAAATCCCGCTCTGTCGACCGCCGATTCCGCGTGTGGCACACGCAAGGACTCGACGCTGGTTTGCGAATCAAAGTCTCATCGGCATGACGACGTAGCGGTAGTCTTCTTCTTCGCTATCGGGGGATGGCCGGAGCAACCCCTGTGACGAGTCGTCTTTGAGCTCGAATCTGACTTCGGATGAATCGGAAGCGCTCAGGAAGTCGAGCAGGTATTGCCCGTTGAACCCGATCTCGAGGGGCTCACCATCGTAGCCCGCCTCTACCGACTCTCTCGCTTCACCGAGCTCCGGATTCTGCGACGACACTTCAATCCGGCCCGCTTCGATGCCGAATCGAACGGCGCGCGATCGCTCGCTCGCGAGGAGCGACACCCGGCGGATTGCCCCCGCCATCGCATCCTTGCCGCAAGTCACCGTCTTGTCGTTACCCTGAGGGATGACCTTGTCGTAGGCAGGGAACTGATCATCGACCCGCTTCGACACGAGCAAGCGTTCACCGATCCTGAAGAACAGGCTGTTGTCGGACTCGGCGAAATCAACCGGCCGCTCTTGGTCTCCAAGAATCTTCAGAAGCTCGAGCAGTGTCTTCTTCGGCACGATGACGTTCGCTTCGCCGCTCTCGTCACTGCCTCGCTTCAGTGAAATATACGCGAGACGATGTCCGTCGGTCGCGACCATCCGCAGGTCGCTTTCGGTAAGCTCGAGGCGAGCACCGTTGAGAAAGTAACGGTTGTCATCCGCTGTAATCGCGAAGCTCGTCTTGTGGATGAGCTCACTGAGCGAGCTACCCGGAATCGTAATGAGGCCTTCGGTCGGCGCTTCAGCGAGTGTCGGAAATTCCGCTTTCCCGAGCCCGACCATCTTGAAGAACGATTGCCCGGATTCGATCGATGCCCAACTGTTCTCGAGCTCAGTGACTTTGATGTCGCTATCGGAAACCGCTCGGACGATCTCGAATAGCTTCTTCGCCGATAACGTCAAGGCGCCTTCTTGCTTGACGTCAGCACCGAGCCTGCAACGCAGACTGACATCCAAGTCCGTAGCTGCCAGTTCTACACCGGCATCGGTCGCCTCGATGAGTACGTTTGCGAGGATAGGGATCGTATTTTTTCGCTCGACGATTCCTTGGATGAGCGCGAGCTCCCTGAGAAGCTCGTCCTTTTTTGCTGTGAACTCCATTAGTTCGGCTACCTGTTTCTTTTTCCTTCTAGTAAGGAAGGATTACTAGTTGAGTAATTATATCAATAAGGGTCTGTTAATAAAAATGTTGAGCGCCTGTAAGATATTGAATATAAAGGGTTTAAAATTCACATTTCCTGTGGATTTGTCGGTGGACGAAACGCGTGCAAACGTGGATGAAATGGCGGTCTACGAGACGTCCGCAGACGTCCACAGGGCTTTCCACAGCGTTGTGCATAGATGGTGTGGAAATCTCGAATAGGGCTCCGGGAGGGCTCATCGGAGGGAGTCGAGGTAGCCTTGAATGACGCGATCGAAGTCGGAATCGGACTGACGCATGCCCTCGATTTTGCGGACCGAATGAATGACGGTGGAGTGGTGTTTGCCGCCGAAGGCCTTGCCGATGTCGGGGAGGCTCGATTTCGTGAGGCTCTTTCCGAGATACATCGCGATCTGGCGGGGGAGCGCGACGGACTTCGCGTTGTTGCGAGCTTTTAGGTCTGAGACTTTGAGCTGGTATTGGTCGGCGACGAACTTCTGAATGGAATCGAGATTGATGAACTTGTCGTCGTTGGGAAGCACGGCCTTCAACACCTGTTGGGTAAGCGCGAGGTCGATGGGTCGACCCGTGAGCGACGCGTAAGCGACGAGCCGGATGAGTGAGCCCTCGAGCTCACGGATGTTGGATTTTATTCGAGAGGCGATGAAGATGGCGACGTCGTCCGGGAGGCTCACCGATTCCGTGTCCGCCTTCTTCTGGAGGATTGCGATCTTGGTCTCGAGATCCGGTGCTTGGATGTCGGCGGTGAGGCCCCACTCGAAGCGGGAGCGCAGGCGCTCTTCGAGGGTTGGTATTTCACGCGGTGGGGCATCGCTACTGAGAACGATTTGTTTCTGCGCATCGTAGAGCGCGTTGAACGTGTGGAAGAATTCTTCTTGAGTGCGTTCTTTGCCCGCGATGAACTGAATATCGTCGACGAGGAGAACGTCGAATGATCGGTGTTTGTCGCGGAAGTCCATGATGCGGTCGTAGCGGATCGCATTGATGAGATCGTTCATGAACTTCTCGGCGGAGATGTAGACGAGCTTGAACGTCGGCGACTGCCGGAGGATCTGGTGGCCTATCGCGTGAAGCAAGTGGGTCTTGCCGAGCCCGACGCCGCCATAGATGAAAAGCGGGTTGTACGCGCGCGAGGGCGCCTCCGCTACCGCTTTTGCAGCGGCGTGGGCGAACTGATTGCTGTTTCCGACGACGTAAGAGTCGAATTGGTACCTGGCGTTGAGAATGGCCGGCTTCGTCGGTTCGGTGGCGGCCGGATTCCGGTCGGTAGGGCTCGGGCCGTTCGACGTATCGGAACGAGCCGGGGAGTCCTCGGAAGGCCCACCTGCTTCCGTATCGGTAGGTCCGGTGGTCTCGAAAACGACGTGAAGCTCGGGGCGGTGGAGCTCGTCGAGAGATTCGTGGATGATGCCGGAATAGTGCTTGTTGAGCCAGTCGCGGAACTGTGCATTTGGGACCAGAACCGAAACGGTATCGCCGGCCTCGAAGAGCAAGCGAGTCGGTCGAAACCAGGTGTTGAAGCTGTGCCGGTTGACCTTGGACTCGACTTTATCGAGGATTTCTTCCCAGAGATTCATGGCCTTAAACGACTGAAAAAAAACAACTTAGACGCGTGATAGCCGGCGCGTGGCGTCCACGAATAGAGACAAATATCCACAACTTTTTAACACTTGTGGAAAAAGCGTCGCCCGAGGGACCCCTCCTCGTTGGATATCTTGCGACGCTGTCGATGTCGTCCGAACGAGGGACGTAAGGTAGCATGGGGTCCGGGGAGGAACAAGAGGAAAAGCGGAGGCTGAGGGTTTTTTTTGGCGCGACGCCAAGTTGACAGCGCGACGTGGTCGATATAGGATACCCAATTTGGCTCTTGCCGCTGTGGATTAGTGTCGAAAGTGCCATGAATCAAAGCTCCTCAGAAGGAAAAGGACGATGAAGAGAACCTTTCAACCGAACCGGCGGCGCCGCAAGAAGACGCATGGGTTTCGGATCAGAATGCGTTCGAAAGCCGGCCGTGCCGTGATCGCGCGCCGGCGACGCAAAGGCCGTCACCGCCTAGCGGTGTAGGACGGCCGGTGACCCGGGCCGGAGCGGTGGACTCCACTTCCGACAAGGTGAACGGTATCGAGCCGGAAGAGCGGCTCCGTTACCGAAGCCAGTTCGAGGCGGCTTATAACGATGGGAGACGCCTCATCTGCCGCCTTTTCGTGGGCTTCGTGATATTTCGGCCCGACGGCCCTTTTCGCTTCGGCGTCGTCGCCAGCCGCCGCGTCGGTGGTGCCGTCCGAAGGAATCGCGCGAAACGGCTGCTCCGGGAGGTCTTTCGGAGGAACAAGCCGAAGGCCTCGGTTTCGGGGGACTTGGTTCTCGTCGCGCGAGCGCCCATCGTGCGGGCTCGATATGGCGATGTCGAGGCGGATTTCGCGAAGAGCATAGGGAGGTTTCTTGAGACGGGTTCTTGAAGTTCTCGATGGCGTCATTCTGTCGACGGCGCTCCGTTGGACGATCCGACTCTATCAAGCGACTTTGAGCGTTCTCTTCCGGGGCGCTTGTCGCTTCTATCCTTCTTGCTCTCAATATTCCTACGAGGCCATCGGACGGCACGGCGCTACTAGAGGTGCGTGGCTGAGCCTGACGCGCCTTTTGAGGTGTCACCCATTCCACGCCGGTGGCGTGGATCCGGTCCCGTAGAGGCGGGAATAATCGTATGGAACGACGCCTACTCGTTTTCTTTGCAATTACGTTCGTCCTGGTATCGGTCTGGCCGATGCTCTTCCCGCAACCGCCGAGCCCGACTCCCTTGCCGGGGGCAGAGGCGGAGGCGAGCCCTCCGCCGAGCACGGTGCCGAGCACGGTGCCGAGCGACGTGGCGCCGTCGGCGCCGACGAGCGACGCGCCCGCGGGAACGGAGCCCGAGTCCGGGGGCTTGGCCCGGCCGGAGGAGCTGCGCTACGAAGCCGTGGCGGCGGCGATGGAACGGCAGATCACCGTCGAGACACCCCTTTATCGGTTGACCTTGACGAACCGCGGCGCTCGCGTGCGGAGCATGCAGCTGCTGGAGTACAACGACGCCAGCGGAAACCCGTACGAGATTGTCGGGCAGACGGCGGCGGATCTCCTCAACGTGATGCCTCTCGACATCGAGTTCGGCAGCGCCTCTCAAACGGAGAGCGCTCGAGCGGCATTGTTCGCATCCGACGCCCCCGAACGGATCTCGGTCGGGGCGGGCGAGGAACGGGACATCGTGCTCTCGTGGGCGG
>Ga0315338_1001585_pt1 | contig 27578 bp, 22 predicted proteins | sample ASW8metaG_FD_204518 | JGI IMG/M metagenome (GOLD analysis project Ga0315338, IMG submission 204518) | Ammonia-oxidizing marine archaeal communities from Monterey Bay, California, United States - ASW #8 | ecosystem: Environmental > Aquatic > Marine > Coastal | place: USA: California | collected... | reverse complement strand
TAATTCCCTAAAACTCTTCATGAAGAAGGATGATGTGGCAGAGGAAAACATAGTTTCCCCTCTCTTTGCTCGTAAAAGCAGGCGTATAACTGTTGTGATGGACTCAATGTTGCAAAATAATCATAGACTAAACGTTTTGTGATGGATTTCCGTTGTTTTTTTGCTAAAGAGGACAAATAATAACGGCGATGAAGTTCTTCAATATAATATTTGTATTTTGATGGCATTGAGTCCACCGTTTTTCGAATATAAAACGCACAATAATGCTCGTATATAGATGTAACTGTATTATGATATAATGTATGAAACTTTCGAAACATTTTTTTATGTTCTACGTGCTTCTCTAAATACGGTGTCTCTAAATTGGCCTGTTTTACGGATAAAAACCGATAAAACATGGCACTATCTATGTGAGATGTGGCATGCTTTTCTGTTAAACGTCGACTTTTAAAAACGTAATGCGATGCGTTCCGTGTATTATGAATAACAGCTCCATCAAGACCGTGTTCTATGCAAAATTCTTCTAATGTATTTTCATCAATGTGATTAGGCATATCGTAAACTGTAGGGAAATAGAGAGGAATATTTTGGAAAGATTCCCACTGTGTATATTTCGAAGGTGGTATATAGATAGCACGATTATCATCAGATTTTATTTCATAAACACCTACCACATAAAGTTGTAGTATATCCATCTTAAAAACAAAATGATAGGAATGGTTTTTTGAGAAATAATCAAGACATGGTATTCTTTGAAGTGAGTCCGACGCAAATGCTTTGCAAAATAATGTCCGAATATAACTATCGTATTTACGAGTAGTTGATGTAGGGTTCTCACTAGATAGTGGATAATGCCCTCCGACCGCGTTTTTTGTCGCTATTTCCCATAAAGAATAGCGATGGTCGTAAAACAATTGTATCATAGGACCTTCGATGAATTCATTTATAAACAGGGGGGGACGTACATGTAGTATATTTTGAGTAACCACTTTCAAGGTTGATTTTCTTGGAAGAGAAAAGGATAATAGTTGTCCTTCCGGATGACTTTTCACTACTGAACGATATTGTGTTATGTCTTTTGCCTCGTCAAAACAAATATAATCTTTGTCGTAATTACAAATTTGATAATAGGTATTCGATATCAGTTTGTAGATACGCGTGGCAATTTTAGGATGTATAATAATATTATTAATGAAATATGTTTGCGCGTTTTCCATTTTGGTATAGATATATATTCGTTCAAAGAGAACACTCTAATTCGTTTATTGAACTATAGATTTTCGATGCGAGTTCAAGAATCGAAATGAAATGTATATTTATACTATATACATGTCAGATCAAATATCAGAAAGTCCACTTAATTCCTCGCAGAATGATATTACTCTGGAGTTGGGCGATATTATCCAGATAAGTGCCGAGGCAAATGATAGTTTACATAAAAATAATTTTTTCATTAGTTATATTGACGACCAAGATATTGAAATACATAATATTAGCACCTTCGAACCAGCTGTACTTCACTTGAACGAAAATGGGATTTTAACTGACGAGAGCATCCAAGAAATTCTATTATTAAGTCGGAGCGAAGAACCTGGGTACGCAAGACAGCATTTATTATTACCGAAAACGTGGATTGATCTACATTTTAATGGCGATCCTTATACATCAATTACAGGTGAAATCACCAATTTAGAGGAAGATATGATTGAAATTACCACCTATCCAGATATGAATGTCATTTACATTGATTTTGCTTATCAAGGCATTCCCAAACATATCCCTCTTGAGAATATCACAATACGAACAAAACCCAAGAGTCTAGAGAAAATTGCCTCTTTAGTCGATATTCGAGACCAAGAACAAGACGAAATTGCAGATATGTTAGAAAAAGATGCGGAATCCACATCATCTATGCAGTATAATGAAAATGGAGAAATGGTGATCCGTTTACCCGAAGGAGCTCAGTCCGATAGTACGGTTCGCGATAAATTACATGAAATGTATTCGGTCGCAAATGAAATCATTTATGGCGAAGAATTAGGAGATTATGTTCGTCGTGTAGAAATACCTCCACATTTACAACGTTTTAGCATTGAAACACAAGTAAATGATTTATTAGACGAGTTATTGATGGAAGTCCCAGCCGATAAAAGAACACAACAAGTAAAGGATAATATACATCTTCTTATTGAACGATTCCGAGAATTGCGTGAGGAATTTTCCCATTTTGATGAAAATGGAAATGTGAAAACCAATCGATTTTTAGGTGAAGACTATAAACCTTTGGTTGAACGCATTCACAAATTGGATCAAAAATTAAAATGGATTGTTCCTGTAGTTGCCTTACGTAAAAAGATTTATTCAAATGTTCCAAACGATACATACCAGGATGTTACACAACTATCAATGCAAGATGTCTTGTCAGAAGACCAATCAAAACAAGAAGAATATTTGAGAAATCAAATGCGAATGGGAGAGATAACTCCTTATGTAGAGTATAATCAAAGTATCAATCAGTCATTTACTCCAATGGAATCACCTACAGATGCAGATTCGTTTCTTGTTTCCGGACAAAACGTCCATACCAGTTTAGAGGGTATTGTCAATAACTTGGAGGATTTTTACAGTACAGTCAGTTTTTCCACAAGCGACTTTGAAGGATATGCAAGAAAGCAATATGTTATTCAAAAATATAATTTGGGTTCGCAACACTTAAAACCGATTGTTTCAAAAGGGGGCAAAAAGGTGTATATTCGTGAACCGATGACTCCCAATGACGAAATCACGATTCGTTCATTTACCACCCTTCCTCTCCCTGTGCTGCATTTTTCCAAGGTTGATCTTCCCATGTCATCTATATTAACAAAAGCGCAATATTCGCAACATTTTTTACAATTAGACCGACTTTTTCATAAAAAGGTTGATGTAACTACACAAAACATCTCTTTACGTGATAATAAAAGTGATGAGACCTGGAAAATGTGGGGCGAAGACAGTTCTAAAAACAAGTTAATCCAAGATTTTGTTCTAGATGAAGATGAAGAATATTCCGATGAACGTTTCAAAAAATATCTACAATCCACTTTTCCAGGTGGAGAAACGATTGTTCGTATGTTGGATAAATTGTATCCAAAATCTCGTCTTCCGTCCATGCTTTCCATTCATCGTGCGACCAATGCTCTTGAGCCGTTTATGATTTATCACGATAATCTGAATTACGCGCAATATAACTCAATACGTTTTTTCATCAAAGAGCAAATACATAAATATCGCATTGAGAAGGAAGATCGCAAAAAGGAGATTAATGAATATCTCATGCATCGTTTTGATTATTCCTCACCGAAAGAGGCCAGTTTACTTCATCTTTTCTTCGAAAAACAGGATCTCTTGAATGTTTTCTTGGAAATGTATCAATTAAAACTACCAAAACGTCAGGAATTCCATGAATCATTGTCGTCCTCCGAAATATATACTAAGATTTTGGCGGATGATTTCGGTACATTGTTTTACGATCTTTTACAATTCATGATGTCGAGTCTGGTTGTGCCAGATAATTTGATGCGCGCTCTTGAATCTCCTAGCGAAGAAGACGATATGGATCGTCTAGCATCCATAAAGGCAGACGATTGTATACGTCGCAGTTTAACTAAAAAGTATACATCTCTTGTTGAATTACATAAAGACAATAGCCACGTGGACGTATATTATGATAGTGATTATGATTTTACTCCCTATAGCTTACTCAATAAATACAAGGATGAACGAAAAAGAATGAACGATGAGGATTTTGTCGATTTTTTGACAGAGATTTTGGTCCAAAAACATGATATTCCACCTAAATTGTCTATGGAAACTGCAAATGATATATTAGCGGGTAAAAAAATGGTTCGGGATGGGGAATATGCAGTGGTCGAAATCAAACCGGAGCCGAAAATGGGATTAGACGAAGAAAGTATGACACCGAACGAAAAACGCGCCATGACAATGGAAGCCGATTTACGTAAAAAGGTTGCTTATTATCGTCGCAAAGGCGATCAATGGTTAGTAGACCAGGATGTCGATGAAACCGCGTTTATTGATAGCAATGATTTATTTTGCAATATGAGTAAAATTTGTTTCCGAGATCAAAAGGCGAAACGATGTGAAAGTATGGACGATGCATCAAAGCGTATTCGTTCTAATGAGCGAAAAAAAATGACAGATGAATTTGATGAGCGTTTTGCAATATCGAATAAAGGCCTACAGGAAAAATTGAAGAATAAGGTGGATTCGTCTATGCGTAAATTAAAGGCTCTTTTGCGATATCATTACGTACACGCACACAAGGCGAATAATATGGCATTTTCACTAGGTCGATTTGCTAAGAAAAATGACGTGATTCGATCTCCTTCGATTGACGCACGTGATAAAATGTTGGCACAAGGCGATTTTGTCAAATTACAAGGAGATATTCTCGTATTTGTAGAGAAATGTTGTCGCGATCCAATGGTCGAACAATTGGGTGAAAATCCGTATATGTTGTACTGCAAAAAAACTAATGCACCTCTATTACCCACATTTTATTGGGAATTGGCGCAAGCATTTACCACGTCCAATACTTATTTGGAGAAATTGGGCGAAATTGTTCGAAAACAGGGCGCAGAGGAAGGCGATACAATTTTTGATAAATTTACAGGATTCGCTCTACGTAAAATAGATAATGTTGCCGAAGATACATATGATACTGACGGTTTTAAACAGGTGACTAATGATGTTGTCGAAGAGGATATTGGTAAACAATATGTTGAAATCATGTCGGGTAAACAAACACTTAAAGATGCGGTATATGAAGATGAAGAAGCACAAATGATATTCAATTTATATCGCAGTATTTCTCGAAATTTAAGTCTTCCTGTGGATTCTATCAAAGAAAAGGTCATGCGAATATCGCAGGAAATTATCGTCAAAACGGTTACTTCTAAAAAATTGTACGAATTGGAGGCAAAAGAAAAGGAGGACGCAACGAAACGTCGGGGTCCGCCATACGAAATATATCGAAATAAATCAATCATTTTAACAGTTGCCGCAGTTATTTTGTATTCTATACAAACCACCACCCCCTCTTTCCGTATTCACAAAACATTTCCCGGATGCGTCCAATCGTTTGACGGATTTCCCGACAATGAAGGATCTATGGAAAACACCATGGGTTTGGAATATATTGCATGTATCTTGAATAAAATGAAGACTAAAACCACGAAACCGTGGAATTCCATCAAACCTCTTCCGGTGGAAATTATTAAAAATCAAATGATACAGATTATCCAAGCAGCCATTTTACCTAATAGTGAATACATGGAGGAATATGCGAAAAAGGCCGAGTATTTGTTACTCCATCCGGACTACAATGTACCCAAGGTCCACTCCATTCAGAAATGGGTCCATTTTTTACCTCCTGTTGTGAAATTTTCTGTGAAAAAGGGGTTGCGGGGATTATCAAACGAATACAAGGATGAACTCGTGGAAATGCAAAAGAAGGGTTCTAGGCAACAACGCAACCAACTATCCGTATTTTCTACGAAATGTCATACCTTTGGGTTTGGTATTATCGAGGCAATCAACGAAATCGTAAAATCTAAGGGGCTCCTTCTCAAAACAGCTTCAAAGGTCTATTATACAGAGAACGCCTGTTGTAATGACCGTTTCGCAAAAAGTACCTTGCAATATTTCGAAGAAGAAAACCTTGAAATTACTGCCTACGTCAAGATGATTGAAACCTGGCAAAAAGTAATCTATGAAACGAAACGTCGTGCTTGTGCCAGTTTTTTATATGACCCTCGTCGAACAGGTCTTACTTATGCTTCCGAATTACCATCGAGCCATTTCGAAACCAATATCTATATAGCCTTTATTCATTATTGTCATTTAGACGGTTTACAACCGATTCCATCTGATCTGCAACCACTTTTCGCCGAAAAAATACCCGATTATCCCAAAAACGCTCCTTTGGCCGAAAAAATCGCGTTTTTGAAATCCCATGGAAAACGGTTCAATGCAGGAAATTTAAAGCAATTAATGGCGGTCGTTCATAGACGTAATTTAGTCGATACTTATTTATCATATGAACGAGGTAACCGAATTCAAGGGCTTACAGATTTCCTTTCTTATGCAGAGGAACGTTATGGTGCTGATGATGAGAATGTGTTATCCTATTCTTTGCGTGAAAAACTAGGGGATGTTTTAAAGAAATACAATCCTAAAATTATGGTAATGGAAGACAATGACGAAACCTATAAATTGAATAATTGGTTGTCTCGCACAAACGAGGAACTTCTTTTGCGAATTACTACCTATTTAGAGAATCATGCTCGCCTATCCCCGACGAAGGTTGAGAAACTTCAGGATTTCCTTGCGAATATTCATATGTGGAACAACGACCAACATAGTATATCCAAAAAGGATGAATCCTCTATGTTTGTTGTGACACAATTTTTACAAAATGCCGTTGTCGCAAACTCCAAAGTATTCCCTGAGATGATTGTAAACAATCATATTATCAATACTAAATCCCGTAAACATTGGAATTTATCTGAAGAACACAATTTAGACATTTCTCATTTCATTCGCGATTATTATAAATCATTGGATAAATTCAAAAAGGATGCCATTATCCATCGTCTTGTAGGTGATGTAAAAGAACAATTAATTGACGTGAATTTGTTTTTACACATGTTTCCTTTACATAGCCCTTATCATAAAGACCATAATGGTGAAACACAGTCATTTTATTCTCTTTTTGATAAACGCACGGTTTACATGGTCTATTGCTATGTGTATTATTCCGTATTGTATGAATACATTCGTGCAACAGATAACGAGGATTTAGTTCAAATGGATATTTTAGAGAAACAGAATTTACGACGCGATGCTATTCGCGAAAACACCGACGAATTTATATTAGGTGCTTCTCAAGAAGATTCACAAACCCGTGATGAGGCAGAATATATAGATAGTCGTGTAGAAATTGACATTGTTGCTGGTAATGAAGAAGAATTGAAGAATAAAATCGCCGATTTACTATTAGGTTTCTTGGAAATTGACATACTTAATAAGAAAACTCTCGATGTTACTTACGAAGAAAATGATCGCAAGGTGGTTCGAAGCCGTTTGAAGGAAAAGAAATTGATAACCGATTTCTTACGAGATTTGGAACCCGAACAACGTCGTGTGGAAGACATGAATAAAATGTTGAAGATTGGACGATGGAATGTGGGTATGCGTGCGGGCCTTGTAAAATATGACAAGGACCGGTATGAAGAAGAGCGCAAACAACTTTTCGAGCAATTGAACGGACGACTAGATTTGGAAGAGATGAGTGATGTTCCTGTTCGTAAAAACGCACAGCAAGTCGAACAAGAGGAAGTCGCCGCTGTAGACGAATTTTATGAAAATGAGGCGGCAGACATACGCGGATTTAGAGGGGATGATGCGGACGGGGGGTATTATGAGGAAGACTTTGAAGGAGATATGATGGACTAAAAAGTTTATTCATTAGTTTCCTTTGTCTAGACAATATATATAATAGTTTTAAGAAGAAATGAATAAGATGTATATGCAGAAAAATAAAACGACGTTTGCCATTGCCCTATTTCTTGTATTATTCGGAACATTTCATTATTTTAAACCGAGTTTCGCGTATGGACGTGACGGAGAATTTCGAACATTTGGTCTAGGTTATAAGAATAAGACAGTCGTTCCTGTATGGGGTGTCGTCATTTCTTTAGCCATTTTGTCTTATCTGTTTGTCCTGCAATTTTGTTAATTTATTCTGAAAATGTATACTCTATGCAGTGTGTATAGAGTATGTCTGAGCCGATTATCACTTGTCCTAGGTGCAATGAATATATTGTCATTGAAAAACTGAATTGTGGAATTTTTCGACATGGTATTTTGAAAGAAACGGGGAAACAAATGGACCCCCATCTTTGTAAGGAGAAATGTGATGAACTCATCGAAAAGGGTCTTATTTACGGTTGCGGACACCCTTTCCAAATTTTAAATGAAAATGGTGTGTGGAAAATTCAATCTTGTGCATATATTTAGTAAAAATATACATAAATTCCGATATGTATATTTTCATCGCTCTATTACATGGAACTTGATATCCATCCATAACGCTGTAAAATCATGATGATTACAAAGGATAATGGCATGAATGCCACTGGGAAACACCAACGACTTTCCCATGTGATTCGATTTTTATATTGAATTATCAACATGGCAGCAAGCCCTACAAACATGAATACATATTTTTTAAGGTCCGATTTCCATAAGAGTGGAAATAAAAAAAGTGAACCGAAATAGAATATCTTCCAAATCATTATAAGTCTACCCGAATTTTTATTTATACCTGCATTTCCATAATCCCATAAGATTCCGCGATTGGCCTGTTTTTTCGAACACAACTGTTCGTTAAATGTCTTATATAGGTTATAGCCAACCATTACAGATCCGAGTGTAAATACAAGTGTAAAAAATAATTTGATTTGTGTGTACGTCAATATGGTGGAGGAAAACAAATATCCACCCCCGATCATTGTTATGGCTTGTAACACTAATACGGGTACAATCATTCTAGATGCATAATGATTCATCGATCCACACGATTGATCTTTCCAAATAAAATATTCGATTAATTGCATTTGTGCGACTGCTAAAAAGAAGGTGCCTATATTTTTATCAACATTGTCTCCATAATAGAGCAGAATTAGAGAGGCTATGGTGCCAATAATATATGCGTTACGTGACGATTCTAAACTCCAACACATTTATACTATATATTGATATTGTTATAATGAAACTGTTACCACTTTGTTATAATTGGACGATATTCCTTTTGAGGATTACTTGGAGCTATTTCGTACCTTGCGCGTTTTGACGCATCGAAATTTAGCGTTGCGTGTTTTTCCTGGATTACACTTACGAACACATTTCCTCGTTATTGGATTGAAGTCGGGAAGTGATTTTGGGCATTTGCGTAGAATATTTGAATCGACTGTATTTTTCACCGATAATGTTTCCGCTAATTCAATACTTTTTAATGACGGTGTTGGTGATTTTATGGAATAGATGGAGTGTTTTTTAAGTAATTCGAGATATCGAGCATGTAATTCGCCTAGATCTTTATTACGCATGAATAAATCTGGGTCACAATACTCATTCAATAAATCAATTGACTTGACAAAAAATTGGTTGTATTTCCGGTCATTTTTCCGACCAAGTTGTCTAAATAATCGTCGTAATCCAAATGCCAGACAATAACTATCGAATGAATCAGCTATATCATTGATGTATGCATTGTAATCGGTTACGTAATCATCATGATATTTTCTACATTTTACTAGATAATTATACGTAATTTGATTAGCGCAGCTAAATTCGGGTGGAAAATAATCCCATGTTTGTGCGAGTTTGTTTTTATTTTTCTTGCTATCTTTGATAAAGGTGTCTTTTTTTACCATGAGTCCGAAATCAATATATTTGATGAGCCCATTCTGAATATTATATACGATGTTTTCTGATTTTATATCTTGATGAATAATATTATTTTTATTAAAAAAGGCAACTCCTTTGAATAGCTCTAATATGGAGGTCAAAAATTTATTCTTTTCTTCCGCAGAAATAATTGGATACATATTTGTCGCAAACTGACTTAGATTTACACCACCGTTCTCAAGTAATAGAAGGGATAATTTACTCGGATTCGATTCAAATGTTGTCTTCACTCGTTTTGTTTTGCATTTTGATACAGTAGCATGAAACGTTTCATCCAATCGAGGTTGACATAATATTGGTAAATTAATAACATAATTTTCTATATTTGGAATCGATTCTAACAATTTAAATTCCTTCTTTTCTTTTTGTGCGTCAATCGTTTTCATGACTTTGGAAACTTTATTTGTATAATTCTTTCGACGTTTACATGCTAAACTTGGTTTTGTAACGCATCCATAAGTTCCCTCACCCACAATTTCGTTACTCATCTTATATACTCATTAGATAAAATGAGTATATCTGTCGATTTATGCCGTTTTATGCCGATTATGTTTGGGGCATACCCATAGCGATCATACTAATTGTCATTGCGATGATAGATGTGAAATACACCCATGAAAAATGACCGATTCTATGTTTGGTATAAATGTAATCTTCTAATTTTTCGATTTGGTCTTTGTCTGCTTTCAATTGAAAATCAAAAGGTAGTTTCGAATTATCACTACCTTCAGGAGACGACGTAAGTGCTTCAACGAATTCGTTAATATTTCGAGTATTAAATATTGTCAGTAAAAATCCATAATTAAAACTCCCATCATTCATATTATCCTTGACATTATCAAATTGTTTACTGCTAAAAATTTTATTTGCAAATGCCGTGGATCCAAATAACTGAATATAACCATATCCTAATGTATTTTCAAATATTTCCACCATGCCGCGATTTAATCCAATGGCAATAATAGTCAGAGCAACCACCATGTATGCGATCAATGTAGTTGTCATGATTGTTAATACTTGTGTATTGGTTAAACTACCAATGCCTCCGCTTTGACCCATAATTCCCATTCGATAATACAACATACATGCAATTGAACCGATTAAATATGTCAATAAAAATAGTATAAACATGCGAAATAATCCCCCTGATCGATTGTATACAAAATGATATATTAATGATAATGGAATCATATATCCAAGAATAGAACCGATATACCCTAGTAATAAAGACATCTATACATTCAATACATATATTTTGGACCCTATAAATACGATAGGTGAACCATGTAATTTTCTAGATTAACATTATATTCATGGATGGACCCAAATTAATAGATGGTAACGTTTTTCAAAATATACAACATACATTACGTACATGTCACGAAAATCGCGTACAATTTTATTCGAAAGCATTAAATATATTAGTTTTAGTCGCATTTGTAGTCATCGTATTTTTAGCTCTTTATTATAGTTATCGCAAAAAGCCGACCAAATTCGAACAGGAGCAACAAATGATGGAAGACCAGAAGTATGTTTTATCTAAAATAAGATATTATCGAGAACAACAGAAAAATATACTCACGTCACCGATAGGTAATTTATAATATGGTTTTACTGTATATTATGAGTGAAATCGAAGATGTTACTGATGCCATAGAACAATATGACAATGACGCCCAAACGTATTTTGAAGGACTATTGAATACATTAGATCCAAGTGAAACATATGAACTTCGATTAGAAATACCTTTGAGTGGCAGTTTGGATTTTTCCCTATTGAAAGACGCACAATTTAATCGTGTCGATAATATTGTCTTTCAACAACCCGGTCAAGTGACCGAATTGCGAAATGTACCCGAAGGTGTCATTTATATAGAATGTGCCAATCAAGCTATTATTGAATTCGATAATGGACCTTCCTCTTTAGAGGAACTATACATGCCCAACAATAAAATGCGTAAATTTAGCGGAAAACAATACCCAAAACTTCGTATTTTAAATGTTTCCGATAATAAACTCACACATTTAGACAATTTACCGGCCACGTTGAAGACATTGGAATGTTCGAATAATCAAATTCGCAAAATAAGTCTGGAAAATACACAAGAATTAGTCACTTTAAAGGCTTCGAATAATCCATTATTGATATTGAGTCATGTACCTCCATCACTCGTCGATATGGTAATGGAAAACAATCCTTTTACCGAAATTGAGAGAGAAGATGGCACCAAAAAACAAAAGAAGAAACAGGAAAAAAGGTTAGAATTTATGGACGGATTGCGTGAATATTTCCGTCTAAAGGATGGATATGAAAAAAAATTGCTGAAAATGAAAAGGAATGCCTTTGAAAAAGGTGGAAATAAAAAAGAAGGTCAAAAGTTTGCACGAAACGTGAAGCCAGCCTGTATACATTGCAAAAGAAAGGTTAGCTCTATTTTTTATATTAAAGATAATACGTATTACGCTATTTGTGGTGATAAAACAAAGCCATGTGACCTCAATATCAAAATATATCGTGGTGATTATATCCCGTTAGATGATCTCATGGAAATAGGGGAAGAAGAAATTGAAAGGAAAAAGGAGGAAATGATACGATTAAAAATGGATACACTATTTCATTATGTTACCAAGGAATCTATGGCACAGAATTTTAAAAAGGATTTGGAGGAATACAATGAAGAAAGTATGCTACATAAGCAAACCCTCGAACAATATGACAAATTGTATGATAATGTGGAGCGCAAATCACAAACATCTAAAAAGCAAGAAAAGGTGTATGAAATTATGCAAGATATTAAATCGATTTTAGATGAATATCATGAAAAAAATAACCGCGAATTATTAAATGCAGCTGTCGATATGCAAATAAAGGATTTAATTCCTGCATTGAAAAATTTACGATGGATGAAATATGATACCATGTTTATGGAAGACAATAATGAAACAGGTGTCTCCAATCTCGTCCAACGAGAGGTCTCCGTCCATCACAAAGATTACAGTATAGGTCATGAGCCATCTGTATTAAAATTTGTTGTCTAATAAATGGAAACCAATGGTTCCCTTTAGAACCCTCCTTTCGATGGAGTTGAATCAAAATCTTGGGATATACCCCTTTTTTTCGATGGAGTTGAATCCCAATCTTGGAATATTATCTTATTTATTGTTAGAATATCTACTTCAAACAATAATGTCATCTATTCTTTTGGATATGTATCCACATTCATTACACAGTTTTCCAAGATAGATAATACCCTATTAGCATGAACTAGTGCAATTGTTATAATTCGATACGCCATCCCACACCACATTGAATTGTTTCGCCCAACATTGTTGTTGACATACACCACTGAATTTTTGCAAATCAATTAAATCACCAGATGGGTCTTCGACATATGCTTTTGGGTTGTTGTAATTAATAAATGTGGTAGATAATGGTTGACCGTGTCCGGGTAAATCACTTGGCAAATTACCATACATAGTCCCAACGTTTAGCGAATTTGCACCAAGATTTCCAGGGATTTTACATCCACTTCCATCCTCGGTTACTAACCAGTAATCGGGGCAAGTATTATTTGTAGGAGGCCATGCAACATCAGTTTTCCCCTTTGATAATATTATTCCGATAAATACCAACAATAAAATTAAGACGATTGCTGCTATTGATAATACTATAATGCGAAATGTATCCATATACATTATTCAAATAAATTATTCTCTAAACGTAAATTATATGTCTTCATCACATTCTCTTTATAATAGTCGAAGTGACAGTATTCTAAATGACTCTATGAAATATAATGGACGTGTAAATACTCTGGAATTAAATGAGAATCCCAACGCACGATTCGAAATGTATGAAAAGATCGCCGTGAAAAACAAGGCCACCGAATATAGACAACCTCTTTCAAATGAATTTGAAAACAATGCCCTCTCACAGGCGTTCTTTTGCAAAGAAAACGTCCAAATCGTCCAAAATGGACTTCGTGCTGGTGTATACGAAATGTCTGGCGAAAAACAATTGATTGTCTCTCCTCAAAATATTGATGTGTTGAAAACCATTATGCGCCACATGTTTATACAATACGCCCAATTCCAGCCTGACAATGTTGCTAAACAAATCGAGAGATTGAATACAGCTGTTTGGGAATATGCTGTGCCATCTGTCTATTCTGAAGCAATTGGTTATTTGAAATATCTGCAGGATAGCAGCAGTTTAGTTGTACCGATTGATTTACCTAAACAGAATGATCGTTGTTACAAATCTTTGCGTGAAAAGCCATGGATGTAATCATATGACCTACATTTTTCTATACACAAATGAATCGTGTATAGAAATTCGATTTACCTTATCGATATTTACTTTTATCCATTGTAAAATAGGAAAACATGCGATAATCCGTTTGAAAACTCGACCATTTAGATGCCTTTAATAAATCTTGGAAAAATGTAGATTCAATGACCGCAATCCATTTTTCGCCATCGGTTCGTGACTGAATGGGAATACCAAAGGTGAGTTGACTCATACCGTATTTTCCAAGATAGTCATTCACAGGGTATTGTTTTTCATTGAAATTGAGTAATACTTTGGGTTTATGTAAGTGAGCGCACTTTTTTTTACCATATTGAATACCCAAACCCTTTCGAGTAATGTTGTGGACGACTGGAATTGAATTCCGTTTCGTTTTATTCTTGGATAATTTGCGTGCATCATAACACGATGAGTCGAACAAAATCGGAATACCTTTGTTTTCAGGTACCAAGACCTTCCGAAATTTGGCATAGGCGTAATTTGGTAAAAACGGCCATTTTCCAAGATCAATTTCATGACGCGCACCTTTTTCATCAATGACCGTTGACAAACCTTTGTGATGATTTCCCTTTTGAACGACATAAATATCAAACCGCGTTTGGACGCCTAACATCGTTTTACCCTCCTTTTTACTAAATATATGTAAATAGTGTAAATGGTTATCTTGGACCATCAAGGAATAATCCTTGCTATGAGGTCGTCTCCATGATGATGGCGTTAAGAATCCAAAGTATCCATTGGGTTTCAATAGTCCATTTTCCAAGATTTTACGAATAAAAAACGGCCACAATGTCCTATTTCCGACACTTCCTTTGTACCGGGTTTTCTTGGGAACCTGAAATGGCGGATTTCCGACGACACCATCGAATTGTAGACCTTTAAAAGAATATTCCAAGAAATCTGCGTGGATAATATGACATGAGGTACCGAAACGTTTTTTTAACAACGCAACATTGTCCTTGTTATATTCCACCAAATACAACATGTTGTCTAAAATGTGCCGTTTCCTCTTTTCAATGGACGGTATCTTCTTGGAAAGACCTTTCAAGAGACGCAAATAAAGTCCCAATGCAAAGTTTCCCGCTCCTGCAGATGGCTCCAACCATTTCCATTCGGAATGCGTAAATGCACTTTGAGGAATTGCGTCCAATATTTCGTCAATTAAATGCATGGGTGTATGCACTTCCCCAAACGTATCCTTTCGTTCATCGTGTATTGGTGTTTGAAGTAATTCTATAATGTCTTTGGAGTCCATAGATAAAATACTCATCTCTAACTAGTTATATTAGTTGGAGATAAAAGAGGGGGATTAGTCAGGTCCATGTTTTCTACAAAAGCAATAAAAATAATATTTTACAGTTCGCTCGGGTTGAATGAGTTCTTCAAGTGAGGATAACATCCTGTCTTGTCCGAAAGACCATTCCATGTATTTTATATTAGACTATAATGTTTATACCTTTTATGAAAAATCCGGAATGCCGATTTGTACGTCAATGTTAGCGGGCAATTCATCACGTTTTATATGATGGGCTATATCCTCGGCTAAATATACAGTATAGTTTACATTCGCATTATCGACCATACACTTACTCGTCCATTTTGACAATTTCAATACTTCATGCAAACCGCGAATCCGTCCAGGGACGCCCAAATGTGCGGTTGGACGTTTTCCGGGTTTTCCGTTTGTGTGCTTGATACGCCATTCACATGACAATGCATTTTTGTGGTCGACAAATCCTGTAACCAATGCGTAAATTTCCCATCCTCCTCCTCGACCATGTGTATACCGAGCACCGCCACAAATCTCTTCATTGTGCTGTCGCAATCTCCTTTTTGGGTTATTCGTTGAACCATTATATGTTAGATGGGCGTATTGGGCTTGCGTGTTTCTCAAAATATAACAATACCATGTTGTATTTTGTGGTGGAGATGTTTCGACCGTATTATCAGTTTCCATCTATGTATTTGTCGCTGAAATAAAAATATACATATATCCGTATCTACAAGTGTCAGGGGGGCTATTTACACCGATGAAGATTTAAATCCGCACATCCACATTTGGTGGATGCACGTTTTAATTCATTTATCGGTAACGGTTACATTGAAAGAAATAAATAGCACGCCTTAGGCGTGCCGATTTAAATCTTCAATGGTGTATAGTTGCGTATTTATTTTGTTTTTCGCACCACCTTTTTCTTTGTGACCTTTTTCACAGAAGTTTGGGAACCACCACTCTGAATCTGGATCCGCTTCTTCTGGTAAACATCATATTCTTTACTCAAAGTATTCAACTCGGAATACCACATAGTTTCAAGTGTCATAGAACGGAGAGTCTCCAATTGGGCCGATGCCTCCTCCTTTTCCTTGAGGATGCGCTCGACATTTTCCTGTGTCACGGAATCCATTGGCATCTTGATGAGATACTTGAAATCGCCGTCCATCACACGAAAGCCTGCTTCCAACAACATGCCTGTAACCTCCTCCGACGACTTCTTTCGCAAATCAATCGACCCATCAAGGTTCGCCAAAATGTACTTGGCACGATTCGACAACCGAACCAATTTCTTCTCTAAATCATCGAGCAAATAGGCTTTGCGTTTTCCATACATCTGCAGGCGCACTTCGTAAAATGCATCTACGATTTCGCGCACACTTGCATACTTGTGGAGTTTGCATTCTTCATCAAACATATGCATGTTTGTAGTAGATACGGTAGTTGCCAATTTGAGAAGTTTCTCCACACCATTGACACCAGTGACGCTATCGACCACCTTTTCCAATTCGTCAATCTTCCCTTGAGGGAAGGTTACACTAATATGAATTGCAACCTCCGTGCAAAGAGATGTGAAATCGCGCAATGCGGGTGGGATTTTCTTGCCATTCTTATCAACACCTCCTTCCACTAATCCTTCCACGAAGGAAGTGTATGGGATCGTCCATGTACCAACTGGTAATTCGGTAATACATATGGTATTCGGACCCGTCTTCTCATAAACACCTTTTATCAAGTATTTGTGATCTTCCAGTTTCGAAACATGACCTTTGAACCCTTCATAATAAGGTTCGAAGTCGGTGCGCGTAAAGGGCTGGTTCTTCAATTTCTCCTGCAAATAGACAATGAGCTCTTTGGGATGAAAGGAAGGAATCGAACACGAAAAGCCTGTACCAATGCCCGAAATACCGTTCATTAATGCAAAGGGAAGAATCGGTGCGTAAAACTCGGGTTCAACTACCGTGCCATCATCATCTAAATAACCGAGAACATGATCGTCGGCCTCTGGAAAGATGGACCGTGTGAGAGGATTCAACATGGTAAAGATATATCTCTCTGAAGCACTATCGTCACCACCATGCAGACGTGTTCCAAATTGGCCGTTGGGTTCGAGCAAATTGATATTGTTGGATCCCACATAGTTTTGCGCCATATTCACAATAGCACCATTTAACGAGGCCTCACCGTGATGATACGCGCTATGCTCTGAAACATACCCCGAAAATTGTGCTACCTTGATTTCCGTCGTTAATTTACGTTTGAAGGCAGAATACAGAATTTTACGCAAAGATGTCTTTAGACCATCCACCATATTCGGAATTGAACGCGCACAATCATACGTGCTGAAATGAATCATCTCGCGGTCAATGAAATCCTCATAATGTACGTTTTGATGTGATGTATCCAAATAAGCGTTTTTATCATATTTTTCGAGCCATGCTTTACGGTCATCTGGACGCTTTTTATTGAATACCTTATCAATACTATCGTCACTTTTATCGGGATTATATGCGAAATCAACAATCTTCTTGTTGGCAAAATACTCCTTGAATTCTTTGGAAGTGGATGTACCTAAACCCTTGAAATACTTGATGGTCCATCCTTTAGGACCCTGCTGACCGAGGGATTCTTTCCATCGGGCATATTCCCCGTCATTGTAAAAGAGCAGGGTTTCCTGTCCTTTTTTAGCACGCAAGATGGGCGTATTCATGAAGGAGATGAATCCGGGGATTTGGGTCAAAGAGGGCCATTCACTATGGAATAGATTTATACACAGTCCCTTGATGTGTGAACCATCAAGATCCTGATCGGTCATTACCATGATCTTACCATAACGCAAATTCTTGTGGACGTCATCGATCGATTTATATACATGACCTTTCTCCAAACCGAGAATCTTCTTGATATCCGTAATTTCCTTATTGTCTGTGATCTTCTTCGTTTGCTCTCCACGAACATTTAGCAACTTGCCCTTTAACGGATAGATGCCAATGGTATTGCGGTCTTCGCTCGAGAGACCCGATACAATACCGGAAAGAGCCGATAATCCCTCACACAAAATCAGACTACAGTCTTTTGACTTGACTGTTCCACTGAAGTTGGCGTCGATTAGATTCCCAATACCGCGAACCGTACGGGTTTTGGCACCATCGGTTTTCTTCGCCATCTTGCTTTCCTTGGCTTCTGTCAAAGAACATGCCAATTCCATTACACCCATTTTCGCAACCTTCTCAATAAACGTATCGCTTACACTACACGTTGAACCGAATTTGGCGACGGGTGTATTCATATAATCCTTTGTTTGACTGTCAAACGCAGGATTCTCTACATCACATCGCAGGAACAAGATGAGTTGTTCTTTGATAGCCGTGGAAGACACCTTGACCTTCTTCTTCTTCTCAATATAATCGGATAATTTGCGTGTAATCTGATTCATGATGTAATCTACGTGTTTTCCACCCTTGAACGTGCAAATACCATTGACAAAAGACACTTGTGTGAATTCTTGAGAGGGAGCCATGGCAACTGCGTATTCCCATCGATCATCGGTAGATTCATATACACGCTTCGTCTGATCCTTTGGACCAATATACAAGTCAATATATTGCTGAAAGTTTTTGACGGGGACCTGGACGTCGTCATACCCGATTTTGACCTTCTTTACAGAATGGTCGGTCACAGCGGCAATGTCATAAACGCGTTTCTTAATGAGTGCTAACATGTCAGGGGTCAAACCGCGAATATCGAATCGAGCATAATCCGGACGAAAGGAAACCTTGGTGTATGGTTTGGACGATTTGGATACTTTAGTAATGACGGGAGGCTCAATGATGTCTAAATTATTGCGGAATTCCTGGACGTATTTGAGACCACGGATATGATCGACCGTTTCTACCCGTCCATAAGTCGACCAAATCAAAACCAATTTGAAACCGAACCCATTCTTACCACCAACAATACGCTTTTCGGTCTTGTCATAATTGGTGGATGTTCTCAAATGACCGAAAATCATTTCTGGAATCCAAAGGTCGTATTCGGGATGTTTTGCAATATCAATACCGTTACCATCATTACTGAGAGTAATTAGTCCGTCGTTGGCAACATTCGTATTGATATACGAGACAAAGTTTTTTTGTAGAATAGGAGAATGGATCATACGTAAAACATGGTCGCGACAGTTGACAATACCTTCATCGAATAGTTTGTATAAACCGGGAATATATTCAATGGACTTGCGTTCAATAGAACCCTTCTCATCATTATATATCCACATATCCGCATCGACATTTTCCACAGAACCAATGTACGTATCCGGGTTATCTAGGATATGTTGTTTATCAGTTTTGCGCTGATACTGCTTCGCGAGATTGTTTTCCGTGTTATTTGACATGGTGAAATATGAAACGGTTATGAAATAGTGTATTGAATCAATTTTATACCGTTTTGGAAAAATATAGTTGATATATATAGATGTCAAGTAGAGTTCCTCCACCACCAAGAGACCCATGTAAACCATGTGACGACCCGTGCATAGGCGAAGTCCCCGACGAAAACCCTCTGTATATTCCGGCTTTTCATAATACCTATCAACCATCGTTTAAAACGCGTTTCCCAAACCGGTATTTGGAATATAAACCTCCGTGTGGCGGAAGTTGTAGTTGTGGTCCGAGATGTGGTATGATGTGCAGTACCATTCCTCAAGAAGAATATAAAAAAGAGGTTTTGAAACATAGTTCAAATTATATAGGAACCAGCAAAAAAATGTTTTATGGAAAATATATTCAAAATACACCCGGTATGTATACTTTCGCAAGTAAAAAAATACCCTCTATTCAGAAAACGAATGAAAAAAACCAACTGTGTTTCAAGACGTATTGGTGTAAGAATATGTAAAATGGCTCGAACCCAACTCACCTATACAACACTTTCGCAACTACTCGTATCGCTATTTGTAGTGGAAGAAACCGACAAGATTTCATCACTTAAACTACAGCTACTTATACTGGTTGCTCTCGAAGAACATACTGAACTATACGTAGAACCTGTTCGTATTTTTTCTTTTAATAATTTCAATTTCCCCAAGTCAATTTGTACTACCAGTTTCAATGATATTTTATCTACACAATTCTTACATACAAAGTAAGTGGTCTTGTAATAATGTGGAAATGTTAGGCAACATTGCGTTTTTCCACAAATACTATTTCCGCATTTATTACAATTATACGGAGGCCGTTTTGTTTCACAAACATCGCAAAAATCATCTTTATACACTTCACCATATCTACTAACGTATGATGAAATGACAGATTCCGATTCGGAATATTGAAAATATTCAGGGGGTTCACTCATTATATTGGAATATTATGGTAGTTGTTAAGGGCAATGAAAAGTTGTCGTACAAAATATTCTACAAATAGTATCAATTTTGTAAGCTTTTTTGTGAATTTCCCTCTATTTCGTCTAAACCTCCCATATCTACCATTTTTTCCGTATATAATTTGACTGGCATCCATATGCGATAAGCTGCGGAATTATGACGCAAGGAAACCATTTTTTCTAATGTAGCACGAGAAGTTGATTTAGACGGATTTACCAAAGTAATCGTTTGGGTCGATTTATCAATAGCAATTATGCGAACAAATCGCAAATGATACGACGCCGAATATTTAGACGGATATTGATATAATACGATTTCCCCGACAAGTGATTCTATATTATTAACAGTAATTTCTTCCGGTTCCATGTATAAGAAATTACAGAATTCACCCTTTACGTTTGACATAATTAATTTCGACCGATTGTAAAAATATGGCTCCAATAATACATCATTGCGTAAAATATCTAGTGTAAAATAACTATCGTCTTGTTTTGATATATATTTTGACAATGCATTTGAATAATAGGAAGATTTATTTTCCATGAAGTTATATTCTCCATGGAATATTCGATTTACCAAAAAAATAATGGAACCACTACAAAATAGGTATTGGATTTATACACATCTCGAAATAATATAAACATTTGGAGTGTATTTACAATAGAAGAATGCTAACTCCACTTTATATTAAGAATGGTTTACATATATATGCGCTGTTTGGCGCTATGATGTTGTATACAAATAATCTATTTCTTACAACAATATTCAGTTTGAAGGCGTTTTCAGCGAATTATTGGTACCATTTTTACGATTTGTATGATTATAATATCCCCGTCAAATACAATCAAATCAAACAAATCGTCCGTTTTACAGATACCGGTCACATTGCTTCTTTTTTGTATTATTTTTACCCCAAGTTTTTTCCAATAGCATTCAACGTCCATTTTGCAATTACATTTTCTTATTGGATTACTGTAAAATGTTTTGATATGAAAGATACAGATATAGATAATGATGATCGTATCATCATGTCGATTCAAAATGCAACAATTACTTTAGTACACGGAGTTCCTTTACTATTATTAGTGTTTGAATATATCCTTTACAAACCATGCCAAGATTGTTTTTCTCAAAATGATTTATATTATTCGTATGCATGGTTATATGGATGGTTTTGCTTGATTTACTTACCATGGAGATACATTACAGGAGATACAGTATATTCGATTTTATCTAGAGATACCCCTCTGAAAATTGTTGCAAGTGCCGTTACACTTATGCATGTGTTATTTTTTACAGGAAATTGCATAGGATATTATATGTGTAAATTACTGTAAATACCATACAAAAAGATGATTCGTAGAAATATATTTAGAAATTGATTGGAATATAATATAGGGAAATATTTTTTCCATATACTATTACATATGAGCGATTGGGTAATATGGTTTAAGGATTGTTCCTACAAAAATAAACATTTGGTCGGCGGTAAATGTAGTTCTCTAGGAGAATTACACTCCATTTCAAAACAAATTGGGTTTTCAATAGGTGATGGTTTTGCAATCACTACCCAATTATATGATGAATTTATTACTGTAAATCAATTACAAGATACAATTGACACAAAAGTTGCCGAAATAAACGCAAGTGATATTCAAATCCTTGAAACGCAATCCAAGGAGTTGCGTGATATTGTCATGAGTGGTGCGTTTACAGAGGATATGAAAACCGAAATCGTCGAAAGTTATCGTGCACTATGTAAATTATATCACAACGAAACATTAGAAGTTGCGGTTAGGTCGAGTGCATTGGCAGAAGATTTACCTAACGCATCTTTCGCAGGACAACACGATACGTTTTTAAATGTTTCGGGTGAAGTCATGTTATTAGATAATGTGAAGGAATGCTTTGCATCTTTATTCAATACTCGCGCAGTATCTTACCGTAAAACACACAATATTCCCGTTTCTGATGTAAAAATATCCGTGGCAGTCCAGAAGATGATTCGCTCTGACATTGGATCTGCCGGGGTTGCCTTCTCTTTGGACCCTGAGACGGGATACAATAAGGCAATTGTCATCAATTCTGCATTCGGTTTAGGCGAATTGGTTGTATCGGGTGGTATCAAACCCGACGAATTTATTTTGGATAAACGTGTATTGCGTGATATTATGGCCGATCCCATTATTATTAAAAAGAAGGGTGATAAAAACACGAAGATTGTCTATGGTTCTCAAGGAGGTGTGGAAGAAGTTGAGACGAATGAATTCGAAAAGGTGAATTATAGTATGAGTAATCATCAAATAATCGCATTAGGGCGTTATGTTTTACAATTAGAAGTGATTTACTCCGAATTATTAGGAAAACCCACAGGCGTCGATGTGGAGTGGGCGATTGATGGGACAGATCACAATATTTATATTATCCAAACGCGTCCAGAAACGATTCATAGCAATGATGGTCTTCAAGAGATTTCCAATTACATTTTAGAGAAAAGATCTGATATATTGGTCGATGGCGTTGCCGTGGGCGATAAAATTAGCACAGGAAGAATTAAATACATGAAAGATATGAAGGAAAGTGCCAAATTTCAACAAGGCGACATTTTAGTGACCGAAATGACGACACCCGATTGGGAACCCATCATGAAAATATCCTCGGGCATTATTACTGATAAAGGTGGGCGCACATGCCACGCGGCGATTGTTGCACGAGAATTGGGTCTAAATGCGGTGGTTGGTTGTTCGAATGCAACCAGTCTTATCAAAGAAGACACTGAAGTTACACTATCATGTGCGGAAGGAGAGACTGGTTATGTATACGATGGGATTCTTCCGTTTCATGTGGATAAAATGAAATTATCCGAAGGATTAAAGTTGCCAGTCAAAGTCATGTTGAATGTCGGTAATCCTGAAAGCAGTTTCGAGAATTCATTGATTCCGAATAGCGGTGTAGGATTAGCGCGTTTGGAGTTTATTGTAAGTAATTATATCAAAATTCACCCTCTTGCCTTATACAATTATCCCGATGTACGTGAAGATGTACGCGAACAAATTTATCAAATTATTGGTAATTATGATAGCGGCAAATGGTATTACATCAAACGTTTAGCAAAAGGTATCGCTAAGATTGCCTCGGCTTTTTATCCAAATGACGTGATTGTGAGGTTGTCCGATTTTAAGTCGAATGAATATCGTAATATGATTGGAGGAGAATTATACGAACCCCATGAAGAAAACCCTATGATTGGATGGCGTGGTGCATCTCGGTATTATTCCGAAGATTATGAAAATGCATTTCAATTGGAATGTGAAGCGATTAAATATGCTCGTGAGAAAATGCAAATGGAAAATATTGTCACCATGATTCCTTTTTGCAGAACACCCGAAGAATGTCGTCTGGTTACTGATAAAATGGCTTCGTATGGATTGGTGCGTGGAGAGAATAAATTACGCATCTTTTTAATGTGTGAAATACCATCCAACGTCATTGAAGCTGACAAATTTAGTCCCATGATCGATGGTGTATCCATTGGTGGAAATGATTTATTACAATTGACTTTAGGAGTCGATAGAGATAGCGATAAAATTTGTTATTTATCGGATGACAAAAATATTAGTTATCGTCGCATGATCCAAATGGCTATTCAAACATACAAAGAACATGGTGTAAAAGTCGGGTTTTGCGGCCAACAGCCATCCGATAGTTTAGAGTTTTGTCAATTTTTAATTAATGAAAATATTGATACTATATCAGTTACACCGGATTCGGCCCTTAAAACAATACAGAACTTAGGTTCCCTCGTAAAAGACGACGAGGATGAAAAGGAATAGTTTTTTATATCTATACAATATAATCCGCAATGGTTTTTATTGTATTACGACATGGCGAATCCGTATGGAACAAAGAAAATCGATTCACTGGACTAACAGATGTATTGCTTAGTGATAATGGTAAGATGGAGGCACGCGAAGCGGGATATATTCTGCGAAACGTGCCAATCGATACTGTTTTCACTTCCACTTTACAAAGAACGATTGATACTGGTTTTATTATTGCCGCACAACAACGTGTCGACCAGCCTCCTCGTTTCATATCGGATACATCGTTATGTGAACGCGATTATGGAAATTTGACAGGGAAAAATAAGACGGAACTTGCCGAATTATATGGTCCAGAATTAGTAAAAACATGGCGACGTTCTTATTTTGATGGACCCCCTCAAGGTGAAAATCTAGATGATGTCACAAAACGCGCGGGGAAATATTACGACGAGCATATCGCACCCCTTTTAGCGGAGAATCGTCACGTGTTATTGGTATCTCATGGAAATACTCTCCGTGCTTTGTTCGTTCATCTTGGAATCAAAACAGAGAAAACGGTAGAATCCTTTGAAATTCCGACTGGTGTGCCTATTCAAATCAATACAAATACGAAAGAATATCGTATAGAAAATTTATACGAATTGTCTGGATATCAAATTATTGATAGTCGCGGATATCCTACGATTGAAGTGCAGTGCAAATGTCGTGAAACGAATCGAATAATTGGTAAAGGATCTAGTCCGAGCGGCGCGTCATGTGGATCGACCGAGGTATTGGAATTACGTGACAAAGATAATTCTAAATATCACGGAAAATCCGTGTTCCAATCGGTAGATAATGTGGCAAAACTAAACCCCAAATTCATTTTAAACGAAAAAATGATGACAAATGTGAAGAAATGCGACGAACAACTCATCAAATATGACCCAAGTCCCATGAAATCGATTATTGGTGGCAACACCACGACCGCTGTAAGCTTTTGCATGGCTGATGTTGGCGCTAATATGTTGCAAATATCAATGTACGAATATTTCCATAAAATATACAATGTACGCACGACACCTATTTGCAAAGAAGATTTGCCAACTCCTTTGGTGAATATTATTAATGGCGGAAAACACAGTGTAACCGGAGAACTTAAAATCCAGGAATTCATGATTTTTCCCAAACACGATTTTTCGGTTTCAGAGAAAACGCAGTTATTATGTGAGATTTACCACACTTTAAAGAAAATATTGGTCGAAAAATACGGAGAAGCCGCAAAAAGCATTGGTGATGAGGGTGGTTTTTGCCCTCCTATTTACACGGCGGAAGAAGCACTTAACGTCATCGAAGAAGCCATTGAAAAATCTCATTACAAAGCCAATGATGATGTATATATTGCACTTGATTGTGCAGCTAGCGAATTTTACGATGAGGAAACCAAATTATATGAAATTGAAAAAGGCCGATTTCTTTCCAATACCGAATTGGTCGATTATTATGGTAAATTAATGGAAAAACATCCCGCTTTAAAGAGCATTGAGGATGGATTTCACGAACAAGATTATGCAGCATGGATCCAACTCACCGAACAATACGGAGAGAATATGATGATTGTCGGTGATGACCTTTTTACAACCAATCCTAGACTTATTAAACAGGGTTTAGAGGAAAAATGGGCCAACACGTTGTTATTAAAGGTAAACCAAATTGGAACAATTAGCGAAGCCGTGGAAGGCGCTCAAATGCTTTTGTCAGAAGGAAAGGATGTCATCGTATCCCATCGTTCCGGAGAAACCAACCACGCTTATATTGTGGATTTGGCTGTGGGAATTGGCGCGAAATTTTTGAAAATCGGAAGTCCGTGCCGCGGGGAACGTGTTGCCAAATTCAACCGTTTGTTGGAAATCGAACACAATCTTGCGTAAATAGTTTCTTTCTCGAGTGTAATATGTATATTATATATTACATTCGCCATGCTTCGAGCAAATCGAATCATACGATCAATCTATAATGATATAGTGCATATGACTACGGGTGAAGTCGCCACTTATATTCCGGAATTAGCCAAAATAAAACCCGATTTGTTTGGAATTAGTGTTTGTGATATGAAAGGTAATATTTATAATATAGGCGATTATGACAAATCGTTTTGTCTTCAGTCATGTAGTAAACCGTTGACATATTGTATTGTCTATGACGAATACGGTAAACATGCCCTACATAAACATGTCGGGTATGAACCAAGTGGACGTCCGTTCAACGCATTTGCATTGAATAAAGAGGGACTGCCACACAATCCAATGATAAATGCGGGTTCTATCATGATTGCGTCAAAATTAGGTAAAAATACCGATCCTGTATCTCGATTCAATCAATTGAAAACCACTTTTTCACAATTCGCGGGTAATCGCACGGTCGGATTTGATAATTCGGTATTTTTATCCGAAAAACAGCACGCCGATCGCAATATTTCACTCGCTTATTATATGCGTGAAAATGGAGCATATCGCGAATATACTAGCCCAAATACGATTAGTGAAGGACTCGATCTATATTTTCAGCAATGTTCGACCACAATTACATGTGAAATGGGAGCCATTATGAGCGCAACACTCGCAAATAGAGGAGTATGTCCCACAACAAATACTACCGTTGTAAGCGAAAGCGCGGTAAAGGATTGCTTGAAACTCATGTATGGGTGTGGTATGTACGATTATAGCGGACAATTTGCATTTGAAGTGGGATTACCTGCAAAATCGGGTGTGAGTGGTTGTATAATGCTAATTGTACCCAACGTAATGGGGATATGTGTTTGGAGCCCACCACTCGACGACAATGGGAACAGTGCAAAAGGTATCGAATTTTGCAAACGTCTTAACGAAGAATTGGACCTGCATATTTTCCATAATATCATGGAACGCAATATTTATTTTGAGGATGATACCCCAGTATAATTTCGGAATACAATATATATTGTTATGAAATACATATTGTTATTATCAATGGTTTGTTCTTTGGTGAATACATTCGCATCAACTTGTGTATGCACTACTGTTCCGTGTCCGATAGCCGGAGAAAATACGTTAGTCGAGGGGATATCTGGAAAAGGAGTTTATTATTATTATGATCACAATATACACCCGGTTGTATCGCACGCATATGCAACTATTACAAATCAAGACCTAGATAATGGTTCAGGAACTACTTCCTGCACTCAAGAATATTCAAGAATCTTAGATGATGAAAATCTCGAATGCGACGCGGGACATATATTAG
>Ga0315338_1001584_pt1 | contig 27580 bp, 28 predicted proteins | sample ASW8metaG_FD_204518 | JGI IMG/M metagenome (GOLD analysis project Ga0315338, IMG submission 204518) | Ammonia-oxidizing marine archaeal communities from Monterey Bay, California, United States - ASW #8 | ecosystem: Environmental > Aquatic > Marine > Coastal | place: USA: California | collected... | reverse complement strand
GTTTCCGGTGAGACAGAAAAACCAAGCAATGTGCTTGCTGCTGTAAATGCTAGTTATGCTCGTTTTGATGATTCAGTTAAAGATGGAGATGAGGTAGCTTTTTTCCCGCCTGTAACGGGTGGTTAAGCTGTTGTTTTAATTTTTTGGTTTTCCCATCATAGCCCGAAGCGCAAGCTCGGCTCCATTCCTTACAACCTTTAGTTTGATTTTGGTGCCTACTTTTAAAAAACCAAGATAATGCCTAAGTTCATAACCAGTATTTATGACTTTGTCGTCAATTTGAATAATAATATCTCCCGGCTGAAGACCAATTTTTGCTGCAGGGGTATTCGGCTTGATCCTTGTAACAATTGTTCCAGTTTTATTTTTTAGGTTAAATGCTTGAACAAGATCTGGAGTAAGGTCCTGCACAAAAATACCAAGGATGCCGCGTTTAAATTCCCCGTATTTAATTAATTCTTTTGTTATTATTTTTGCCATATTTATTGGTATTGCTAGCCCAATACCAACACTACCCGCATCGCGAGAACTTCTGCTTGGACTTAATATGGCTGTATTAATCCCGACAAGTTCACCATTGAGATTGACAAGCGCACCTCCAGAATTACCAGGGTTAATTGAAGCATCTGTCTGAATAAAATCTTCATAAGCTTCAATTCCTAAACCAGATCTTCCTAACGCACTAACAATGCCCGAAGTTACTGTCTGCCCTAACCCAAAAGGGTTGCCTATAGCGACAACAAAATCACCGACTCTTAATTCGTCAGAATCGGCTAAAGTTAGCTCGTGTAAATTTTTAGATTTAATTTTTATAACAGCAATATCTGTAAGGGGGTCCGCACCAACCAATTTTGCATCTAGTGTAACGCCATTACTTAAAGTGACTCTTATGACATCAAAATTAGCAATTACATGATTGTTAGTGATGACATAGCCTTTATCAGAATCCAGTATCACACCAGATCCCAAGCCTTGTCTTTTCCTTTTTCTCTCATTTGGAATGTTGGGGATATCAAAAAATTTTCTGAAAAAGGGATCACGGTATAAAGGACTCGCTTTTACAACCACTTCGCTCTCTGTTGAAATATTGACTACTGCTGGCATTACTTCTTCTAGCATCGGCGCAAGTGATGGAGGCCCACCCCATTTGGCTGGCAACCCTGCGCTAGAATCTGCCTGCATAAACAGAGTTGCTAAAGCTAGAGTACATGCTGGGAAAAATTTAGATACGTTCATTTTTTAGAATTATATTTTTTTCTTAGAGTCCATAATAAACAAAGAGTTCAACAAGTGCACCTGTTGAACTCTTAAATATAGTAATTTCTAGTATTAGCCCTTAATGTTAATGCGCTTGGGCTGTGTTTTTTCAGTCTTTGGTATCTGTAATTCCAGGACACCATGCTTGCAGCTAGCTTCAATGCTATCGCATTGAGCATCTTCAGGTAAAAGCACTTGTTTTGAGTACTTCCCATAGTGTTTAGTTTTATCATCAACATCTTTTTTTTCAGCCTCGATCGTAAGTGTGCTGTTTTCTAGATGGATATCTATATCTTCTGGAGCCATGCCAGGCACATTCATTGAAACACTATAAGATGCACCTTCATCTTCGAAGCCAATATTATTCCAATCAGTGGCTAGAGGACTCAAATAATTACCAAAAACGCGATCTACATCCCAAAATTCGTCTAACAGGCTAGACGGTTTATAAAAAATACTTGGATACATATTAATTTACTCCTATAAAAATATTTTCCGTAAGTATTAGATGGGGTTGAATGTTTATTTTTCAAGATAGTTGCTTAAATTTTTTCAAAGCAACCTTGTTTTATGTTTTTCCGAACATTGTTATAAGGGAATATTTGTCCGTTCATTGCAATATATATTCCGTCTGCAAGCTCTAGTGTAGCTGCAATTGCAAAACCAACATTAAAAATTGCATCTGTCACGCGAAAGCGTGCGGGCTGCATTGCGCCAGTCAGCACTACCGTTTTTTCTTTTATATCGCTTAACATAATTGCGGTTTCAACCATTGTGTCTGTGCCATGAATAAGCATAATGTGTTTCTCATTACAGTTTTTTACTTTCAGAAAAATATTTTTCCTATCTTCATCTGTCATATCCAGGCTATCTTTTTTTAAAATTGATTCGATATCATATTTAATATTGACGTTTCCTTCTTCTAGGATTTTATTTATGTATGGTTCGCCAATTCTATAGTCACTTTTAGCATCATAGTAAACCTTATCGAATGTCCCGCCAGTAGTGAAAATTTTCAGCATATTTATTCTATATTTTGTATTTGTTCTCGCATTTGCTCTGCTAGAACTTTTAGCTCAACACTTTCCTTGGTAATCCTAATATCAGATGATTTAGAGGAGATGGTATTTATTTCTCTATTGCATTCCTGCACGATAAAATCAAGCTTTCGACCTACCGGCTGATCAAGTTTTAATGTTTTTTTGATGTCTTGCAGATGGCTCCCGAGCCTATCGATTTCTTCATCAATGTCTATTTTATTTAAAAAGAAAAGGATTTCTTGTTCAAATCGATGAGGATCTAAATCTTTTTTTATCTCAGCAAAGCGATCTTTTAGTTTTTTGCGTATACTTTTTATTGAGGCAGGATGTTGTTTCTTTATTTTAGCTAAAGTTTTTTCTGCAAGAGCACAACGCTCTAATATGAATTTTTTTATTTTACTCCCTTCATTCTTACGACTTTGAATCAATTTTTTTAATGTTTTAAGGTAAGTTGTCGCAACGAGTTTCTGCATTTTTTGTTTGTTTAGGTCCTTAGTTTTGATTACTCCTGGCCATCTCATAACATCAATCAGATTTAAAGAATCTTTTGTTTTTAATTGGGATGCTACTCTTGCTAGTTCATTTGCCAGGCTTTTGTTTAATTCTAATTTTGTATTTTTACCCATATCTTCTTGCCAACGGATTGAGATATCGATACGGCCTCGGCCTAAGTGCGTATTTGTTATTTCACGGAGATTTGGTTCTATTGAACGCAGCTCCTCGGGTAATCTGCAGTTTATTTCAAGAAAGCGATGGTTTAGTGAGCGTATTTCAATAGTCAGCTGGCCATTGACATTATTCATTTCCTCTCTAGAAAATGCTGTCATACTATATGTCATATTTTTTGACCTGATTATTAGGTAATATTATTTTTCATTAAGCGACAACAAGTGTAACACTAAATTGAGGTAAAAAATGAGACCGAGTGGGCGCAAACCAGACGAATTACGCGAAATTAAATTTACGCGAAATTATAATTTACATGCAGAAGGCTCTGTATTAGTGGAGTTCGGTAATACACAAATTTTGTGTACTGCAAGCATAGATGATTCTACTCCACGTTTTCTAAAAGGAACAGGAGACGGGTGGGTTACTGCGGAATATGGAATGTTGCCGAGATCTACCACAACACGTATGAGGCGAGAAGCTAAGCAAGGGAGGCAAGGCGGCCGCACTATGGAAATACAAAGACTCATTGGAAGATCATTACGGTCTGTTGTTAACCGCGCTCAATTAGGAGAGCGAACTGTAACTGTTGATTGTGACGTAATTCAAGCTGATGGAGGTACTCGTACGGCTTCAATTACAGGAGGTTATATAGCATTAACTGATGCTTTGCGTCATCTTCAGGAGCAATCAGTATTAAAAGAAAATCCAATACACGGAATAGTAGCGTCTATTTCAGTAGGAATTTACAAAGGTGTCCCCGTTTTAGATTTAGATTATGCAGAAGATTCAGCTGCCGAAACTGATATGAATGTTGTCATGAATGAGGCAGGCAATTTTATTGAGATACAGGGCACAGCTGAAGGCCATGCTTTTCGCCCAGAAGAATTGGAGAAGATGCTGCTCTTAGCAAAGCAGGGTATTAAAACAATTATTGAATTACAGCAACAAGTCTTAGCATGATAAAGCAAGTTGTTGTTGCTAGCTCGAATACAGGCAAGATAAAGGAGATGCAGGCACTTTTAGAGACTTTACCCTTTGAATTAATATTACAATCTGAGTTCAATGTTCCTGAAGCAGACGAAACAGGCTTAACGTTCACAGAAAATGCAATTATTAAGGCTAGAAACGCATCCGCACATACAGGACTGCCCGCCATTGCAGATGATTCGGGGATTGAAGTAGACGCATTACAGGGCGAGCCTGGCATTTACTCCGCTCGTTATGCTGGAGAACATTGCGATGATCAGGATAACAATAAAAAATTACTAAAAGAAATGCATGGTATTGAAAAAGCCAAACGTACTGCTCGGTTCCGGTGTGTGGTGGTATTCCTTAACCACGAAAAAGATGCCAAGCCTTTAATATGTAAAAGTAAATGGGAGGGATATATTCTTGAGTCAGAGAGAGGTTATAACGGGTTTGGCTATGACCCATTATTTTATGTCCCATCACACGAATGCTCCTCTGCTGAACTCCCTCCAGCATTGAAAAATAAGATTAGCCACAGAGGGCAGGCCTTACAAGAGCTTACCCAATCACTGCAGTCTATGTTTTGAGTTTTTTTCATTAAGAAATAAAGACTATTACCAATATTTATACACAGCGATATAAGGGTTAGTCAAAAAGCCACAAAGACTGCTACTTTGAGGTTAGAGCACATATACACAGATAAATATTAATAAAATCATATACTTACTATTGTATAAAAATTGAACAATTCCTGTGAATATAGTCTTTGCCTCATACACCAGCCTTTGTTCCATGGTTTTCCACAGAGTTATGCACATTTTTTGTGGACAACTCATGGCGCTTGTTCAATGACTGATGATTGAGTATGATGCTCGCCTCAATCATCTCCGCATTGCGGCAAGGACAAAAATGAAGCCGGGTATACATCCAGAATACACAGAGATTACTGTAACCTGTAGTTGCGGTAACACATTTGAAACTAGATCAACGTATCCTGCTGAAACGCTTGCAGTAGAAGTTTGTGCTAATTGCCATCCTTTTTTTACGGGTAAACAAAAAATTGTTGATTCTGCTGGCCAGGTGGACAAATTCCGTCGCCGATATGCTCAAAAAGAGAACACGTAAGGTTATCTACGAGACCTTTTTAATTTTTATCAACTAGTAGTATTATTGCTGTGATGAATACTGTTGTTAGACAATTCTTCACCTTCCTTTTCTTGATTTTTTTGGTTCATGGCTGCGCCATTAATCCTGTTACAGGCGAACAAGATTTTGTATTAATCTCTGAGGACGAGGAATTAGAGATAGGGCGTGAGCAACATAAATCAGTTATGGGTCATTACAAAGCCTATCAACATGAAGAGTTACAAAACTATGTTACGCAGCTTGGAGAAGAGCTAGCAGACATCAGTCATCGTAAAGAGATAATTTTTCATTTTACAGTTCTAGACAGCCAAGAAGTCAATGCTTTCGCTTTGCCAGGCGGATATATCTATATTACAAGAGGTTTGCTGTCCCATTTAAATAATGAAGCGCAATTGGTTGGTGTCATTGGTCACGAGATTGGCCATGTTACAGCCCGCCATGGTGTAAAGCAGCAGAGCAAAGCAACCGTAGCTCAGATTCTAACCACTATTCTCGGAGCTACAACAGGAAATAGACACGCGTCGGATATTGGTCAGTTGCTTGGCATGACAATTATAACTGGCTATGGGCGTGCCCACGAGCTAGAGGCTGACCGTATAGGGGCAGAATATATGGCGCATTTGGGTTATGACCCGGAAGAGCTTCTTGGTGTAATTGGGGTATTAAAAGCACAAGAGGAATTTGATAAAGAATTGGCGAAGGAAGAGGATAGAGAGCCACGTTATTATCATGGAATATTTGCTACTCATCCAGATAATGACAAGCGTTTACAGGAGTTAATTAAGGCTGCGGGCGCAAAATATAAAGGCAAAGACTTAAAAGCAAATCAGCAGGAATTTTTTAAAAGAATTGATGGTTTAATAATCGGGCCAGGCGAACATGAGGGTGTTGTTCGTGGTAGATATTTTTATCATAAAGAGCTTGATTTTAAGATTTCTTTCCCCCCTAAATGGAAAATAGAAAATCATCCACACTATATACGCGCTTTTACTCCCAACAAAAAGATTGTCATACAAGTGGGTATGCGTGATTTAAATAGAAAAGTTGGTCCGAAAGAATTTATTAAAAGAAAGTTTAAAGATGAATGTAAGCAAGGAAGGGTAATCAAGACTGAAGATTTTGAAGGTTATACTTGTATTGTAGAATTAGATCATCCTGAATGGGGGGAGCGACCTGCTCGTTATGCGATTATTTATCGAACACCTAAGGACGCGTTTGAAATCATGGCAACCACAGAAGAGAGTGATCTCAAATACTTTGACGGTCATTTTCTATCAACAATTAACAGCGTTCGTAAATTAAAGAAAGCCGACTTGAAGGAAGCAGAACCTAAGCGCATTAAAATCATAAAAGTTGAGAAGGGTGACACATTTGCTAAGTATGCGCATATCAGCAACTTGGGGAATCGTGCTGAAGACAAAATTCGAATCCTTAATAATGCGTATCCAAAAGGTGAACCTACCCCTGGCACTTACGTAAAAATAGTACAGTAGAATATAGATATAAGAATTTTGACTAGAAAAACCGCTTACTTAATTGATTCTTCTATATACATTTTTCGTTCATGGTATACCTTACCCGATACCATACAAGATGCAGAAGGTAACCCTTTAAATGCCCTTTATGGGTTCAGCGATTTTGTCTCTAAACTGCTTGTGGAAGTTAAGCCTAAGTTTATTTTTTTTGCATTCGATGGCAGTTTAAAAAGTTCATATAGAAATGAAATTTTTCCTGAGTATAAAGCTAATAGGGAATCTGCCCCTGATGAACTAAAAAAACAGTTTTTATTATGCAGGGACTTTGTTGAATTTATGGGTTTACCTCATTTATCGAGTGAAACTTATGAAGCAGACGATATCATCGGGACACTTTCTAGCAGATTAAAAAAGCAGGGTTTTGTTATTAGGATACTAACCGCAGATAAAGATCTTACTCAACTTATAGAAAAGGGAGATATTTGGTGGGATTACTCTAGAGATAGAAAGTTAACAACCCATGGAGTAAAAAAAGAATTTGGTGTTTACCCACATCAAATTGCAGATTTGTTGGCAATTGCTGGAGACCCGGTCGATAATATACCTGGTGTCCCGGGAATTGGCCTCAAGACTGCAGTTAAGCTTTTGAACCGCTTTGAAACAGCCGAAAATATACTAAACAATATAGAGAAAATTTCAAAGATGAAGATGAGGGGGTCCCAGCGTGTTGAAAAGCTCATTCATGAGCATAAAGAAAATATAGTTTTGTCCAAAAAATTAACACTTATTGAAACAAAAGCAAAACTAGGAAAAAACTTAAGAATCACAAAAAAGCCTCATAATATCAAACATTTAGATAATTTCTTTTCTCGAGTGAGTTTTAGCGAAAAAAGACGACAACGTTTCCAAGAGACGCTAAAGCAATACAATGTATGAAAACTAAGTTATATTTTTAATATGACAGATAAACTTTTGGTTTTCGTTATGGCACCTAGCAAAGCGGTTGCTGCAGAGCTAGCAAATTCAATTATTGAGAAGCACTATGCGGCATGTATTAATATTGTAGATAATATTGCATCTATTTACTTTTGGGAAAATAAGATTCGTTCTGACAACGAAGCATTGATGCTAATAAAAACAACTAAGTCTAAGTATAAAATATTAGAAGAGTATATATTAAACAACCACCCATATGATCTACCTGAAATTATTGCTAGCCCAATTACTGAAGGTTCTGATAGTTATCTAGAATGGCTTGAAAAATGCGTAAACTAATCTTTTTCCCATTATCTTGTCTTTTTCTTGTCGCTATTTTTTTTAGTATAACTTTACCCGTATATTCCGACACTGGCTCGTCTGCGCCTACGGTGCTTGAAAAATTAAATGTTGGGCAAGGTAAATTTTTATCCCCGGAAAAAGCTTTTCAGATATCTGCTTTTTTTGATTCGAAAGATGAAGTTGATGTCAGATTCAGAATAGCAGATGGTTATTATCTTTATCAGGATAAGATTACTTTTTCCTTCAATGATACAGATTTAGATCCTAGTTTTTTTACTTTACCACCGGGAATCATTAAGACAGATCAATATTTTGGTACAGTTGAGACATATCAAGAAGATTTCAGACTCCGATTGGTAGCGAACAAGCAAATTGATTTTGGCGCAGGCCCAGCAATCTTGAAGGTAGGTTTCCAGGGATGTGCCAGCGCTGGTCTTTGCTACCCTCCAATGTTTCAAAATATAAAAATTGGATTTGAAGATACATCTTCGCAGATTATTCCCAAGCATCAAACCATTGCATCTCTAATTGCAGACAGTGGGATGCTTGTTACGATTTTTTCATTTATTGGTTTTGGGTTGTTATTGACATTTACCCCATGTGTATTACCAATGGTTCCTATATTGTCGAGCTTAATTGTTGGCGAAGGAGCGAGCACGGGTACAAAAAAAGCACTGTATATGAGCTTGGTATACGTATTCGCAATGTGTATTACTTATACTGTCATTGGAGTCATGGTTGGGCTGACCGGGGAAAGTATCCAAGCATCGCTGCAAAATATTTGGGCTATTCTATTTTTTTCTATGATATTAATATTTTTAGCTCTTTCCATGTTTGGCTTTTATCGAATAGAAATTCCCAATTTTTTCCAAAATAAATTTGTATCATTGTCTGCTAAAAACCAGAAAACTCAAAGTTATCTTAGTGTTTTTTTCATGGGTGTTTTGTCTGCCCTAATTGTTAGCCCGTGTGTCACAGCACCGCTAATAGGCGCATTGATTTATATTGCAAATACACAAGATCCAATTTTTGGAGGCCTAGCGTTATTTAGTTTAAGTTTTGGCATGGGTATTCCATTACTTGTTATTGGTACGACAGCAGGTAAGTGGCTGCCTAAAAGTGGAGCGTGGATGGTTCAGGTTGAAAGATTTTTCGGATTTTTGCTATTAGGTCTTGTTATATGGTTGTTAGATCGTGTGCTTTCTTCAGAATTTATTATGCTACTAACGGCACTTTTATTTTTCTCTATTGCTGTGTGGGCAAGAGTAGCAACAATTACAGGCAGTCTTTCCATAACTCTTGGCGTACTGATTCTTCTGAGCGTTTTTACAGGCGGCAAGTCTTTGTTTGCTCCTCTTGAAGGGAGCTCTTTATCACAATATTTATCAAAAGAATCAACAAGTTATGAGTCTATCCAATTTACACATGTAAGTTCACTGCAAGATCTGCAACTTCATATAAGCAAGTCAGATATGCAAGATGGAATTTTCCTATTTGATATTTATGCTGATTGGTGCGTGACATGCAAAGAAATAGAAGCGTTTGTTTTTACAAGAGATGATGTGAAAAACGAAATGAGTAAATTTGAGTTATTAAGAGCAGATGTCACTGCTTACAATGACGCAGACCAGAAATTATTGAGATCGCTGCAACTTTTTGGGCCACCGGCCATGCTTTTTTATAATAAAGACGGAGTAGAATTGTCTGAGTATCGAATAGTAGGCGATATCTCAGGAAATGAGTTTATCGATCACCTGCAATTGATTTCAAGAAAGAATAATTGATGTATTAGTGGTGGTGATTGCCACCCTCAAGCAGCCCATCCTGTTCCACAAAAAATATGTCACGCGCCAGAAATGTATAATCAGCTTCTAAGGCCATCATGCCTACTAGCACTAATAGAAATGCGGTTGGGAGAATGATTGCACCGAGGAGCGCGAGTCTTTCCCATTTCATATGCATGAAAATTGCGACTATAAAACCTGCTTTGAGTAGCATGAAGATTAAAATTAGAGACCATCTTAGGTAACCCTGAAAATTATAGTAGTCAACCATATATGAAAACGTGCTAAGCACGAATAGCAAGATCCAGATCCAGATATATACTCCAAGCGGGTGTTGTTGTCCTGTTTCACTCATATTATTTTTCTACCATAAATAAAAGAAGGCAAATATAAATACCCAAACTAGATCCACGAAATGCCAATAGAGTCCGGTAATTTCAACTATTGCGTATCCTTTCTCCTCATAGTGGCCTTTGTATACTTTATATGCTACGACCAACAAGTAAATTACACCGCAGCTAACATGGAAGCCATGAAAACCCGTGACCATGAAAAAGACGGCACCAAACTGAGACGCACCCATAGGGTTTCCCCAGGGGCGAATGCCTTCTTCAACTATAAGTTTAGTCCACTCAAAAGCTTGCATTCCAACAAAGCTTGCGCCAAGTATTGCTGTTGCAACCATTAGCAACATTGTTTTTTTCCGGTCTCGGCGATAACCATAATTGACTGCTAATGCCATTGTTCCGCTACTAGTAATGAGTATGAAAGTCATAATCGCGATTAGTAGCAGTGGAACACTCACACCAGCGACTGTTAAAGCAAAGACTTCAGAGGCAAATGGCCACGGAACAGTTGTTGTCATACGCACTGTCATGTAGCTAGTCAGGAAGCAGGTAAAAATAAATGTGTCGCTTAGTAGGAAAATCCACATCATCGCTTTCCCCCATGGGACTTTAAATGCCTCCCTATCTGCAGCCCAATCTGCAGCGAAGTTTTGTAGATTTCCAGTTAGCGTATCGTTTGCCATGATTTATTTTTTTATTCCTAGACCTATGTTGCTAAAAGTAGTGCAAAGAGTCCTATCCACACAAGCAACAAAAAGTGCCAATATAGTGTTAAGCATTCTATGCTTGTTTTGATGTCATCAATATTTGTTTTATTGCTTAGTGCTTTTATAGTGCTCATGCCCCAGAACCACAAACCACCTAACAAATGAACTATATGCAGCCCTGTTAACACATAATAGAAAGCATAAGACGGATTTGTAAATGCGTAATACCCTTGATCATAAAGCAATTGCCAAGTGGCAATTTGACCCAAAATAAAAGCAAATGTAAAAATTCCTGTTGCAATTAGAGCAGTCCTTACCTGTTTTACATGATCTTTTTTTGATGCGCTTTGTGCCCAATGTATAGCAAAACTACTCAAAGCTAAAATCCCAGTGTTTTGCCATAGCAAAGCTGGCTCATTTAAGGGGACCCAGTCACCAATAGACATTCTTATGTAATAGGCACTTGCTATCAGACTAAATATTGAAGTTACGACAAGGAGTAATGTTATTGTCCCAAGTTTTGAGGCAGGTACTCTAAATTCTCCTTCGCCATCGTATTCAGGTCCGCTAGCACTGACCCAGGGCGTCTTAGATTGAAAAGATTTAACAACTAACCAACCCACAAGAAGCATCATTAAACTGCCCATAAAAAATAGAACGCCAATTGTTCCGGTCATGTCAAATTCTTCCATTTGGCTTGAACATGTCGCACATGCGCTCGCAATTTTTGGGAGCACAATCGCAAATATTGTGACGAACAGGGAGGTAATCGATCTTTTCATTTTCATTCTTTTTATTATTGTTTGCTGTCTTCTGTTGCTAGATTTTGTGGTAAATAATCTTGCTCATAACCTGGGACACTATAGTCGTATGCCCAGCGATGCACGACGGGTAAGGATGGCCCCCAATTTCCGTGTTTTGGTGGGGTGTCCGGCGTTTGCCATTCTAGTGTAGTTGCTTTCCATGGGTTGCTATCAGCTTTTTCTCCTCGCCATATACTTGCAATCAGGTTGTATACGAACATTATTTGTGCTGCTGCTACGAATAGTGCCGCAATAGTGATCGCCACATTTAAGTCCTGTGCAGAGCTTGGTATCCATGAAGATGCATCACCCATTGCGTAATAGCGGCGCGGCACCCCTAAAAATCCTAAATAGTGCATAGGTAAATATATGGCATAGGTGCCAAGGAACGTGACCCAGAAATGGATCATTCCCATCTTGTGATTCAGCATCCTTCCAGTCATCTTTGGGTACCAATGGTATAGTGCGCCAAAAATAACGAGTATGGGCGATACTCCCATGACCATATGGAAGTGCCCAACTACAAAATAAGTGTCGGAAAGTGGAAGGTCAACAACAACGTTACCGAGAAATAGCCCTGTAATCCCCCCATGTGTAAACGTGAAAATAAATCCAATGGCAAATAGCATTGGTATAGTTAAATGAATGTTGCCTTTCCATAGAGTCAAAACCCAGTTGTAAACTTTGATTGCGGTTGGCACAGCAATGATTAATGTAGTGGTCGCAAAAAAGAAACCAAAATATGGATTCATTCCACTAACATACATATGGTGTGCCCACACAACGAAGCTTAAAACACCAATCGCAAGAATTGCCCAAACCATCATGCGGTATCCAAAGATATTTTTTCTGGCGTGAGTGCTTAATAAGTCAGAGACGATACCAAATGCGGGGAGTGCGACAATGTAGACTTCCGGGTGTCCAAAAAACCAGAATAAATGTTGAAATAAAATAGGGCTTCCACCGGTATGCTCTAAAGTTTCACCTAGTGAGGTTACGGCGGGCATAAAGAAACTTGTTTTAAGAGTGACATCTAGCAACATCATTATTGCACTTACAAATAAAGCGGGGAATGCTAGCAGGCCAAGTATTGTAGCCATAATAATGCCCCACACTGACAAAGGCATACGCATTAGAGACATGCCGCGGCAACGTGCTTGCAATGCAGTTGTAAGATAATTCAACCCACCCATAGTGAAAGCTACGATAAAAACAGCTAGTGAGACGAGCATTAATATAATACCCATGTTGCCACCACCAACCCCTGCTCCTGGAGTTCCTGGCGTTATCGCTTGTGGTGGATATAGAGTCCAGCCTGCACCCGACGATCCGCCATCAACAAAAAAACTAGCAACAAGAATTAGGACAGAAACTAGATATACCCAGTAGCTAATCATATTAACGTATGGGAAAGCCATATCTCGCGCTCCACACATTAGCGGGACGAGAAAGTTACCAAAACCGCCTAAGAAAAAAGCAGTTAATAAATAAACAATCATAATCATGCCGTGCATGGTTACCGCTTGGTAATACTCATTCGGCATTATTATTGAAAACTCACCTGGAAATGCGAGTTGTAGGCGCATTGTCACCGACAAATATAATGCGACCAAACCAATGGAGACGGCAGTTGTCATGTACTGATAGCCAATTATTTTATGGTCTTGGGAAAAGACCCACTTACCTAACCATGTTTTCGGATGATAAAGTTCTACATCCGTATCTGCCATTGCTTGATGCGCCATGCTAACCTCCTTTACTCAATTGCTTATTGTAATGTATTAATGTATGCCACGAGATCGTTTATTCTCCCGTCATCCATCAAAGACATCAACCTCATTTGTGCACCTTGCATATCATAGGGGTGAGTGCCACGAACACCATCGCGATAATTCTTTATTTGTCTAACTAAATAATCATCATTCATGCCTGAAAGCCTTGGCGCGTGTTGTGAAATCTTTCCACGTCCATCTAGACCATGACACGCCGAGCAAGTCTCAAAAAGCTTTTTCCCTCTACTAGGATCCCCTGCTACCGTCGCTTTTGATGGTTTATTAGGTAATGATTGAATATATGAAATGACATCCCTCATCGCGTTTTCGTCAGGCAGTGTTGCTGCCATTGCAATCATCTGTTTGCCATAGATGTCTTCATCCGAATTACCTCTAATACTTTTCTTAAAGTGCACTAATTGACGTAACAAATAGTGCCCATCGAGGCCTGTTAATTTAGGTGAATTTAAAGTTGTGTTCCCTAGACCGTCTGCACCATGGCAGCTGCTACATACCGCATATAATTTTTCACCACGTGCTGCATTGCCCGCTAATTTGGTAGTTTTTTGGGTTTGTGCAAAAGTTTGTTGGCTTGCAAGCCATCCTTGGAAGTCCTCTTCTGTCTGGACTATAACTCTGCCTCTCATAGCATGATGCCCAATTCCACAAAGCTCTTCACATAATATCTCGTATTCACCTAACTTAGTTGGGGTGAACCATAAAAATGTCATCATCCCAGGGACCAGGTCCATTTTTACTCTAAATTCTGGAACGGTAAAATTATGTAGTGTGTCTTTTGAGCGTAGCAGAACTTTTACAGGTTTGTTAATAGGTAAGTGTAAACGGTTATGATTGACAACTATATCGTCATTACCATTTGGATCTTGTGTATTCATACCAAATGGGTTATCTGTATTTATAAATTGGACTCCCGTTGTCCCAAGCTTGCCATCTTTCCCGGGGAATCGAAAGCTCCACTGCCATTGTTGGCCAACGGCTTCAATTTGATATGCTTCTTTTGGAGTTTCTACGAAACTAGCCCAAACAAAAAGACCTGGTGCCAGCATGGCTGTTACGCCAATCGCAGTGATAATTGTTAGCCATGATTCTAGTTTCTTATTTTCGGGCTCATAATCCGCTGTTACAACTTTTTTATGGTGGTATTTGTATATACACCAAGCTAGAAATAAATTTACTGCAATAAAAATAATACCACACACTACGAAAGTAATGTCGACAGTGGTATCAATAAGAGTCCAGTTTGAGGCGATTGGGGTAAAGTACCATGGACTCATGAAGTGGAAAACAAGCGTCCCAATGGTTAACAGTATTAGTACTATAAATATTGACATATTTTTTGATTGTATGAGTTTTTATACAACTCTATTTATAGAACCTTTGGATTTATTTACAACCCTAAAGGTGCGTAAGATTTTCATGTTTCTCAGCGGCATTATAGCAATTTAAATATAAAATATTAATTAGGCATGCTGATAGAGCCATAAACTCGGCTTTTATATCATTGGCATTAATTAGCCTTTGTTATGATTTTTTTATCTAATTTTTTCCACAAATTATGAATATCAGCATGGCAATAGAAAAAAGTTCTTATTCTCTTCGTATGCGATACGAATGTTTTCTAAAAAAATCTATTAGGTTCATTAGCAAACATTATTTCTGTCAATCACAATCAATTGTGTAAAAACTTAACAAAAAATGAATAAAACTCTAATTTGTCGTTAAAAGATACTAAAATACGCAAAAATCATCGAAAATAAGGCTATATTTTTACTTTAAAATCGCATAGACATAATGTATTTTGACGAATATAATAGCAATTAGATGCAGTTAACAACAAATACACCGTATTTAGGTATATATGACAGAAATACTAGTATTAAATGGTCCAAATTTGAATCTGCTTGGGGAGCGTGAGCCGGAAGTTTATGGAACAACAACGCTAAATGATATTCTCCGTCGTCTTGAGCAATGTGCTGCAGAGCTATCAGTGGGACTGCAAAACTACCAAACAAATTCTGAGGCCGAAATGATTGAGCGTATTCATTGTGCAAAAAAAGAAGGCATCGATTTTTTTATTATTAATCCTGGAGCATTTACTCACACAAGTATCGCATTACGTGATGCTTTTCTAGGAATTGAGGTACCGTTTATTGAAATTCATATTTCGAATGTCTTTGCACGAGAAGAGTTCCGAAAAAAATCATACTTATCTGATATTGCGGTTGGTGTTATTTCTGGCATGGGAGCGCATGGCTATGAATTAGCACTGTCAGCTGCTGCACAGATGTTGAAAGGCAAAGACTAGAGGCACCGATGGATATACGTAAAGTTAAAAAATTAATTGAACTTTTAGAAGAGTCTGAAGTTGCTGAAATTGAGATTAAAGAGGGCGAGGAAGCTGTCAGAATCAGTAAAGAGGGGGTGCAAATTCAAGGCAATATAGCAACCCCAACTCCTGCAGCATCGGCTGAGAAATTAGCTGATGTTGAAGAAAAATTGCCAGAGGGACATCAGGTTGCTTCTCCAATGGTAGGAACTTACTATGCAGCATCAGCACCCGGCGCAAAACCCTTTGTGCAGGTGGGAGATACAGTTTCCCCTGGCGATACTCTATGTATCATTGAAGCTATGAAAATGTTAAATCAAATAGAATCAGACAAAGCGGGAACTATAATCGCGGTATTAGCTGAGAATGCACAACCTGTAGAATTTGGGCAGCCTCTGTTTATTATTTCCTAAACGGAGGGAACAATGTTAGAGAAAGTTGTTATTGCTAACAGGGGCGAGATAGCTCTCCGTATTATGCGGGCTTGCCGTGATTTAAATATCAAGACTGTCGCAGTGCATTCTGAGGAGGATCGAAACTTAATGCACGTTCGCCTAGCAGATGAATCTGTATGTATTGGGCCAGCATCACTAGAGGAAAGTTATTTAAATATCCCTGCAATTATTAGCGCCGCAGAAGTCACCAATGCTGACGCAATACATCCTGGATATGGATTTCTATCAGAAAATGCTGATTTTGCAGAAAGGGTAGAGTCAAGCGGGTTCGTGTTTATAGGACCTACAGCAGAAACCATAAGGCTCATGGGTGATAAAGTTACTGCACGCAAAGCAATGGAAGATGCAGGTATCCCTTGCATACCAGGGACCCCAGCAATTAAACCTGGTAAAAAGAGTCATTCTTTAAGCGCGGCCAAGAAACTGGGGTATCCCATTATCATAAAAGCTGCTAAAGGCGGTGGCGGTCGTGGCATGAGAATTGTGCACGAAGAAAAACAACTACTAAAATCTATAGATTTAACGCGCTCAGAGGCGCGCTCTGCTTTTGGCGATGATACTATTTATTTTGAAAAATTTTTACAAGACCCGCGGCACATAGAATTTCAAATACTGTCAGATTCGCATGGTAATACGATACACATAGGTGAAAGGGATTGTAGCTTGCAAAGAAGGCATCAAAAGATTATCGAAGAGGCGCCAGCTCCTAATGTCAGTCAGAACAAAAAAGATGAGTTGACAGAAAAAATTATTCAAGCTTGTAGAAAGATTGGATACAGAAATGCAGGCACTTTTGAATTTCTATATGAAAATGATGAATTTTATTTTATTGAAATGAATACCAGAATACAGGTCGAACACCCTGTTACAGAAATGATCTCTGGGATTGATATTGTAAGACAACAGCTCAAAATTGCCGCAGGGGATGAGCTCAGCTATTCTCAAGAAGAGGTTCGTTTACGTGGGCACGCAATTGAGTGTCGTATCAATGCTGAAGACCCGGAAGATTTTACCCCAAGTCCGGGCACCGTGGATCAGTTTCATGCTCCAGGAGGGCCAGGTGTTCGTATTGATACACATATTTACAATGGCTATGTTGTATCACCTTATTATGATTCGATGCTGGGGAAATTGATAACGTATGGAAATACAAGAGAAGCCGCAATACGTCGCATGCTCCGTGCATTAAACGAGATTGTCGTAGATGGTATAAAAACGAATATACCTTTTCACATAAGTTTAATCAGCAGTGAGGCATTTTCAAATGCTGCTCTTAATATTCACTATTTGGAAGATCATATCCTCAAGCTTAAAGGGGTAAAAGACTAATGAAAATAATACCGTTTACCTGTGCTACTAGAAAGAATGAATAAGGGCAATAAAGATATTTATAAGAGCACTAGGATAGTTAGCGAATCTATTCGTATAGCATTGGAGGATTATTTTGAGAACATGGAGGGTTATGCTCCTGATAATTTGTATGCTTTAGTGCTTCAGGAGGTTGAAAAACCTATTTTTGAAGTAACTCTAGGCCATTGTTCCGGAAATCAGTCAAAAGCTGCAAAATTTCTTGGTGTGAGTCGCGGTACATTGCGTAAGAAAATGAAATTATATGAGATAGGTTAGGTTTATTTTTTTAGGATAGCTCTCTTTTATTTGGTATTATAATTATTGTAACTTGAGTAAAACTTTAGACAATTTGAAAATTTCTTCTGCACTTATCAGTGTTTCCGATAAGACTAACCTTCTTGAATTAGCTGAATTTTTAACCAGCCAAGGCATCGCTATCATTTCAACAGGGGGTACAGCAGATTTTTTGCGTACAAATGGCATAGATGCTCAGGAAATATCCTCTTACACGAACTTTCCAGAAATTATGGATGGAAGAGTAAAAACACTCCACCCAATGATTCATGCAAGCCTGCTAGCGAGAAAGGGCATTGACGATCAAATCATGGATGAGCATGATGTGAAACCAATTGAATTACTTGTTGTTAATTTATACCCATTTCAGTCTGCCATATCTCAAGAGGATTGCTCTTTTGATACAGCTATTGAGAACATTGATATTGGTGGTCCGGCAATGGTTAGAGCAGCAGCTAAGAATTACCAAAACCGATGTGTTGTTGTTGACCCTGCTGATTACCAAGAAGTTATTTCAGAGTTGCAGGGTAATGCTAATTTTTTATCTATGAAAACACGTTTTAGTTTTGCAGCAAAAGCTTTTGAGCATATAGCAGATTATGATTCTTCGATCTCTAATTATTTTGGAAAACAATTTCCTGAATGTGAAGTTTTTCCACGAACCTTCAGTTTGCAGTTTACTAAAGTTCGCAACTTAAGATATGGGGAGAACCCACACCAAGCAGCTGCTATTTATAAAGATAGCGCGGATCAAGAAGGAGTTTTTAATCAGCTACAAGGAAAAGAGTTGTCATTTAATAATGTTACAGATGTTGATGCTGCTTTTCAGTGTGTACAACAATTTACTGACCCAGCTTGTGTGATAGTGAAACATGCAAATCCTTGTGGTGTATCTGTAAACAAAGATTCTATCTCTGCTTATACTGCAGCGTATGATACTGACCCAATATCTGCATTTGGAGGGGTCATTGCGTTTAATAGAGAGCTTGATTCAAAGACAGCAGCAACTATAGTAGATAATCAATTTACTGAGGTAATAGTTGCCCCTAAAATCAGCACGCAGGCATCTGAAGTATTATCTAAACAAGATAATTTACGAGTATTGTGCATTCAGAATCAAGCTAGTAACGACTCTACCAAGTTAGATTTTAAGCGAGTATATGCCGGTATGCTTCTTCAATCACAGGATACTAAGCTTATTGATATGCATGGTTTGTCAGTGGTTACTAAACGAAAACCTACAAAACAAGAGGATGAAGATCTCATATTTGCTTTCAAGGTTGTAAAATTTGTTAAATCCAACGCTATTGTTTTCGCTAAAAATTTATCTACGGTAGGAATAGGGGCGGGACAGATGAGCAGAGTCGATTCAGCTCGCCTTGCTGAAATGAAAGCTGTTGAATCTGGCAAAAATATCCAAGGTTCAGTTATGGCCTCTGATGCTTTTTTCCCTTTTTCTGACTCGATTGAATTAGCGGCAAAAATGGGTATTTCTGCAGTTGTTCAGCCAGGCGGTTCAGTGAAGGATCAAGAGGTTATCAATGCAGCAGACGAAAATAATATAGCCATGATATTTACTAATATGAGACATTTTCGTCACTAATCGCAAAAAAGAAGAAATAATATGAAGGTCTTAATTATAGGAGAAGGGGGGCGTGAGCATGCTCTTGCATGGAAGGTTGCGCTTTCCAATTCAGTTGATCATGTTTTTGTTGCACCAGGCAATGCAGGAACAGCGCTCGAAGAAAGTATGACAAATATACCAATTGAGCCGGGAGATTTTAAGTCGCTTAGTAAGTTTGCAATTGAAGAAAATATTAATTTGACAATAGTGGGGCCGGAGACTCCGCTAGTAAATGGCATAGTAGATTTTTTTCAGAAAAAGGGCTTGAATATTTTTGGTCCCAGTCAGCAGGCATCTCAACTCGAGGGTTCAAAGAGTTATTGCAAAGATTTTTTAATGAGGCATGAAATACCAACAGCTTCCTATGCTTCTTTTTCAAATATGTCTGAAGCTTTAGATTTTTTACAAACACAATCTTTTCCTATCGTAATAAAAGCCGATGGTCTTGCTGCAGGCAAGGGGGTAATAATCGCTCAGACACAGGCAGAAGCTCAAGAGGCTGTGAAAGGCATGATGTCAGGGGAACTATTTGCAAGTGCTGGGGAGTCTATTGTTATTGAGGATTATCTGGATGGAGAGGAGGCAAGCTTTATCTGTCTTGTTTGCAACGATGTAATTGTACCCATGGCAACTTCTCAAGACCATAAAGCAAGAGATAACGGAGGGTTAGGGCCAAATACTGGCGGAATGGGCGCGTATTCACCAGCACCTGTTGTAACCGATGAGATTTATGACTACGTTATTCAAGATATTATTGAACCTACTGTTTTTGGAATGAAAAAAGATGGTGTCCCTTATACTGGTTTTTTATATGCAGGCCTGATTATCGGTAATGATGGTTCCATTAATGTCTTGGAATATAACTGCCGATTAGGAGACCCTGAAACTCAGCCAATCATGATGAGACTTGTATCAGATATTGCAGAAATTTGTTTTGATGCTGCATCAGGTATTTTAGAGAACACTGTTCTAAAATGGGATAAACGTTCTTCTTTGGGGGTTGTCCTTGCTTCTGACGGTTATCCCTCAAAATATGAGGTTGGCAAAAAGATAAGTGGCTTAAGACAGGGAGACGTAGACGATGTTAAAGTTTTTCATGCAGGCACTTCATCCAAAGAGGATGAAATTATTACAAATGGTGGCAGAGTTCTCTGTGTGACTGCTCTCGGCAATAATGTAGGGGATGCAAAACAAAAAGCATATCAGCGTGTAGCTGAGATCAGCTGGGATGGTTTATATATGCGGTCGGATATAGGAGATAAGTGTAAATAAAAGCAGTGATTTAGGTGCGTTTCATCGCCTCAAAAAGCTGATCATTTGTTTTTGTCGCTTGCATTCTTGCCAACAAAAACTCCATGGCTTCAAGTTCGTCTTGCGGATGGAGAAATTTTCTCAGCACCCACATTTTTTGAAGTTCCTCAGGGTCAGTTAACAACTCTTCGCGCCTTGTTCCTGTTCTATTTATGTTTATAGCAGGAAAAATACGTTTTTCTGAAATTCGGCGGTCTAAGTGAATTTCTAAGTTGCCAGTGCCTTTAAACTCTTCATATATTACTTCGTCCATTCTAGATCCGGTGTCGATTAGAGCAGTCGCTATTATGGTAAGACTGCCCCCTTCTTCAATATTTCTTGCAGCACCAAAGAAACGCTTGGGTTTATGTAAAGCGTTGGCATCTACACCCCCTGTTAAAACTTTACCTGAGGAAGGTGCAACAGTATTGTATGCTCTTGCTAAACGTGTGATCGAGTCAAGTAATATTACAACATCTTTTTTATGTTCGGTTAAACGTCTTGCTTTCTCAATTGTCATTTCTGCAACTTGCACATGTCTGCTTGCTGGCTCATCAAACGTGCTTGAAATTACATCTCCTTGAACCATACGTTCCATCTCAGTTACTTCTTCTGGTCTTTCGTCTACCAAAAGTACAATTAACTTAATATCTGCATTATTGGTAGTTATGCTTTGTGCAATATTTTGTAGCAATAAAGTTTTCCCCGCTTTTGGGGGAGATACAATCAATCCCCTTTGTCCTTTTCCAATTGGAGCAGTAAGATCTATTATGCGGGATGTAATATCTTCTGTGCTTCCATTACCTCTTTCTAGCTTTATTCTTTCATCTGGGTGCAAGGGGGTTAAGTTTTCGAAAAGAATTTTACCTTTTGCTTTTTCAGGCTTTTCAAAGTTTATTTCGCTGACTTTTAACATAGCGAAGTAACGTTCTCCATCCTTAGGAGGGCGAATTTTCCCCGATACTGTATCACCAGTTCTGAGAGAAAATCGGCGAATTTGACTCGGTGAAACATAAATATCATCTGGCCCTGCTAAATAAGAACAGTCTGCTGAGCGTAGAAAACCAAAACCGTCTTGTAAAATTTCTAGAACGCCACTACCTGTTATGTCGTTACCATTTTTTGCATGTGATTTAAGAATTGAAAATATTACGTCTTGTTTTCTTGAACGAGCTGGGTTTTCAACGCCAACGTCTTCAGCCATTTTTACTAGCTCAGTTACAGGTTTCTCTTTTAGTTCTGTTAAATCCATATTTGATATTTTATAGGTGTAGTTGTTGCGAAGGTGTTCTGATTAGTTAACTAGTTATTTTAAAACTAGTTGATACTTTCTCATCGTTTTTTTACATTTATATTGGGTCTTTTATTAAAAAATTAAGATGTCTTTTAAAAGCAACTTAAATTTTTATTTGGGATCGATTTACGAGCGTTTAGGTTGTTTTCTTGCAGTTCGTATGTGCCACGCTATCATTAATTAACTAGTACGTCTAGTCCTTTTTCTTACACATGTTGATCAATAAAAGCCGTTAGTTGTGATTTACTCAAGGCCCCGACTTTTGTTGCAGCTAATTCTCCATGCTTAAAGATCATTAGAGTTGGGATTCCGCGTACTACATATTTTTTTGGAGTTTCTTGATTTTCATCTATATTTAGTTTAGCTACTTTTAATTTTCCTGCATATTCCAGCGCTATTTCGTCAATCATTGGGGCTATCATAGTGCATGGGCCACACCATTCAGCCCAATAGTCAACTAATATAGGTATCTCAGAATCTAGCACTTCTTGGTCAAAAGTATCGTCTGTTATATCAATGATTGTTTCAGTCAAGTGATTTTCTCCAAAATTGTATTGAAAGAATTTGTTTCAAAAAGTAAAGTACATGTATATTTTTAACGTATATGAATATTCTTTTCAAGCTAAAATGCATTTAATTTTAAAAATATCTTTAACACTTGCATGTCTTTTTTTGTCAGGTTTAGTGTATACAGACAATTCCGTACATACATCAATTTATGAAGAATGTAAATTAATAGGCTCAAAGCTTGCATCTGTGACAAAAGACGAGTGTTTGTCTGCAGGTTTGGTTGAGACTGGTCACTACTCTGAATTAGGCAAAGCTATACTGGTGAAAGAGTTCCCCCCACTAAATGTATCTAAACCCTTAGGAAAAGTATTGTTGCTTGGAGGAATTCATGGAGATGAGTATTCATCTATTAGTATTGTTTTTAAATGGTTACAAATGCTTAACAAACATCACTCTGGGTCATTTCATTGGCGCATCAGTCCGCTAGTAAACCCTGATGGTTTGCTTCAGCAAGAGCCGACCCGTGTGAATTCTAATGGAGTAGACCTTAATCGTAATTTTCCAACTTTAGATTGGGAAAAGTACGCACAAGAATATTGGCATATTGTCACAAACTCTGATCAGAGAAAAAATCCGGGCAAGCTGCCTTTAAGCCAGTCAGAATCTCAGTGGGTAGTGCAAGAAATAAAAACATTTAACCCTGATATTATAATCTCTGTGCATGCACCTCTTGCTCTAGTTGATCTTGATGGACCTCAATACCTCATACCAGAAAACATCGGTAATTTAGAACACAAGCATTTAGGGAATTTTCCAGGTTCTCTTGGGCGTTATGGTTGGCAAAGAGGCATCCCTGTGCTCACGATTGAGCTAGCGTCGTCAGGTATCATGCCATCTAATATTGAAATTATCGAGATATGGGAAGATATTGTTGCTTGGTTGTATCTGCATCTGCCGATTGATATCAATACGATCTATCGCAAACATATTAGCGAGTAATTCTAGTTACATTTTCTCCAAAATAATACGCCACTTATTATCCTTTTCCAATTTCCAGTACAACTCTTTTTCTTCACCAGCAGCAACGAAGTTATTACTTTCGTAGTCTTGCGTGAATTTTGCTACAAACATATTTTTTTGATCTGGGTATAAAAACATATCTATGTTATTTACTTCTACGTTTATGTATTCTTTTTTTGGCGTTATCCGTTTTATATGTTTTTTTCTATCGCTGTAGTTTTGATTTTTACTTCTAAATTTTTTTGAGTGTAACTCAATAAAGTTCTTTGCATTTAAGCTTTGCCATGTTTCCCTCCAGTTTTCTAAAACATCTAAGGCTTGCTTGCTCTGCAGTTCCCATTTTTCAGGTGTTAACCAGATAATTTTATTTGTTATAAGGACAGGTGTTTTCCCTAAAGCGATTATGTTTTTCAAATTATCAATAGCTAAATTACTTAGCACAACGCAGCCTTCACTATCTTTAGGGGGGCGACTGTACGTATCTCTTGGAACGCCGTGTATCCATATCCCATATCCTGTATGTCCTTTTTCAATGTCCCATGTGTTTGGATAATCTAATGTATATGCGCCATTACCATACAGCTCAGGCAAATCGTCATCGTGGAGTGTTTCCAGAATCGTATAAATTCCTAGCGGAGTTTTGTTGTCGCCTGTCGATTTTTTACCGCTACCTTTTTTCCCAATTGATACATAATGGTCAGCTACTACGACAGGGTGTTTCATATCATTTTTTACTATGTACATGCGATATGTTTGTGCTTCTATTAGAAATACGTAGGGATAATTATTTGAAAGTTTAACAATAGATTTGGGTATTAGATTATTATTATATTTTGGTTTGAATTTTACTCTTGCAATAGCTTCGTTTCTAATATCGTCTATAGCTTTTTTATTAATGATTGGCTGAACATTGCTATGGATTGCTAACAAATCTCCATACATCAGCTGCCCTAGCTTGAACCCCGGATATTTTTCAACCAGATTTCTTGATAAATTTAAAGCTTCTACAATATTTTGTTCGTTAACTCTTTTTATCGCTTGTTTCAGTTGTTTCTCAGCATCATCATGCAGATGAAAAACTTTAGAATGGTCTTGCGCATATGCTGTAAATGCGATAGTAAAGAGTAGTGTCTTGATAATTTTTTGTACCAATATCTCATCCCCAGCTTATAAAAAAACTTTTTCCTTCATTATTTTCCAACCGTCGGTAGATTTTTGCATCAACAAGAATTTTCTTATTTTGTCAGAAAAGGTATTTGAGGTATAAAGTTGATGAAAGCGCACTATTGCAAAAGAATTATTTATTAATTCTGTCTTAAATCGTGATAATTTTATTTTTATAAATTTTGCAGATTTTATTCTATATTCTCGAGTTTTTTTCCAGTTTTTGTTAGTGACATCATTATTTGGTGTGTAGTTATCCACATATGCATTTAAGTAAGCACTGATATCTTTTTTTGACCACGCAGTGATCCATTGAACGACACTTTCCTTGATTGCGCTTTGTTCTTTCAAGATAGTCTCTCCACTAATTGTTATCTCATTAACAGCAATGTTTGTTTGAGGCTGGACCTCTGTGATTTTTGGGCAACTTATTGGTTCAGGAGTGGCTTTCTCTTTTATTTCTTCACATTTTTGAGGAGGAGCAGCTGCTTGTGTTTTTATGATGCCCACTGCAATTTTATTTGACAATTCAAGCACGGGGGTCTCAACTTTGTTTTGTTCATCAGACAAAGCACTACGGTATGCTACCGCAGCTTGATATGAAAAAATTTTATTAAGATTATCGTAGGTGATTTTTGCGCTAGGGTTTTTAGACAACGCAACTTGCAACAATGAGACTGCTTTTTTAAATTTACCCTTTCTTGCTGCTATGACAGCGAGGTTATTAAAAATTTCTGGTGTTGCTTCAGATTTACTAGACAACTTTTCAAGAATTAATTCTGCCTGATCCATTTTTCCATTCTTCAGAAGTTCGATAGCTTCCATAAAATCACTGTTTTGTGACGCAAAAACTTGCTGCATTGATATAAATGTAAAGAGAAGAATTACAGGGGTTTTTAATTTAAGAGATTTAAACATCTGTTTTTACAGTATTTTTATTTTATTATCACTCACATTATAGGTTTTTTTAGTATTTATTGCATGCCTCCATAAGTTTAAGTTTTTTATGCCTCTCTTCCTTGTTCTCGAGGGATAAGCCATCAACAATAGCAAAAAACTTTTGAAAATCGTTGTTGCAGTAGCTAATCAAATCAACAAACTCAGGAAGCAGCTCGTAATAAATTCCAATAGAGCCTAAATACGCATTGTTATCAAGATTTTCTAAGCCAAGTGTTTTTTCATTTTTAAATTTTTGAAAAATGGTAAACTTTTTTGTTTTGAATAGACTAAAGACTTCTTTTTTTTTCGCTTGCATGATTTTTTGGCTTTTATTACTCGCATAAAGTGTAGACAAGCTTTTACGAGTTTTTCTTATTAAATCAAAATACATGTTTTTAGTTCTTAACCAGTTTTCAAAATCTGCAATTTTCTTATCCTCATAATTTTTTTCTAACCACATATAGACACCTTTGTTTTCAATTGCTGTCGCCAAAGACTCATTAAATGTAACATCATTTTTTACAAAAACCTTTTGGTGTGTAAGCTCATGGAATACAGTTGCAGCTAAATTTATTTCTCCTCTATTAAGCATTGTGTCAAGAATGGGATCATCAAACCATCCAAGCGTAGAATATGCTGAAATACCGCGAATAGTGACATCAAATTTTTCTTCTTTTAACTTTTGTGCAAGTTTTTTTGCATCTTTGATGTTAAAAAAACCTCTATACGGCATGCAGCCGATAAAAGGATAGCACCACTCTTTTAATTTCAAAGATAGCTCGGGAGCCGCAAAAACAGCCCAACTAACAAAAGGGCGGTTTAGTTTTACAAAAGTTCTATAGCTTTCATTTTCAGGGAGAGACAAAAACTCTGACGCAAAATCTCTTATTTCTCTCGTTGCCATAAGCAAGTTTTTTTTGTCTTCAGCTAGACCATCGGATGTCATGATTTCCTTAATAGGTACACGTTTCGTCATAATTTCAAGATGCCCCGATATGGCTTGATGATAAAAAGATATAGTCTGACAACCATTTAACAGGTTGCAGATAATGAGTAAAATTAATAAATTCAAAGTTCTCATGCAGTCAAGGTATCATATGTAGCATGAAAATCTATCTTGTAGGCGGGGCAATTCGTGATGAGTTTCTGGGCGTTACTCCAAAAGAAAGAGACTGGGTTGTAATCGGGAGCACTCCGGAGGAAATGATCAGTCTAGGCTATAAGCCTATCGGCAAGGATTTTCCTGTATTTTTACATCCCGAAACTTCAGAGGAGTATGCTCTTGCGAGAACTGAACGTAAGGTTTCTCCTGGTTATCATGGTTTTGAGTTTTTTTCTGCTCCTAATGTTACGCTTGAAGAAGACCTAATGAGACGTGATATTACAATAAATGCTATAGCTAAATCTGCCGAAGGGAAAATAATTGACCCCTTTAATGGTCGTGGTGATATTAAAGCTCGCATTATGAAACATGTTTCTCCTGCTTTTATTGAAGATCCAGTTCGAGTATTAAGAGTAGCTCGCTTTGCAGCACGTTTTTATTCATATGATTTTAAAGTCCATGATGAGTTGTACAAAATCATGGTTGATATAGTGAAAAATAAAGAGATTGACGCTTTGTCGCCAGATAGGGTTTGGAAAGAGTTCGCTCTTGCTCTTATGGAAGATTCCCCTGACGAGTTTTTTAATGTTTTAAAAAAATGTGGTGCCGATAGCGTTTTATTTACAGGGGTAAGAAAGTCAGAACGGTATTCTATTAACTCAAATAAGGAGGCTTCACTTGATGTAAGGTATGTTTGTTTTGCAAATATGTTCAACGAACAAAGCTTTTTATATTCGACTATGAATGTGCCTGGGTACCTAAGGGAGATGAGTGAGCTTGTTGAAGAAAATTTTTTGAAGCTTCAAAAATTTAGCGGCAATCCTGAGCAAATTCTTGAAGTACTAGAATCCTTAGATGCAATGCGCCGACCTGAGCGCTTAGATATATATCTTAAAGTAGTATCTTATCTTTGCCAGAACATCAAGAACTATGAGGTTTCTATT
>Ga0315338_1001582_pt1 | contig 27587 bp, 22 predicted proteins | sample ASW8metaG_FD_204518 | JGI IMG/M metagenome (GOLD analysis project Ga0315338, IMG submission 204518) | Ammonia-oxidizing marine archaeal communities from Monterey Bay, California, United States - ASW #8 | ecosystem: Environmental > Aquatic > Marine > Coastal | place: USA: California | collected... | reverse complement strand
GCTCTAAAATTTGAAGTGCTTCCCATAAGCGTTCTATCTAAAACGACAGTGAATGGAGAAATTGAACCGCTTTGTGGCGGTGGAAACGTGGCAGAAAAGCCTTGCCCTGCATTGGAAAAATCAATCCCCAGTTCATCCAATCGATCATTATTAATTTCCAGAACCATTGCTTCAATGGCAATTTGATTAGCTGGGACATCAATCTTATTCTGAATTAAATCAAGGAGTCGCGCAACCGAATTATAATCCCCTGGTTTGTGCCCCACCAAGAGACGTTGCATGGGTTCGCCACTAGTGGTATTATCCAGCGTCACACCGCCTAAATCCACCCCCAGAGCTGAATTCTTACTTGCTGATTTTGTTTTGGACTTTTCAACCAAAGAAATGGTTTCTGTATCAGGAAGTTTTATAATAATCGGTAAGGCATCAGGACTATTTAAGTCAGCAGCTTTATTGCTAAATGTTGGCGAAAAATTATTTTCACCAGGTATTTCACCCTTACCTGCTTTGAATTCTACAACAGCATAACCCATGGTTTTTAAAATAGCCAGAGCCCGGTCTGTTTGGATATAACTTAATTTAACGACCTCATAATCTAGATCACGCATGGATAACATATTTTCGCTTACAGGTCGTTTTGCAACAGTTGTGGGTGGGCGACGATTTACAGATGCAGGAGGTCGCTGCTGGCTAGAAACAGTTGTAATAATCAATAATAATAAGGGCAAATATCGACGCATTATCTAGGCTCTACCAATTTGATAGCCATGGATAAATTAATTCCATCAAATGAAACAGAGACATAACCATTATCTTTATACTCATTAGACTTGGTAGCAGAATTATAAGTAGACTGGGGCACAAAAAAAGCACGTGCTTCAAACTTAGCACCTTTCTCATCATTTAAAGTGACGGTAATAGCTGATTGCGAACTAAAGCTATGTCCATCTATAGTCCCGCCTACTGCATCCATAATCATGCTTCGGTATTTATTGGTTATAGAATCTTTATGAACTTTCCGCTCTACCTTAGCTGTGAGTTTAATGCTGTCATCAAAACGGACAATATCATCAGAAATTGTCAACGTTAGTTTAAAATCATTATTACTACCCGATGATGATTTTGAAGTGTCAATTTCATCAGAACAACCAACCAAATTGAGTATAAATACTCCAAAAAGGGTGTACAAAACGGACAGCCCGTAGGACGGCCTTACTTTATATAATATATTATTTCGAACGTTCTTCACCGCTTTACCTCGGATATGGTACATGGTAATTGTAATGCTATTACCATACTAAAGTAAACAATTATTCATCTGAATCATTATCTCAGTTACTAGCAAGATTATATACTCTTGTGATTCTATTTTTTCACCAATAACTTTGTAATAAGAATGATTTGCAGTATCATTAAAAACCCACCATTCTAAACGCAAAATGTCTCGAAAGAAACAAGCCAAATTATTATAACACACCTGTAATGAAAGATATAAAAGAAATCTCCTCCGAAGACCAATTGAAATACAATCTGGATTCATTCGGTTTACTTACAATAGAGAGTTTGTATAAATGGACAAAATTTGTAGGTATCATAAATATCATTCTAGGTGTGATCTATTGCTTGTCGATTGTTATCCTTTCGATCCCCACAGTAATTATGGGCATAGTAACAATTGTTATGGGTACAAAACTGACCACTGCAGCGAACCACCTTCAATTCGCCGTTCAAAACCGAGATTCAGCTACTTTTATTACAGCCATAGATAAATTACGTCAATATTTTCTAATCAATGGAATTTTGTTAATTATTACAATTGCAATAATAGGCTTGATTTTAATATTTGTCAGTTTATTTGCTGGTTATATAATGGATTTTTTGAATGAGAGCGGCTTTGATTATTCAATTAGTGCTTTCCAGACTCTAAGCTATTGGATTAACAGTTGAAGTTTCTAAAAAAAATTATCAACATTAAATCTGGTGAGGGCAAAATGGTCCTCACATTCTTTCTCTTTTCCTTCTTCACTGTAGCCATGGGTCTTGTTGCTAAAACTGCCCGAGACGCCTACTTTTTAAGCCGGTTTGAAAAATCACTTCTACCCCTAATGTTTTTGGCCGTTGCAATTGTTATTGCACCTACTCTGACTTACTACACAAAACTCTCTAAAAAATTGGCCCCTCGAATTTTATTTATGATTACCTGCTCTATTTTTGGCGTATCATTTATTTTACTTCAAACAATTATGACGGGCGTTGTCGTCCCCATTGCTTATGTCTGGGTAGAACTTGCTGTAGGTATCATGCTAATACAGTTCTGGACCTTTATGGGAGAATCCTTTCAGCCTCAACAAGCTAAAAGGTTATATGGAATTATTGCTGGCGGCGGTTCATTTGCCGTCATGCTAATTGGGATGAATCTCAAACCATTTGTAAGTGCGTTTGATACGGATGAATTACTCTTTCTTGCAGCTGGGTTCTTAGGCCTTGCTTTTGTCTTTGGGAATATGGCCATGAAATACTTTAAAAAAGATAAAACCAAGAGGCCACCTAAACCGATAAAAAAGGATAAGAAAAAAGCAAAGATGGATCCTTTTATTGTAGGAATCGCCTCAATTGTTGCACTTTCTGCCATTGTTACAACTCTTGTGGACTATCAATTTAAAATGATCGCCAGTTCCTCTTTCCCAAACGAAAGTGAGTTGGTTGCATTCTTTGGAACATTCTATTCTATTGCCGGTGCGGCTTCAATTATTATGCAATTTTTTGTCACGGGCCCAATTCTTTCTCGATTTGGGATATTGCTCGGACTACTTATCCTACCATTTTTTCTTATTGCTGGCTCCGCATCTCTTATATTAGCACCAGTACTCTTGAGTGCCAGTTTTGCGAAATTTTCAGACCAGACCTTTAAATTTACCATCAACACTTCATCCATGGAATTATTGTGGTTACCTGTACCTGCTGATAAACGAAAGTCCATTAAACCGCAAGTAACTGGAACAGTTAAATCTGTAGCAGAAGGGTTGGGTGGTCTTACAACCTTTTTACTGGTCAAAGTTATTGAACTTCACTTACTTAGTATTGTTTCTTTAGGCGCTATTGTTATATGGCTGTTCACTTCTTTCCGTGTAAAAAAAGGATATGTAAATCAATTACAGATAGCTATTTCTAAACGGCAGATCGATTTCGAAGAACTCAATGTGGATGTCCAGGATGCGGCTATGGTAAAAACCATTGAAGAAACATTGTCTTCTAAAGATGATATTAAACAATTATTTGCCTTAGAGATTATTGAAGGGCTTCCCCTATCTTCATGGAAAAAAACGATCAAAGAATTATTCCAAGAAGGTGCTCCTGAAGTCAGAAAACGAATATTGGCCATGGCCTGGGATGAAGAAGATATTCTATCAAATGATGATATCATCGAAGCTATGAATAAAAAAGATAATGTGTCTTCAGAAGCTATCATAGTTGTAGGCAGACGAAAATTGGATCATGTTATTTCAGACCTTGAACCCTTACTATTGAGTAAAGACCTAGAGATTTGCGCAGCAACAGCAGCAGCCATTTTACAAATTGATAGCGGCCCAACTGAACAAGCGACATCTATCTTGGATGACATGCTAAATAGCAAAGATGAATTGGCCCAGTCAACTGCTTTAAAGCAATTGACTAATAATGATAAAATTTTACCTCAAGAAAAATTGATTCATTATCTTAATAATGAAAATCATTCCATTTCTAATGTGGCATTGAAAATTGCAGAAAAGCGGGATGAGGATGAATTGGTTCCGGCCATAATAACTAACCTGGGCATTGCAAAAACAAGCCTCCAGGCCCGACAAACTTTAAAGAAGTTTGCAGATGATATTGTTATGGATCATTTTGGAGAAATACTTTCCTCTCAAGATTCACTTAGAAAACTTCGGCTGGGAATAATTAGAGCCCTTCGAGAGTATCCCAATGATCAGGCCATTGAACTCCTCCTCGCACAATTAGACGAAAATGATCAAGATGTATACAATGAAGTGGCGGATTCATTATTAGCCATTGCGCGAATTCAACCCATTAAAGAAGATAAAAAACCTCGTATTCATACTGAGATTCGTACGATTGCGAAAAAAGTTTATGCCCTTAATGAGTGCATAAAGATGCTCCCGGAGGACCAACACAGGTTCCTAATGAACGATTATTTGAAGAATGAAGTTCAAAATACACTTCCTACTTTGCTAAAACTTGGTGTTCTCGATGTACCTGATACTCCTATTGAAACCTATATCCATACTGTGAAATCAGGTGATCCTTCTAAATTGCCATTTTTATTAGAATTCTTTGAAAATATTTTCTTGAAAGATGAAAGAGATATCATTAATCCCTTAATCGAACAAATTCCACTTTCAGAACGCAGTGAAGTTGGTCAGAGCCATTTTGATTCTTTACCTGATAACTTGGATCAGGAATTAATTGATTTTGTTTATTCTCCTAATAAGTGGGAATCAGTTATTGCTTTAGACTATCTACTAAATTTTGAAAAAATGGATGTAATCAAATCTTTAGATTGGCAGAAAGTCCCTGCATCGAATGCGAATCAAGAACTGCTTACAAGACGATTCCAAAAAAATGGAGCGAACCTTGATTTCATTCCATCAGATCGTTTTAAATTAGATAAGGTAGAATTATCCATGTATTCAACATTAGAAAAAACTATTATTCTCAAATCAGTGGACTTGTTTAAATCCATACCTGCAGAAAATCTGTCCAGAGTAGCTCAGATTACTGAAGAAGTGACCTATGATGCCAACTCACCTATTTTTGCTGAGGGCGATTATGGCGACTCACTTTTCATAGTAGTAGATGGGAATGTTAGGATTCATAAAGGAGAACAAGAATTGGCCATGTTAGGCAAAGGGACTTGTTTGGGTGAGATGGCTCTTTTGGATGATGAGCCTAGGTCTGCCGATGCAACCGTAACCGAGGACTCAACCTTATTCAAGATTGAGCAGGAAGGATTTTACGAAGTCATGGGGAGCCAAAACGATATTATGGAAGGGATCATTAAGCTCCTTACTGGACGACTTCGAGTGGCCAATGAAAAACTAATGGTGAAGTGAACCTAGCACACATTTTCTTATAAATTATTTTTATTAGGTAAAATCTTATTAAGCTGATTTTCCGTTTTTTCTTCTATACTTTTTTCTACAGATTCTTTGATATCCTCGCGAGCTTTTGATGCTTTCTCTTTTACTGCCTCAACTCCAGATTGTAATTCTTCTTTTATCGTTTCCACTGAAACTTCCTCTCCCGCCCATACCATATAGGCCACCCAAAGCACCAAAATTGCACTGGCGACCAAAACTAGTTTAATAAGTTTTTTTATCACACCAAGAAGAATGATAAGTGCAAGCACCACTGCCACGGCCATATATACCGGATTCGATGTTAACATTTCAATTGATTGTTCCATTAATGTTTTTCTTTCAATTTCGATTTTTGATGATTAATTCTTCCCGAGCGTTGCTCATATTCTTCTATCATTTGCATTATTCTCTGGTCATCTGGCATTGCTAATTTCATTGTGTCTATTCGCCCAGACTGTTCAACTACATTACCATCTTTAATAATTAATTCAACCACTCCAATATAATATCCCTCTTTTCCTGCCTGAGCAATAAGAGCACCATTTACTGTTTCCGGTGTTTCAATGGCTGACTGACTATGACCACCAATTATTGTATGAAGACCATTGATTTTTTCTGCAATGGCATAGTCTAGGTCAGCTCCTTGGTGTGTTAATAGGATAAATATATCTGCCTTATCCTTCAAACGTTCCATCTCTGCTTGAATCGATTTAATTGGGTCAGATAATTCAATTTTTTCTCTGACATCTTTAGGATAATACTTGACTGCATAAGGATCTATAACCCCTAGAATTGCTATTCGTAGACCTTCTTTTTCAATTATATGAGATTTAACTGTTTCAGGGTGATCAATATTTGTACCTACCACTGGGATATCCATTTGACCAACAAGTTGATTCAGTTTTGTATCAGACATTGTTAACTCCTGATCGCCAAATAGGATGACATCATAAGATAGATGATTATAAGCCTCCGCCATGAGGCTGTCTTTCAAAGATTGGTGGGTCATAGTAAAAATATCCCCAGCATCTAAAAGAATAGTATTGGGGTGTTTTTTTAAAAAGTTAGACACATAAATAGATCGTTTTTCAACAGCACCAAAAGGGTGGTCAGGACAATAACAATTTTCCAGTGCACCATTGGTATTATTAGTGTGAAGTATATAGAACGTGCGTTCTTGCGCAAGAAGAACGGTCATAAGCATGACTGCCAATGTAATAAGTAGGGATGGTTTTATCTGTCCCATCGTGTCTAAAATTGAGTGTAATGAACAGTGTAATCAAAACATTTTTATTTAGTTCTTTCATTCTTGCACAATACCCTGCGGATTCTCTTTTTTCTTTACCAGACAACTCAATTGTACAAAAATTATTTCTCTATCCCATAGCCAAATGGCAAAGCATTTCTTATAATAATAATGCCATGAATTGTCAATTCTATCCAAGCTGTTCAAACTACGGGGCTCATGCAATTCATGAAAAAGGCGTCATATCTGGTTTAATTATGACAACTGACCGAATAATACGTTGTAGCCCTAATGCTTTTGGTGCCCACAATAGAATGGGTGGAAAATTTCATGAAGATGGGCGATTGATAGACCATATTACTTATAGCGATATGAGTACGACAGAAAAATCACCTATACTTGCTGCAGGATTATCTATGGCAGTCCCTGGTTTAGGCCGAGCATATGCGGGGCGACCTCAAGATGGTCTTTTTGGATTTTTTATATCGGCACTTGCAATTCGCGCTAGTGTCAAATCTGTAAAAAATCAAAGTTTCTTCACCCCATTTTATATTGGGATGGCTATTACATTTTATGGTGGTGAAATTTATGGAGCATATAGAACGGCAAAATATTACCAGCCCTTATAAGGTTGATAGAATCTTTTTTCTAAATTTGAAAATAAATGTATTTTACGCCGTTATTTTTTATGCCACTGTAGCTCAGCTGGTAGAGCAACGCATTCGTAATGCGTAGGTCAGCGGTTCGATCCCGCTCAGTGGCTCTTGGGGTTTAATAACCTAATTAAATTAAATTAAAATTTTATTCTATACCTAGTAGATCCACTTCAAAAATCAGAGTGGAATTTGGCGGGATTGCACCGTTATTCTGATTCCCATACCCCATGCTTGGAGGAATAGTTAATTTTCTTTTTCCACCCACTTTCATACCAGGAATACCTTGATCCCAACCCTGAATTACTTGACCAGCACCAACTGTAAAACGGAATGGAGAACGTCCTGGGTTTAATGAAGAATCAAACTTAGTTCCATTAGTGAGCCATCCTGTGTAATTCACCGTAACTATATCATGTTTCACAGCTTCGGCACCTTCACCTACTTTTAAATCTTCTATAACCAATTCACCATTCATTTTTTCATTATCCTTACTGCAACCTGCAACTAATAATAAAAGAGTTATTGCAGGGATTTGCCATTTCAATTTCATGATTTATCTCCAATAGAAAGGCTGAAGTTTACATCCATTGGCTGAATGGAATTACCGTAAATTTCTCCACATGAATAGTGTAATATTTGATCATGTCAGCCACATCATCTTTATTTAGCCAGCACCTACCCCCATTAGCGGATCGGCTTCGGCCACGCTCGATGACTGATTTTATTGGTCAATCTCATTTGATTGATGATAATAAGATCTTAGCCAAACTGCTGGAAAAACATCAGTTCTTTTCCCTTTTATTCTGGGGCCCTCCCGGCACGGGAAAAACTACACTGGCAAGAATCATTGCGAAATCTCTGAAGGCTGATATTCATGAATTATCAGCCGTTTCCAGTGGTGTCAAAGATCTAAGAAAAGTCATTGATCAAGGTAGGGCAAACCTTGATCTAGGCAGGTCCACAATATTATTTATTGACGAGATTCACCGTTTTAGCAAATCCCAGCAGGATGCCCTGCTCCATGCAGTCGAAGAAGGGGTCATTACCCTTATAGGTGCCACCACCGAAAATCCTTCATTTGAAGTAATCTCTCCCCTTCTCTCCCGTTGTCGTGTCCTCACACTAAAACCATTATCTGATGATAATTTGAATACCGTAATCGACAGGGCATTTTCTGAAGATGTTGTTTTGTCACAGGGAAACATATCACTTTCTGGGAACACAAAACCCATGTTAGTAAAAGCCTCTGGAGGCGATGCACGCAAACTCTTGAATACCCTTGAATTGGCCTCTAGTCTTGTTGCAGATGATGGCGTGATAACTCCAGATATTTTATCCGAAGCCCTCCAAAGCAAAACCCAGCTTTATGATAAAACAGGAGATTATCATTATGATACCATTTCCGCATTTATCAAATCGGTTCGAGGTTCAGACCCCGATGCAGCAGTCTATTGGCTGGCAGTTATGCTCGAAGGTGGAGAAAAACCGGAATTCATCGCAAGAAGGCTTATTATTTTAGCATCTGAAGATATTGGCAATGCAGATCCTCAAGGTCTCACCATGGCCACATCTGGATTTCAAGCTGTTCATATAATCGGAATGCCTGAAGCAGCCATAATTCTTTCACAAGTAACTACTTATTTAGCATCGGCACCAAAATCCAATGCCAGTTATATGGCAGTAAACCAGGCGATCAGTAAAGTTGCAAAAGAAGGGACTCCAGGTGTACCCCTCCATTTACGAAATGCTCCTTCAGAACTTATGGAATCACTAGACTATGGGAAGGATTACAGTTACCCTCATAACGATCCGGCACATTTTGTGGATGAGAACTATTTTCCTGATGGAAAGCAGGAAACCTTTTATGTCCCTTCCACGTTAGGATATGAGGAATTCATTAGAGGTCGGCTAAAGGATCTTTGGCCAAAGCGCTATTCAAAATAATGCGATTAATCTTAACTAATACTTTTATCATTAAGAGGAGATTGCTCCTTTTAATTCTTACCCTTACATCTATCTCGGGCCAAAATGATCGCCTACGCCTTAAGCAAGCTGATGTCCTAGAAAACATCACAATTGATGGTGTCTCCATGCAATACTTAAAAGGGAATGTGATCTTTCAAAAAGGAGAGATGACTATGAATTGCGATTGGGCACGGTTCAATCAGCGAACTGAACAAGGATTTCTTTTTGGTAATGTATCTATGATTGAGGATGTTCAGAATCTCACCTGCGATTCACTTTTTGTGGATTCGCCCAAGGATATTATGATCGCTTACAGCAATACCCATGTATGGGATACTACTTATAGTCTGGTAGCAGATACGCTCTTTTATTTTTCTGAACTGGATAGTGGGTCTGCTAATGGAAATGCCACCCTTATTCAGGAAAAACAGACCATAAAAGGTGATCGAATTGAATATGTCGACCTCCCCGACATAGATGGCGTGTCTTATGCTGCCCGTGGCAATGTATTAATAACCGAAGAAGGTCGTTTGGCCACTTGTGGAGAGGCTATTTATGATCGGGAGAATGGCGAAACTGTCCTCAGAATCAAACCGGAGATCATTGATAACAATCAGACTATTGCCGGGAGTGAAATCTATTTAAAATATGATGAAGAGGTATTAAAAAGTCTATTCATTCCAAGTAATGCGCACGCTACCCATCCTTCTAGAGGAGTCCGCGAATGGACAGAAATTGTTGAGGGCGACACCATTGTTTCTCAGGATTCTCTCACTTTTTCTGACGATATGACCGGGTCTATACTAAGAGGCTATTTTGTGGATGGTAAACTGGATTCCATGCGATTAGAAGGAATGGCTACTACCCTTTACCACATCTTTGAAGATTCAGTGTATCAAGGGAAAAATGAATCCTCTGGGGATACAATTACTATGAACTTTGGTGAGGATGATCTTGAAAAAATATTTGTTTCTGGAGGTTCTCAAGGCACCTATACCCCTGACTCTGTTGGTACTGATGTGGACGGCCCCGTTATATATAAATCGGAAGATATTGAATATGATGTTGTCAATGAATTTACAGATCTTCATGGGGATGCAGTTATTGATTATACCAACGTAAATCTATCTGCTGGGTTTATCAATGTGGCCTGGCGAAATAATATTTTAAAGGCCTCTCCTCAATCTAATCGAGATTCAACTTATGAGAATATTCGTCCTTCAATGGTTGAAGATGGTGAAGAACCCATGGTGGGTGATACAATGGTATATAATCTGGAAACTCGCCATGGGAAAGTTATCCAAGGTACAACAAAAGCGGAAGATGGCTTTTATCATGGCCAAGAAATCCGGAATCAGAATATGGATATATTTTATGCAGAACACGCAGCCTATACCACTTGCGACCTAGAAAACCCTCACTTTCATTTTGAAATGAATCGTATGAAAATGATCAATGAAGACAAAGTGGTGGCACGACCTATCATTCTTTACATTTCCAACATACCGATTTTTGGATTACCCTTTGGAGTTTTTCCCCATCAGAAAGGACGGCGCCATTCCGGATGGATCATGCCAACTTATGGCACGGACGCTCGATGGGGTGGTTATATTAATGGATTGGGTTACTACTGGGCTGCGAGCGAATACTTCGATTCAAAATTCACAATGAGTTTATATGATAGGGATGGTATTACACTTCGTTCACAGAACCAATACACCAAACGATATGCTTACTCTGGAAATCTTGACTTGGAAACCAAACAGAGATTTTCAAGCTCTGTTCCAGATCAAGATCGGGATATCTATAATTTGGGGCAAAATCGCCAAAGTGATTATGTAGTTCGATGGAACCACCGACAGCAACTGAGGAACAATCAATCTGCCGCTGTAAATGCTAGTTATTATTCAAGTGGAGACTATAACCGTCGCACAGGAATAGAACAGCAAAAACGTCTAAACCAACAAGCAGTTTCAAATGCCACCTATTCAAAGCGATGGCCAAAATCTCGAAATAGTTTAAGTATTAATCTCTCATCAAGAAGAGACTTGATGGCAGAGAAAAAAATTGATCAAAATTCTACATTCTTCTCCAACCCCACACGGGCAGGCCAGCAGATAAATATCACAAATAATACTTTGCCTCAGATGGCCTTCTCACATAGCCAGCGGGCCCTTTTACCTACCAAAGCGAAACAAAAGAAATGGTATAATAATATCAATTACAATTATTCCTCTCGCTTTACTAATAATTTGAAGAATTATTATGAGTCTGAGCAGTACGCCATTGACGACACTACAAAGGGATACCGTTGGATGATGGATCAAAATGAAGATCCTATCGCAAATACCTTCTCTGATTATATCATTGCCCACACCTCTGGACTAAATATGTCATCTAAAGTGTTTAAATATTTTAATGTTTCTCCTAGCCTCTCTCTCAGATCTGATTGGGTAAACCGTACTTATTCCGGAATTATTGATACCTTAGGTCAGATTAACAAAAATGAGGTGAAGGGATTTGCCACACGGACTACCGGTTCATTCAATGTAAATATGAATACTCAGATTTATGGCCTCTTTCCTGTAAAATTAGGAAAAATGGAGTCTATCCGTCACGTGATTTCTCCATCTATCGGTTATTCCTACCGACCAGATTTTTCTAATGAATTTTTAGGATTAAATCCTGGTTATTATGAAACCCTTTTGCAGGATAACGGAGAAGTGGTTTACTTTGACCGATTTTCCGGGACATTGGCTGGAGGCACGCCTCGAGGTGAAAATCAATCCATGAATATATCAATGAATAATGTTTTTCAGGCAAAAATCGTAGATGGGGATAAAGAGATAAAACAGGATCTTTTCTCGTGGCGTATGGGAACAAGCAAAAACTTTGTGGCAGACGAATTCCAATGGAGTAATATAAGTTCTTCAGTACGAGCTAACGTTAGTCGAAAACTAAACCTAGATTTTTCTATGACCCATGATTGGTATGATTTTGATAAAGAAAATAATATGCGGATAAACAAATTTAAAACTAAGGGCGGAATTCTTACACCGCGACTTATTAATGCACGATTCTCTACTGGATTCCGTTTTTCTGGAAACCGCCTTTCTTTCAATCCAGATAATGAAAAAAGAACTGAAGCTGATACCACCGAGTTTAATCAGCGTGTAGATGGGGCAAATTTGGCCGGCATGATTAAAGGATTCGGTAATAATGTTGGCGGTGACAAAAAGCCATCTGGCGAGCTTTGGAATACATCTGCCAGTTTCAGCTTTGCCTATAATAACGCTAATCCCAATAATCCTCAAAAAACGTTTTGGATGTCCTCGAATTCGACTATCCAAGTAACCGAAGCCTGGAAAGTGCAATACAATGCTCGCTTTGATCTCATTAACCAAAATCTAGTGAGTCATACCTTCTCCGTTTATCGTGACCTCCATTGTTGGGAACTAAGCCTGAATTGGACACCCAATGGATATGCTTCAGGACTATATTTGAAACTTAACGTAAAATCACCCAATCTTCGAGACCTTAAACTGGAACAGAGAGGCGGCACATTCAGCCGGCCATCTTTGTTTGACCGCTAATTATTATTGTCTAAACTCAGGACTGAAAATTGACCTCAGAATCATCAAATAACTGGATCGAGATTGCTGAATTCTCAGGCGCCATCTATGCTGAAATGGCTGAAACCATATTAAAGGAAAATAACATCCCATCTTTTACCAAAGGTGATTTTTTAAGTACCGCTTACAATATTAAAACATTGTCCCTCCCTGGTGGCTCTGTAAAATTGTTTATTCCCGAGTCATTTAAAGTACCGGCAGAAGACCTACTACAAAATATTTTATCTGAAAATGAGTAAATTTTCAATCCGATCGATTAAGGGCACCCAAGATATCCTTCCGGATCAAAGCAGTCAATGGCAATCCTTAGAAGAGGCTATTCGCAATTTCATGGGTCATTATGGTTATCAGGAAATTCGTACACCCACTTTTGAGCAGACTGATCTATTTGTCCGAAGTATGGGTAAAGAAACGGATATTGTTTCTAAAGAAATGTATAGTTGGACGGATCAGGGAGGAGAGAACCTCACTCTCAAACCAGAATTGACGGCACCAGTTGCACGAGCTTATATCCAGCATAATTTGGGCGGCCAGAGTCCTATTAATAAACTCTATTATATTGATACCTTATTTCGAAGGGAGCGACCCCAAAAAGGCCGTTATCGTCAATTTAATCAATTCGGGATTGAAGCATTCGGATCAGAATATCCGGAGATCGATGCTGAAGTAATCACCTTGGCAATTTCCATTTTTAATAAAATTGGTCTTAAAGAATTAAAGCTCAAACTAAATTCCATTGGTTCACCTCAATGCCGTATTGATTACCGAGAAACCATTCTAGATTTTCTTAAACCTCATATTGCTGATTTGAGTGAAATAAGCCAAACCCGTTTTGAGAATAATCCAATGCGCATCCTAGATACTAAAGTACCTCATGAAATTGAGATTCTTAAGAATCTTCCTAATATTGCAGATTGTTGGACACATGAAGACAAAGACCATTTTGAAGAGGTCTGTTCATTATTAGATTCCACTGGAATCAAATATGAATTGACACCCCGACTCGTCCGTGGTTTGGATTATTATACCAGAACCACATTTGAAATAACATCTTCTGCACTTGGAGCGCAGGATGCAATTTGCGGTGGTGGCCGATATGACGGTCTAGTAGAATCGCTAGGTGGTAAACCTACACCTGGAATAGGTTTTGCTGCAGGAATGGAACGAATCCTTTTGGCAATGAATAATGTTGAGTCCACTAGTAGTTCCAAACAAGTTTATATCGTAGGGTTAGGTAATGCCGTACGCCCCACTGTTTTAAAATTGGCGGAAGAACTAAGACAAAGTAGTATAACCACCGAATTTGATGTACTCCGAAGATCAATTAAAGCTCAGCTACGTGAAGCAAATAAATCGGGTGCAAAATACGCCATTCTCATTGGGGATCAGGAATTGGAAGCGAGACAAGCTAAGTTGAAGGATTTATCAACGGGTGACCAGAAAAAAATTGAATTGAATAACCTTGTTGAGCATATCATTTCTTTGCCTTTTTAAAAATTTCTTTTACATTAATATACGCGCGTGAGAATATTGGATTTCCACTAATTGAAATAAAAAAGAGTTAGATGAGTATAAAACCATTATTGATTGTTGAGTCCCCTTCGAAAGCTAAGACTATCTCAAAATATCTTGACGGAGAGTACACTGTTATGGCTTGTGTGGGGCATATTAAAGATCTTCCAAAAAAAGAATTGGGCGTGGACGTAGAAAACAACTTCGCCATTACAGAAGAAATTCTTCCTGATAAAAGTTCTTTTATGAAGGAATTCAAAACATTGGCTAAAAAGACGAGCCAGATCGTGATTGCCACTGATCCTGACCGGGAAGGTGAAGCAATTGCTGCACATATCGCTAGTGAAGTGGATAAAGATAAAATTTCTCGTGTACAATTTACCGAGATAACTAAAGAAGGTGTGGAAGAAGGAATGAATGAGATTCATAATATCGATCAGGATCTTGTTGAAGCTCGTACGGCTCGGCGCATCATTGACCGTCTCGTAGGATATAAAGTCTCCCGAGTACTTTGGAGCACTTTAAAAAAGAACATGAAATTTGTAGAAGTTTCACTTTCTGCTGGCCGTGTACAGTCCGCTGCGCTACGAATCATTGTTGAAAGAGAACGACTCCGCCAGACATTCCATTCTGCACTGTATTATGATTTGAAAGCGGAACTTCAGGCTGGAGACAATTCATTTAGCGCTACACTCGTTCGGGTTGATGGTAAACGGATTGCCGTTGGTAAAGATTTTGATCCCAATACGGGTAATCTAAAAAATGATAAAGTTCTATTACTATCAAAAGCTCAAGCCGATGAATTGGTAAAAGAATTGACCAATGGAAATTGGACTGTTTCCAATGTGGAAGAAAAAATAAAAAATTCTAATCCGAAGCCGCCTTTCACAACCTCTACACTACAACAGGAAGCAGCGCGTAAACTTCGTTTCTCTGCAAGAAAAACTATGCGCATGGCCCAACGTTTGTATGAACAAGGGTTTATCACTTATATGCGCACAGACTCCACTAATTTGTCCGCTGAAGGGATTAATGGAGCACGCAATGAAATAATGTCCCGATTTGGAAAAGAATATTTACCTGACCAAGCACGAGTCTACGCCACTAAAGTAAAAAATGCACAGGAGGCCCATGAAGCGATTCGTCCTGCCGGCGTTACATTTGTTCCCGTTGATAAGGTCCGCTCAGCCATTGATGAAGATACCGCCAGACTATATAATTTGATCCGAAAACGAACTTTGGCATCTCAAATGACATCGGCTAAAGTGAAACAAATTGCTGTATTTATTGAAAATCAAAAATCAGAATTTCGTGCTAATGGGAAGGTGATCCTTTTCCCCGGATATATGGCCGCTTATGTGGAAAGTACAGACCAACGAAATGGAGTGACAGAGGATCAGGAAACTATTTTGCCCAATATAGAAAAAGATCAAGACCTTAACTGTAATGCATTGATTGCGGAGGATCATGAAACAAAACCGCCAGCAAGGTTTACCGAAGCGTCATTAGTAAAAGAATTGGAAGCTCAAGGGATTGGACGCCCATCTACCTTTGCTAACATTATTGATACCATTGTATACCGTACGTATGTCACTAGGGACCAAGGAAAACTAACGCCAACATTTCTTGGAATTGCTGTAACTCAACTTTTGGAGAATCACTTCACCTCATTGGTTGATAGCCAGTTCACCGCTAATATGGAAAATGGTTTGGATGCCATATCGCGAGGCGAATTGGAATCCATTCCTTTTATGAAAGAATTTTATTTTGGCTCAGAATCTGTAAAAGGTCTTGAAACCATGTTGGATGAAAAAGTGGATATTGGCAGAGCTTGCTCTGTTAAACTCGATGATGATGGAGACTCTATCGAAGTTCGAGTTGGCCAATATGGACCTTTTGTACAACAGGGAGAAATAAGAAAATCTGTCCCGAAAGATGTGTTTCTAGGAGACCTGAATGTTGAGAAAGCATTAGAAATTTTACACCAAGAGATTAATGAAGACCGCGAATTGGGAAAAGATACTGATTCAGGCGAAACTGTTTTGCTAAAAAATGGCCCCTATGGCCCTTATGTTCAGCTGGGGGAAACTAGTAAACGTAAAGGCATTCCTAAAGGTACAATTGCAGAAGAAGTTGATCTTGAAATGGGACTTAAGCTTCTATCCCTTCCACGTACATTAGGAAAGCATCCTGAAACAGGTGAAGAAGTAAAAGCGGACTATGGCCGATTTGGCCCATATGTAACTGCTGGGAAAGGAAAAAATGGGACCATTCCACCTACTATGTCGCCCCTCACTATTGAATTAGTTGAAGCTGTCGAACTCATTAGTAAACGTAATAGTGGCCCTCAGGAACTACGCATATTAGGTGACCATACAGAAACTGGAGAATCCCTAGTGATCAAATCTGGACGATACGGACCTTATATAACAGATGGGAAAGTGAATGCGTCCCTCCCTCAAAATGTAGATCCAGAGAAAATAACTTTAGAAGAAGGTGTGGTATTGATTGATAAAAAGCGTGCTGCACCACCCCGTAAGAAACGACGGAAATCCAACAAAAAGAAAATGAAATGAAACATATTTTCCTTTCCATAATCTTGATTGGCACTCTTAGTGCTGATGAAAAAAGTAAACTAATTAGCAATATTGAACAGAGTCTCATGGCTACCTGTTGTTGGAGCGGCACGGTCTATGATCACGGTAATAAGGAGATGGAGATTGAGATCGCTGGAATGGTACAAGCCGGAAAAACCAAAACAGAAATTTTGGATTATTACACAGATAAATACGGAGAACGCGTTTTGTCTGTACCTATTGCAGAGGGTTTTAACATATTTGCCTGGTTAGCACCCATTATTATTGCAGGGCTTGGCTTTACCATTATTTTACTTTATATGAGAACCTCCAAGGGTGCGACTGATACTCCAGTGAACTCAAATAATGATTCCATCGCTCATAGCAAACAAATCGAACAAGAGCTAAAAGAATTGGATTAATAAACAAAACAGAAGTTCTTACAAATTTTATTTTCCCTGACTTTAACTCTCGATCGCAATTCTATTTTATACACATACCCTTATTTATTATGGGTAAAAATTGTCCTAACTTCCTTTTCAATTTTCAATAGAATAATTCATGGAGTATTCGCTCAATTATGAGTATCGATAAGATTGTATCCCTCTGTAAAAGGCGGGGTTTTATTTTTCAAAGTTCTGAAATTTATGGTGGCTTCGGCGCCATCTATGATTATGGCCCCTTAGGAATCGCTCTAAAAAATAATATATCACAGCTTTGGTGGCGAGCAATGACCCAGCTACATGAAAATATTGTGGGTCTTGATAGTGGAATACTTATGCATCCTAAAATATGGGAGGCATCCGGCCATGTGAATGCTTTTAACGATCCGCTAGTCGATTGTAAAAAATGTAAAGCAAGATACCGAGCAGATGAATTATTTGATGGTGATCTGTCTAATGGAAAATGGAATGAAATCCAGTGTCCTAAATGTGGTACTACAGGCAACCTCACTGAACCGCGCCAATTTAATCTCATGTTCAAAACCCATATTGGACCATTGGAAGAGGAAGCAAGTGTGGCATACCTCCGTCCAGAAACAGCACAGGGCATTTATGTAAACTATCTCCTAACCCTGAACGCCATGCGATTAAAAGTACCATTTGGAATTGCACAGATCGGTAAGGCTTTCCGAAATGAAATCGTGGCTAGAAATTTCATTTTTCGCACACGTGAATTTGAACAGATGGAAATGCAGTATTTTGTGAAGCCAGGAAATGATGACCAATGTATGGTGGATTGGAAAGAAGAACGGATGGATTTTTACAATCAACTTGGGATTAATCCCAAAAAATTGCGTTTACATGAGCATGGGGATCGTGAATTGGCTCACTATGCAAAAGAAGCTTGGGATATAGAATTTGAATTTCCATTTGGTTGGTCCGAGATCGAAGGGATTCATAACCGAACAGACTTTGACTTAGCACGACACCAAGAGTTTTCAGGCAAAAAAATGGAAGTTTTTGATCAAGTGAACAATGATCGTTTCCTCCCTTATATTATTGAAACATCGGCAGGTTTGAATCGCATGCTGCTAGCTGTTTTATCTGATGCCTATTGGGAAGATGGAGATAATAACCGAGTTGTGATGAGACTTCACCCACGAATCGCCCCAGTGACCGCTGTGATCTGCCCGCTAGTTAAAAAAGACGGATTACCCGAACTAGGGCGTAAAGTTATGGATATCCTAAAACCTTATTTCAAAGTGATTTATGACCAACAAGGATCTATTGGCAAAAGGTATTATCGTCAAGATGAGGCAGGTACGCCTTTCGGAATTACCTTAGACCACCAATCCATAGAGGACAATACGATTACAGTCCGCCACCGAGATTCACAACAGCAAGACCGAGTGGAAATCGATCAATTGGTTACTTTTATAAATAATTGCATTGAAGATTATATATGAATCGGCATTTAACATTTCGTTCTGGAAATCCTACCTTGAATGCAAAGTCATTTTCAGGATTTAGTCAGACTACAGATGCGTCAATGACTATTATGGGAACAGTTCATAAAACAGCCTTCTCCCTCCTTTTGCTTATGACAACTGCCTTATTTACATGGAATTTGCCTATAAGTGATCCTCGCGGCAGCAGTCTCATGATGTTGGGTATGATCGGCGGATTAGTTGTTGCCATTATTACCGTATTCAAACATCATTGGGGCAAATACACTGTACCAGCATATGCCTTACTTCAAGGATTAGCTTTAGGCGGAATATCTAAATTTTTTGAGACGATGTATCCAGGAATCGTCAATCAGGCGGTTATGCTCACCTTTGGAACTTTGGGAGCTTTACTTCTGGCATACCGTTCCGGTCTTATCAAAGCGACAGAAAATTTTAAACTAGGCATATTTGCTGCGACTGGGGGTATTGCTTTTGTCTATATGATTAGTTGGATATTGAGCTGGTTCAGTGTATCAGTTCCTGTAATTCATTCAAATTCAAATATGGGGATCATATTCAGCATAGTTGTTGTGGTGATTGCTGCATTGAACTTGGTCCTAGATTTTGATTTTATTGAGGAGGCAGCAGAAAAAGGTGCTCCAAAATATATGGAGTGGTATGGAGCATTTGGACTACTTGTGACACTTATTTGGCTCTATTTAGAAATTCTACGTCTTTTAGCAAAACTTTCATCCAGAAGAAACTGATTTATAAAAATGAATGACCTTTGTGATCTATTTGGAGAATTATAATTTTCCCATCGGTTAAATGAGGGTTTTATCTTGAAAAAAGAGTTTAATTGGAATAAGTGGACACGCAAAACCCACTATTGGGGTGCTTTTGTAATTATACTTCCAATTTCCATTGTAATTACAACAGGTATTTTGCTTCAATTAAAAAAAGAAATCAATTGGATTCAGCCTCCGACTTCTAATGGAGAACATGTCAATGCACCAACCATTTCATTTGATAACATATTAGCTTCAGTAAAAACAGCGGATGAAGCTAATATTACATCTTGGGATGATGTTGATAGATTAGATGTTAGAATCGATAAAGGAATTGTTAAGGTCCGTGGAAAGAATCGCTGGGAAGTTCAAGTGGATACTCAAACGGGAGACGTTCTTCAAGTAGCATATAGACGCTCAGATCTTATAGAAAGTCTTCATGATGGGTCTTGGTTTCACGATAAAGTAAAACTTTGGCTTTTTCTCCCTTCTGGCATAATCCTTTTTGTTCTTTGGATAACTGGTTTATATATGTTTATCCTCCCCTATACAGTTAAATGGAAACGAAAGAAACAACCTTGAAATATATAATTATCTTTATTTCAATTCTTTTTTCTGCCTGTGTAACGCCTATTTATGATATTATTATTGAAAATGGGAAAATTGCCGATGGAAGCGGAAGCAATTTATATGAAGCAAATATTTACATTAGGAATGGGAAAATAGTTATTATTGGTGAGCAACCTGCAGCTACGGCCTCACAAATTCTCGATGCCACTGGATTAATCATAGCACCCGGATTCATTGATATGCATACCCATTCTGAACGAAAAAGTTTAGCTTTCCCAACAGTTGAGAATTATATCAGACAAGGAGTAACTACAATGGTAGGGGGAAACTGTGGTGGCTCTCCATTTCCGATTGGCGATTTTATGAACGAAACCGAAGCCACGGGTATTGGTCCAAATCTTGCTTTACTCGTAGGCCACAATACAGTTCGACGAAAGGTTATGGGTACCGAAAACCGGTTATCTACTGATGAAGAATTAATAGCTATGCAGAATCTAGTCCAATCAGCCATGGATGACGGTGCCTTTGGTATGTCAACTGGATTAAAGTATATCCCAGGCGCTTATTCAAATACACAAGAAGTTGTAGCATTGGCTTCTACTGTATCTGAAAATGGAGGATTCTATGCTACCCATATGCGCGAAGAGGGGATTGGACTTTTAGAATCCACTGAAGAGGCCATCAATATCGGACGTCAGGCAAATTTACCAGTTCAGATTTCTCACCATAAGGCCGTAGGAAAATCCATGTGGGGAAATTCTACTAATACACTTGAAATGATCGATAAAGCCCAGGCCGAAGGAATAAATGTAACTGCAGATCAATATCCGTACACGGCAACAAGTACTGGATTAACAGTTGTTTTCCCCGCATGGTCATTAGCAGGTGGAACAAAAAAATTAAAAGAACGGTTAGATGATCCAGCCCAGCGTCAAAAGATTAAAGATGGTATTATATGGAACATTGTTTACGATCGTGGAGGTGGAAACCCTGCCAGTATTGTAGTGGCTAACTATCCGCCAAATACAAAATATAATGGAATGAATTTGGCAAAAATTACTGAATCAAAAGGCCATGAACCTACACCTGATAATGCAGCAGATGTTCTGATAGATCTTGTCTATGCTGGTGACGGATCAGGAATTTACCACTGCCTTAATGAATCAGATGTGCAACGCATCATGGCTCATCCCTTAGTTATGCACGCTTCCGATGGTAGTACAATAGAGTTTGGAAAAGCTCAACCCCACCCCAGAAGTTATGGTACCTACCCTCGAATTCTTGGGCGATACGTTCGTGAGAAGGGTATTATTTCATTGACAGAATCAATTCGTAAAATGACTAAACTCCCAGCATCGGTATTAGGTCTAAATGATCGCGGCCAAATCAAAAAAGGTTATTGGGCAGATCTCGTACTTTTTGATTCTAAAAAAATTATTGATAATGCCACCTGGGAAGATCCTCATCAATATCCTTCTGGAATTGATTGGGTAATAATTAATGGTGCCGTTGCACTAGATCACGGTAATAGTTCAAAAGAATTATATGGAAAGGTTTTGAAACATAATCTATAAACCATGAATAAAAATTCCATTTGTATTTTATTTCTATTCATATTTATTAGCTGTCAGCCTTCGAACTTCACTAATAAAGAATCAACTAATTCCAAAATCTGGAATAAAGGAGCTATGGTTAGTGCCGCTAATCCTTACGCAGTAAAGGCCGCTGTAGCAATTTTAGAAAAAGGCGGCAGTGCAACTGATGCTGCAATTGCCGCTCATTTAGTTCTTGGCCTTGTTGAGCCTCAAAGTTCAGGACTTGGAGGTGGTGGCTTTATGTTAAACTTTGATTTTAAAACTAATGATTTAACATTTATTGATGGCCGAGAGACAGCCCCATCTTCTGCTAAAATTGATATGTTTATGAAAGATGATGGAACTGTTATGAGTTTTATGGAAGCAGTGCCTAGTGGTAAAGCAGTTGGTACGCCAGGAATAGTTGCTCTTTACGAAACTGCACATAAAGCATATGGATTATTACCTTGGAATGTTCTTTTTAAGGATGCGATTGATTTAGCAAACAATGGATTTATTGTATCTCCCAGACTGGCAAGCTATGTTGAACTTGCTGAGAAAAGAGGTAGATTATCAAAAAATCCTCTTACAAAAAAATATTTTTATCCAAATGGTGTTAAGATAAAAAATGGTGATCTTCTCAAAAATTTTGAATACGCAAAAACCTTACAAGCCATTGCTGCAAATGGATCCGTAGTTTTTTATAATGGTAATATAGCTAAAGAGATCGTTTCTGCTACAAATGCAGATCCAGATCCAGGAGAAATAACTTTAGAAGACCTAAAAAATTATAAAACTGTTTTAAGACCAGTTATATGTGGGCCATTTAGAGATATGAAAATTTGTACTACCTCTCCTCCATCATCAGGAGGCGCACAAATTATGATTGCAGGTCTTTACGATGAGCTAATAAATAGTGAATCAAATGAATCAGAAAAAATTTCCGCATTTGTAGATGCTCAACGACTAGCATATGCTGATCGTGATCACTTTTTTGGTGATCCTGATGAGGTTAAGATTCCTCTTAAAGCACTTCTAGATCCAAAATATATTAAAGCTAGATCTAGGCAAAGATTTTTACCTGATGCCATACCAACGCCTGGGGATCCTTCAAGTATGGTTGATACTTTATCAAATATCCCAATATGGGGAAAAGATAATACTTTAGAAGCTTCTGGAACAACTCACTTATCAATTGTTGATCAAAATGGAAATGCGGTTGCCATGACTGCAACTATTGAAAGTTTTTTTGGTTCTCAAAGATGGGCAGCTGGATTTCTTTTAAATAATGAGATGACTGACTTTGCAAGAGAAGTACCAAAAGATGGTAGTCGCCTTGCAAATGCTGTAGCACCAAATAGAAGACCTCGATCTTCGATGTCGCCTACAATGATTTTTGATAAAAATGGAAACCTATTAATGGTAACTGGTTCTCCAGGAGGAAACTCAATACCCGCATATGTAAATAAAACTATTATAGGAATTTTTGACTGGGGTTTAACAGCGCAAGAATCTGTTGATTTCCCAAATATAATTGCACGTGGTCAGATAGTAAAAGTTGAAATGCTTAATGAAAAAGGTGAGGCTATTGCAAAAGATTTAAAACAAAGAGGATATCTTGTAAAACAAACAACTGGTGAACATTCTGGTATTCATTTAATTGTTGTTAAAGAAAATGGATTAGATGGTGCTGCCGATAAACGTCGTGAAGGAACCGTCCATTTAATAAAAGAAAAATGAAATTCTTTAAAATATTATTTCTCATTATCAATGTTATTTTAATTAGCGGTTGTGACTTTAAACCAGTTCATGGAAATAATGGCATGGTCGTATCTACAAGTCATCAAGCTTCTCAAATAGGGATTGACATTTTAAAGCAAGGCGGAAATGCGATAGATGCAGCATCCGCAGTTGGCTTTGCATTAGCAGTTACCTCATCTTCAAATGGTAATATTGGTGGAGGTGGTTTTATGGTGGGTCGTTTTGCTGATGGACAAACTTTTTCTCTTGATTATAGAGAAATGGCACCATCAAAAGCTCACAGAGATATTTATCTTGATGATAATGATAATGTAATTGAAGGAAAATCGTTAATTGGCCATTTTGCTTCAGGTGTACCTGGTTCAGTTGATGGCCTACTTAGAGCTTGGAGAGATTATGGCTCTGGGAATATTTCACTAAAACAATTAATAGGACCAGCAATTCGTTTAGCAGATGATGGCTTCAAACTTTCTAAGTATGAGGCAGATCGTTTCAATCGAAACAAAGATTTTTTAAGTAAATACCCTTCAACAAAACAAATTTTTACCCGTGATGACCGTAGATGGCAAAAAGGTGATATTTTTTACCAAAAAGACTTAGCCAAAACTTTAATACGAATTGTAAATAAAGGTCGTGACGGATTCTATAAAGGTAAAACTGCAGATCTTATTGTTAAAGAAATGAATAAAGTTGGCGGATGGATAACTTTAGAGGACCTTGATAATTACACTTCTAAGTATAGAGAACCAATATTTGGATCTTTTAATGGTTATGAAATTATTTCAATGGGCCCACCTAGCTCAGGCGGAATCCTTTTAATTCATATGCTTAATATGTTAAATCAAATTCAAACTTCATCAGAGTTTCCATCAGATCTAAGTTTTAATTCCTCTGACTACATTCATTTATTGACTGAAATTGAACGAAGAGCTTATGCTGATCGTTCTGAACATTTAGGCGATTCTGACTTTTGGAACGTTCCAAAAAGTATGTTATTATCTAAATCATATGCTAAGAATCGAATTAAAACAATTGATATAGAAAAAGCAACAAGATCAAATAAAATTAAACATGGATCTGAATTAATTAAAGAAAGCGAAGAGACTACACATTATTCAATTGTTGATAAGGATGGAAATGCAGTTTCAGTAACAACTACAATTAATTCTGGATATGGAAGTGGCGTTACTATTGGTGGAGCTGGATTCCTAATGAACAATGAAATGGATGATTTTTCAAGCAAACCTGGCGTACCTAATTTATTTGGTCTAGTTGGAAATGAAGCAAATGCAATAGAGCCAAAAAAACGGCCTTTAAGTTCAATGACACCAACAATTGTATTAAAAAATAATAAACCATATTTAATACTCGGTACTCCTGGCGGTGCTACAATTATTACTACAGTTTTCCAAAATATCTTAAATGTGATCCTACATGATATGGATATTAAGGAGGCTGTCTCCTCATCACGAATTCATTCTCAGTGGCTTCCCGATGTTATTTATTATGAAAAAAATAGTTTATCAAATAAGATAATTTTAGATCTTACATCTAGAGGTCATGATTTGGAACAAAGAGGCAGTATTGGTGAAGCAAATGGTATAATGATTAATGAAAAAGGATTTTGGGGTGGTCCAGATTCTCGAGGTAAGAATACAGCTATCGGTTATTAGCTTATTAAATTTAAACTTGCAGTAATTTTTTATTCAGTTGTACACATACGCCTACTAAGAATTAGCTGATAGGTCATTATACGGACTTATTGGCCAGTTGACCACAACCTGCATTAATGTCTGTGCCTTTGCTCCAGCGAACCGTTACAGTAAATGGAGCATCATATAATATTTGTAAAAATGTTTGGATTGTATTTTCATCGGGACGACTGAATTCACCACCAATTTCATTATATGGGATTACGTTAACTTTACAAGGTAATCCCTCAAGAAATTCTATAAGTCGTTTTCCTTCTGTTGGCGAATCATTTATGCCTTTAAGTAAGACAAATTCAAATGTAATAAGCCGTTTGGTTTTCTGATAATAATACCGAGCCGAGTCAATAAGGTCACTTAATGGATGAGTATTGGTAAGGGGCATTATTTTTTTTCGGTTTTTTTCATCAATAGAATTTAAGCTAATAGCTAATTTAAATTGATGATTCTCATCAGCCATTCGACGGATTTTTGGTACAATTCCAGCAGTAGAAATAGTAATCCGCCTTGATCCAAACCCCATGTCCTGATTTAACATATTGGCTGCATCCATAACACGATTATAATTCAAAAAAGGCTCACCCATTCCCATAAAAACAACATTTGTAATCTTTGACTTTGATATCCGTTCCAGATGAATTACTTGATCAATAATTTCACCAACACTTAAGTTTTTAATGAAGCCCATTGAAGCTGTAGCACAAAATTTACAATCGACAGCACACCCAACTTGACTAGAAAGACAAACTGTTATTCTATTTTTATCATACATAAGGACTGATTCAATGTTATCTCCATTTCTTGTTTTAAATAAAAATTTTTGAGTTGGATCATTTTGAGAGCCCGTTATAAGAATAATCTCTAATGGGTGTAATTGAATTTCTGAAGATAATGCCTCTTGAAGCTGTTTGGGCATATTTTCCATTTTTTCCCAGGATTCCACATGGTTCTCATAAATCCAATTATGAATTTGTTCAACCCTGAAGGGTTCTGCTCCTAATTTATTCAATAGTGATTTTGCTTCTTTACGATTTAATTCTATGTACGATTTTTTGATCATTGACATGAGCCAGAATTTCTATCGACCAAAATGATCACACAAGACATTCCCATTGTTTCATCCATGGACGTCATGTAAGTTTTCGCCCTTTTATAATTCATCAAATATTTAGGCAAGGAAACGGATGACCAATCAAACTGATATCCAATTATTAAAAAAACTCGGAGAAATAAAAACTCAATTCTTTAGCGAGATAAGTCAATCTATTATTGGTCAGATTAAGGTTCTTGATCATATACTTATTGCCTTGCTATGTAAAGGACATACTCTAATTGTTGGAGTTCCCGGATTAGCCAAAACACTTATAATTAAATCCATCGCTGAACTCTTAGATCTTAATTTTAGCCGTATTCAATTCACACCAGATCTAATGCCAAGTGACATTACAGGGACTGAAGTTATTGAAGAAGATCAATCAACTGGTAAGCGATCATTTAGATTTTTTAAAGGACCTGTTTTTGGAAATATAATTCTTGCTGATGAGATCAATAGAACTCCACCTAAAACACAGGCTGCACTTCTGGAAGCCATGCAAGAGCATAAAGTCACTGCTGCAGGTAATACCTATGATTTAGAAGCTCCATTTTTTGTATTGGCCACTCAAAACCCAATTGAGCAAGAGGGTACCTATCCCTTACCTGAAGCACAATTAGATAGATTTATGTTCAATGTGTTGATTGATTATCCAGATCGAGATGATGAAGTATCTATAGTTCAAGCAACAACTGCTATTGAGGCTCCTATATTACAAAAAGTTATTTCAAAAAAAGAAATCCTTGATTTTCAAGGATTGATCCGACGTGTACCTGTGGCGGAAAATGTTGTGAAATATGCTGTAGATCTAGTGAGTTCAACTCGCCCTGGTCAAACTGCAAAAGATTTTGTTAATGAATGGATCGATTGGGGTGCAGGGCCACGTGCTTCCCAATATTTAATTCTTGGTGCAAAAACGCGAGCTGCTTTGGACGGACGTCCTACTCCTGATATTGAAGATGTGAAGGCATTGGCTTTATCTGTACTACGTCACCGTGTTCTTCCCAACTTTAATGCTGAAGCAGAGGGAATGAAGGTGGATGATATCATTTTACAATTGATGGATTAATCGTTGGATAAGCGAAAATATCTAGATCCCAAAATTGTTGCAAAACTCGATAACATGGCAATACGAGCAAGGCTTGTCGTAGAAGGATATTTGATCGGGCAGCATAAAAGTCCTTATCATGGATTCAGCGTTGAATTTGCTGAACACCGCGCATATGGACATGGCGATGAAACTCGCCATATCGATTGGAAATTGTATGGAAAAACTGATCGGTATTACGTAAAACGATTCGAAGAAGAAACAAATCTTCGATCTTATATTTTACTTGATACAAGTCAATCAATGCAATTTGGCAGTAATAAAATAACAAAACTAGACTATGCAAGTTATCTTGCTGCTGCGCTCACCCATTTAATGCTTAATCAAAGAGATGGAATGGGATTAGTTCTTTTTGATGAAAAAATCAA
>Ga0315338_1001581_pt1 | contig 27595 bp, 26 predicted proteins | sample ASW8metaG_FD_204518 | JGI IMG/M metagenome (GOLD analysis project Ga0315338, IMG submission 204518) | Ammonia-oxidizing marine archaeal communities from Monterey Bay, California, United States - ASW #8 | ecosystem: Environmental > Aquatic > Marine > Coastal | place: USA: California | collected... | reverse complement strand
GTCATAGCGGTCGCGCGGGCCGGCGCCCACCAGCAAGACCCGTCGGGTGCGTCACGTCGTGTCCATCACATCGGTGAGAAACCGTTCGTGGAGCTTGCCCGTGCACTCACCCGACGCCCGGGCTCGGCGGAGGGCACCGCCGAGGGCGAGATCCAGTGACCCGAGGTTGTGCCCGTCATCGTCTGCGTCGGGCGCGTCGCCGTGTAGGAAGACCGGTGCGCAGAGCATGTCCGCGTCGATGGTGTTGAGACCCTCGGCGCGACAGCGTACGAGCGGCGGGGCGGTGGTCGAATGCATCGGCGGATTATAGCGTGATGCCGAACCCTCGCTCGGCGAGTCGCCCGTCGCCAAGATTCGCTGCCTCCGACCGTCGCGCGCGTCGCACCTTGCTCCCCGGGCGCTGCGCCGGAACCCACGAACAACGCAAACACTGCACCAGACCCGCGTGCCCAAGCTACAATCACCTGGTGAGTCTGTTTCGAAGCGTTGGGGCCGTCGGCGTTGGTCTGGTGGCCACCTGCCTTGGCGGCGTTGCCTGGCTGCCAGCCGACGTGCAGGCTCAGGATGACGAGCGCCCGGAACTCCAGCTGCGGGCCCGTCCGAATCTGGCGTTCCCGCCGGCGGAGATCGTCTTCACGGGACGTCTGCGTGGTGGGGCTGACGACGATGAGCGGTACTACTGCGTCAGCGCGGAGTGGGACTGGGACGACGGCACGGTCTCGGAGAGCATCTTCGACTGTGATCCCTACGAGCCCGGCGTGAGTGAGATTCGTCGCCGGTTCTCGCGACGACATTCCTTCGACCGCGGGGGCCGTTACGAGATTCGGCTCACCCTGAAGCGCGGCGATGAAGTCATCGACAGCACACGCACGGGTGTCACGATCCAAGGCGAGTAAGCGCGTCGGGCACGATCTGCAACGGAAGCTCCCGCAGCCGACCGGCTGACGGACGAAACGCCTTCACGGTTCCTGTGACCGGCGACACGATCAGATAGAGGAACTCCGCACCCGAGGCTTCCCGGGTGTCCGTGGCCGACGCGGCGGGTGGCGACGTGGGATGGGAATGATAGGCCCCGATCAACGTGCGTCGATCCTGCCGGGCGGTTCGGATCGCGGCGAAGTGGTCCGCCGGGTCCACGAGATACCGGGTCGGGCTGCGCCGCAGGTTGCGCGCCGGGACGCTGGACACGACGCACACCGACGTGTCTGATGTCTCGGACGGCGAGCCAGCGCTGTGTGTGGACCCGATCAGGAGCCCGCAGCATTCATCGGGAGCGGCGTGGCGGGCGTGGTCGAGCATGTCCCGAAGAATCGCCGCGGGGAGGCACACGCGGGTCACGGGTCACGACGGGGTAGACGTATCTTCGCCAGCCTGGCGCGCCAGTCGCTGGCCGACTCGAACACCCGGTCCACTGCCGTGGACGAGTCCAGGTCCTGGCGGAGCACCTGGAGCTCGTCAATCAACAGATCGAGCGCATCGCCGATGGCATCGGCATTCGAGCGGCAGATATCGCGCCAGATGTCGGCCGGGCTGGAGGCCAGGCGGGTCGAGTCGAGCAGGCCGCGCCCCGTCAGCGCGAGGCCCCGCTCCCCGGCCCCGCTGCCGACCACATGCATAAGTGCGCTGGCGGTCAACTGGGGGAGGTGGCTAACCAGGGCGAGGAGGCGGTCATGCTCCGCCGGGGCCATGATGTGTGGCTCGGCGCCCAGCGCGCTGGCGAATTCACACAGCCGTTCGAGCGTGGACGAGGCGCCCTCGCCGTCGGGGGTAAAGAGCCAGGGACGTTTCTCGAACAGGTCGGGCCGCGCATGCTCGATCCCACTACGCGGGGCACCGCCCAGTGGGTGGCCGCCCACGAACGTAAACCGGGAGGGCAACAGCCGAGCCGCCTCCACCGTAGTCCGTTTGGTGCTCCCGACGTCCGTGACCATCGCCGGCGTGGTCACATGCTGGTCCAGTTCAGCCAGCATGTTGATGTTCTGTTCGACCGGCGCGGCCAGAATGACGAGGTCGGCCTCGGCCATCACGACCGGGTCCTCAGCGGCCACATCGATCGCATGCAGCACCATCGCCTTTTCCAGCACGTCCTTGCGGTCGACACCGATCACCAGCGAGGACGGCCAAATCTGTCTGACGGCGAGCGCAATCGAACCACCAATGAGGCCAAGCCCCACAATTGCCACCTTGTCGTACAGCGGCGGTGACCCGTTACCGGCTCCCGGCTGAATGACCGGCAAGATACGAGGCGAATCCGACATGCGACGCGTGCTCCTAGTGGGCGGTCTCGGTCGACCGTGCGTGCGGCACTGCCCAATTTCGGCTGGCTACCCGGTCGAGATAGATGCTGCGACCAATGGCCGGGGCGATGACCTCGTCCCCGCCAACCCGAAAGTCACCGAACGATACCGCGGTATTGTCTCGCTTGCACGTTCGACTCGCGAGCTTGTAGGGCTCCGTGATGCGCAGGACCTCATGTACGCCCTCCATCACCTCGATGAGTCGAGTGTCGAATGAGCGGTTCCCGCCCACGGCCCCGAGCACGTTGTGCAGTTGCCCGGTCGAGCGGTGCACGTAGAACCCCTTGTCGATCAACTGGGCGACCACGTGCTGCACCTGTTCCTCGCTCGCGCGTTCTTCCATTAGGACAACCATGCCTTGCCTCCTCTCTTGTCAGGTTCAGGGCACTAGTCCTTCGCGCGCTCGAGTCGTCGAGCCTCGTCAATAATTCGTTCAAACACGCGCGTAATCGCCTCGGCGTTGAGCGGCCCTTCATTGTGGGCACGTACGTGGTTCAGGACCTTGATCTCCCGGTCCGGCTGGTGGACCTCCAAGCCGACCGTGTCCTTCAACACGCCGATCTCTCTCGCGCAACTGGCCCGTTCGTTGAGCAGGGCGACCAGCCGGGCATCGAGAGCATCCATACGCTCCCGTATCGTCGCGATCTGTCGATCGACCTCGGCTCGGTCCGACGCCGCGGGCGCTTCGTGTTCGGACGTCATGCGACGGTTTCGCCTCCCCCCGGGTCAGGGCCGATGTCTCGTCTCAGCCATGCGACGTACCGCTCTACCGCAGGAATCAGATCACCGGACTCGGCTTCCTGCGCGATCACGTTGACGAGCGCGCTGCCCACGACGCCCGCATCCGCGCACGCTCCGATTTCTCTGACGTGCTCCGGGCGAGACAGCCCGAAGCCGACCGCCAGCGGAAGCGCCGACACGGCGCGAATGCGGGCGGCCAGGGCGCTGGCGCCCGAAGCGACCTCGTCGCGGGCGCCAGTCACGCCGAGGCGTGAGATCGCGTACAGAAATCCACGCCCCAGGGCGGCCGCTTGCTTCAGCCGATCATCCGTCGTGGTCGGGCTCAGCAAGAAGATGGGATCCATGCCGGCCTCGACGATCGTCTGTCGAAACGGCCCTGCCTCTTCTATCGGCAGATCAAGCACCAGCACGCCATCCACGCCGACCGCCGCGGCGCGCGCAGCGAACTCCTCGGCCCCCATGCAGAACACGGGATTAGCGTAGGTGAACAGCACAATAGCCGCGTGGAGGTCGGCGCGCACCTGGTTCACGAGCTCCAGGACACCGGTCAGGGTGACGCCGGCGGCCAGGGCTCGCTCCGACGCGCGTTGGATGACCGGGCCGTCCGCCAGCGGATCGGAAAACGGCACGCCAATTTCGATGACGTCGCTCCCGGCCCGATCGAGCGCCCGGACGATCTCGGTCGACCGCGTCAGGTCAGGATCGCCGCCGGTCACGTAGGTGACCAGCCCAGTACGCCCGGCCGTCTTGAGCCGCCGAAATGTGTCGGTGATACGGCCACTCACGCGTCGTCACCTCCTGTGGGCGACGCGGGGGAGGTGCCGAGTACACGCTGGGTCACGATCTCCACGTCCTTGTCCCCGCGGCCCGACAGATTAACGAGGACGACGTCATCGCGGTCGAGGCCGGCCGCGAGGTCCGCCGCGTGCGCCAGCGCGTGGGCCGATTCGAGCGCCGGGATGATGCCTTCAAGTCTGGCAACCTCCTGAAACGCATGCAGCGCCTGGGTGTCCGACACCCAGGTGTACTCCGCTCGTCCCAAATCGCGCAACCAGGCGTGTTCCGGGCCGACCGAGGCGTAATCGAGGCCGGCCGACACGGAGTGCGTCGGCTGGATGTTCCCGTGCTCGTCTTGCAGAATGATGCTGCGGGTGCCCTGCAAAACGCCCACCGTGCCCGCCGCGAACCTGGCCGCATGCCGGCCCGGTACAATGGCCTCACCACCCGCTTCGACCCCGATCAAGCGCACGCCCGCATCGTCGACGAACCCGTCGAAAATACCCAGCGCGTTGCTTCCCCCGCCGACGCACGCGACGACAGCGGTGGGGAGTCCGCCCACCAGTGCCTGCACCTGGTCTCGGGCTTCGGCGCCGATCACGGACTGGAATTCGCGCACCATGAGTGGATAGGGATGCGGTCCCAGCACGGAACCCAACAAGTAGTGGGTGTGCTCGACCGTGGTCACCCAGTCGCGCATCGCCTCGTTGATGGCGTCCTTCAGCGTGCGGCTCCCGCTGTCGACCGAGGTCACGGTGGCGCCCAGCAGCCGCATCCGCACGACGTTGAGACCTTGTCGCGCGATGTCGTCCACGCCCATGTAGACTTCGCACTCCAGACCGAGCAGGGCGCAGGCCGTGGCGGTCGCGACCCCATGCTGACCAGCGCCGGTCTCGGCGACTATCCGGCGCTTCCCCATGCGCACCGCCAGCAGAGCCTGACCGAGCGCGTTGTTGATTTTGTGAGCTCCTGTGTGGGCCAGATCCTCGCGTTTGAGCAACAATCTGGCGCCGCCGAGGTCGTTCGACCACCGTACCGCTTCGTACACCGGCGTGGGACGACCGACATATTGATCCAGCAGCGTGGCCAGTTCGGCCTGAAACTGCTCGTCAGTCCGCGCCGCGAAGTAGGCCGCCCGTAGTTCCTCGACCGGGGCGACCAGCGTTTCCGGCACGAATCCGCCGCCATAGGCCCCGAAGTACCCCCGCTCGTCCGGGTCGCGTCGTCCGGGCCGCCTGGCGAGCCGTTCCGGGCTGCTGTTGGTCGTCATGACTCTGCTCCAGTCGTCGACTCGACCCCACTCCCCTGTGGGTGAGACGACGGCGCCCCCCGCCGCACCGCGTCAAAAAAAGACCGCATCCGGACGGCGTCCTTGATTCCCGGTTCTGCTTCCACTCCGGACGAGACGTCGAGCGCGTACGGGGCCACCCACCCCAGGGCCTCGCGTACGTTCTCGGTGCGTAGCCCGCCCGACAGGATCGTACGCCGTCGGCGGGCGATGGCGGACGCGACGGTCCAGTCGACCCGGCGCCCCGTGCCGCCCATGCGCACCGGGTCGAACGCGTCGAGGAGGAGCGTGGCGGCGGGCCACACCGTGTCTGCCGCCGCCGCCGTGCTGTCGGCCGAGAGTCGGAGCGCCTTGATGACCCGACGTCCGCCGACCACGTACTCGGTTGGCGTTTCGTCTCCGTGCAGTTGCACCGCTCCGAGCCCCACCTCCGCTGCGGTAGCGGCCACGTCGGCCGGCGTCTGGTTCACAAACACCCCGACCCCCGTCACCTGGGGAGGCATCGCGGCCAGAATGTCGGCCGCCGCGGCCGGGGTCACACACCGGGGGCTCCGGGGCCAGAACACGAAGCCGACCCAGGTCGCGCCCAGGTCGGCGGCCAACACCGCGTCCTCCACGCGCGTAATGCCACAGATCTTGACCGGAGTCATGTGACCTCACCGATCAACCGGTCCGGTTTGTGACCGGACTGCGACGCGCGTGTCTCGTCGATCAGCCGTCCGAGCCTCTCGCCCGGGTCCGGCGCGCTCATGAACGTTTCGCCGATCAAGAACGCACCATACCCGGCCTGACCCAGTTCCACGAGATCCGCGCTTGTGCGAAGACCACTCTCCGCCACGCCGACCACACTCTCGGGCATTTTAGTGATGAGTGTGCGCGAGGCGCTCAGGTCGACGGTCAACGTGCGGAGATTGCGGTTGTTGACGCCGATGATGGTCGCTCCGGCGTCCACCGCCCGCGCCAGTTCCGGCCGGCTGTGCACTTCGACCAGTGCGGCGAGGCCGAGTGCCGTCGCCTCCAACAGCAGCCGCGCTAGCTCGCCGTCGTCGAGCGCGGCCACAATCAGCAGCACCGCATCCGCGCCCGCGGCCGCCGCCTCCAGGAGCTGATACGAGGTGACGACGAAGTCCTTGCGGAGGATGGGGAGATCGACGGCGGCTCGCACCCGCCGCAAATGGTCCAGGGTGCCATCGAAGAAGGTTGATTCCGTCAACACCGAGACGGCGGCCGCGCCGTGCCTCTCATAGCCGGCGGCGAGGCGGTCCGGCCGATAGTCTGGCCGCAGCACGCCTTTCGACGGCGAACGACGCTTGCACTCGGCAATCACACGGGGGCTGGCGCCCGTGGTCAGAGCCGCATGGAATCGGGTCCCGCCCGGGCGGACCGCCGCCGCTTCCCGGGCCAAGGTGGCTCGGGAACACTGGCGCGCGCGCTCCTCCACGCTCTGGCGCGTCGCGGCCACAATCGTTGCCAACAGGTCCGGGACCGGCCGAGTAGACGGCGGGTGTCGTGGCTGGGTGTCCCGGTGACTCACGGTGCCGCCTCCGAGTCGGCGGTGGAGACCGCCGCGAGTCGCCTCAGACATTCGGCCGCGCGGCCCTCGTCGAGGGCCGCGGCCGCCATCGCCACGCCCTCAGGGAGCGTCGTAACGCGGTCGGTGATCAATAGACCGGCGGCGGCGTTGGCGAGCACCATGTCACGAGCGGGCCCCGCCTGGCCCCCGAGGACTCCGCGCGCGATCGCTTCATGCGCCTCGGGGGTCTCAGCCCGGAGGGCGGCCGGGTCTGCCACGGGCAGCCCGAAGTCGCTCGGATGCAGGTAGAACGAACGGATCACGCCGTCGCAAGTCTCGGTAATCTTGGTATATCCCGTGGTCGACACCTCGTCGAGCCCGTCGGCCCCGTGGGCCACCCAGGCCCGCTCCGAGCCCAACTCGTCGAGGGCTCGCGCGATCAGGTCGGTGTAATCGGCGCGTGGCACGCCCACGAGCTGACGACGCACACCGGCGGGGTTGGTCAGCGGGCCGAGCAAGTTGAACGCGGTGCGGACGCCGAGTTCCCGCCGCGTCGGCCCGGCATGGCGCATGGAGGGGTGAAACGTCGGGGCAAACAGGAACGCGATCTGACATTCAGCCAGGCACCGGTCGACTGCCCTCGGTGCGGCATCGATGGCCACCCCGAGCGCGGCAAACAGGTCGGCGCTCCCACATCGGCTGGACACCGCGCGGTTGCCATGCTTGGCGACCGGCACCCCACAGCCCGCGAGCACCAGCGCCGCCAGCGAGGACACGTTGAAGGTCGAGGCCCCATCTCCGCCGGTGCCGCAGGTGTCGAAGAGCCCTGGCCGCGCCGTCGGCAACGTGACCGCATTCGCGCGCATGGTTCGGGCCAATCCGACGATCTCCGCCGATCGCTCCCCTTTCATGGATAGCGCAACCAGAAACCCGGCGATCTGCGCCGACGTGGCACGACCGGCCATAATTTCCTCCATGGCGGCGGCGGCTTCGTCAACCAGGAGATCCTGCCGTCGGCGCAGTTTCTCGATCAGGATCGCAAACATCAGCCCTCCAGAAAATTGCGCAGGATCTGGTGTCCGACGTCGGTCAAGACCGACTCCGGGTGGAATTGCACCCCATGAACGCGCCAGTCACGGTGCCGCACGCTCATGATCGTGCCGTCGTCGCTGCTCCGCGCGGTCACCTCCAGTTCCTCCGGGCAGGTATCGGGCACGATGGCCAACGAGTGATAGCGGGCCGCTGCGAACGGCCTCTCGAGGCCGTCGAACACGCCGGTGCCGTCGTGGTTCACCATGGACTGCTTGCCGTGCACGATGACCGAGGCGGGCCCAATGGTCGCCCCGAACGCCAGACCGATCGCCTGATGACCCAGACAGACCCCAAGAATCGGAATCTCGGCCCCGAACCGGCGGATGGCCTCCACGGTGACGCCCGCGTGTTCCGGCCGACCCGGGCCGGGCGAGACCACGATGTGGTCTGGCGCCAGGTCGGCGATCTCTGCGACGGTCACCATGTCATTTCTTCGAACGTCGAGGGTGGCACCCAGCTCACCCAAATACTGGACCAGGTTGTAGGTAAACGAATCGTAATTGTCGATGACGAGAACCATGACGCAGCTACACCAGTTCCAGCGCCCGGAGGAGGGCCGAGGCCTTGTCGGCGGTCTCGGTGAATTCGGCGGTCGGGTTGGAGTCGGCCACAATACCGGCTCCGGCCTGAATATGCGCCAGCCCGTCACGCATCGTGATGGTGCGGATGGTGATGCAGCAATCGAGATTGCCGGCGAAGTCGACGTATCCGATCGCGCCGGCGTAGATGCCGCGGCGTGAGGGCTCGAGGTCGGAGATAATCTCCATCGCCCTGATTTTGGGCGCGCCAGATACGGTGCCGGCCGGGAAGCAGGCCGCCAACGCGTCGAGACGATCGAGATCCTCCCGCAACCGCCCCTCGACCCGCGACACCAGGTGCATGACGTGTGAATAGCGTTCCAACCCCATGAACTGCGCCACCCGGACCGAACCGTACTCGCACACCCGGCCGATGTCGTTGCGACCGAGGTCCACGAGCATCGTGTGCTCGGCGCATTCTTTCTCGTTTTCTTTCAGCTCCTCGGCCAGGCGGGCGTCTTCGGCGTCGTCGGCGCCGCGGGGCCGTGTGCCCGCGATCGGGTGCGTCACCACATGCCGGCCTTCCACCCGGACCAGCATCTCCGGCGATGACCCGATGATCGACAGCGGGCCCATCCGTATGAAGTACATGTAGGGCGATGGATTGACATGTCGCAACGCGCGATACACCGTGAACGGGTCGGCGCTGACCTCGGTGTCGAACCGGCGGGACAACACGACCTGATAGATGTCTCCGGCCGTGATGTGATCCTTGGCGGTCCGCACGGCGCGCTCGAACTCTTCCTGGCTCGTATTCGAGCGGACGTCCTTCTCGGTCGGCCGCGCCTCGGCCGGTTCTGAGAGGGTGCGTTCCAACTCCTGCTCCAGGAAATGGATTTTCGCCGAGGCCAGCTGATACGCCATGTCGAGATCGGCGCCTGCGTCGACTCGGGCGTTCGCGATCACCAGAATGCGATGCTTGACGTGGTCGAACGCCAGAATGGTGTCGAAGAGCATGAACCCCGCGTCGTCCTCACCGAGCGTGGGCGCGTCGCGCCGCGACCAGATCCCCTCGAGTGACGGCTCGAACCAACTGGCCGCGTCGTAGCCGAGAAAGCCGACCGCGCCCCCGGTGAACCGAGGCAGTCCCGGCACGATGGGAGCCTGGTAGTCGCCCATCACCGCACGGAGACGCTCAAGGAATCGGGTCGTCTCGGTCGTCGTGTCACCGTTTTTCTCGACGATGGTGACACCGTTACGCGAACGGAGGACCAGGAATGGGTCCTTCCCGAGGAAGGAGTACCGCGCCACGTGTTCCCCGCCTTCGACACTCTCGAACAGGAACGCCTGATCCGCGTCCTCGGCCACCTTGAGAAAGGCGGACAGGGGCGTCAACAGATCCGCTCGAATCTCCTTGCAGACCGGCACGAACGTGCCTCGCGAGGCCAGCTCTTGGAACGTCTCGAACGAAGTTTGTCTCATACCGTTTGCTCCGCGGCCGGGGCGTCGAGCGCCGCCAGGGCCGTCGCCTTGAACAGCTCCGACGACGGCCGCACTCCGCACCACCATTCGAACTGTCGGACCGCCTGCGCCACGAGCATGTCGAGACCGTCGATGGTGCGACAGCCGGCGGCGGCGGCCTCCTGCAGCAACCTGGTGCGCCCGGGATTGTAGACCAGGTCGTACACCGTGCGGCCACCAGCCAACGCGGCCGCCGGCAGTGGGCTGTGAGTGACGTCGGGCGCCGTGCCGGTGGGGGTGGTGTTCACTAGCAGGTCCCATGACCCGGGTGGTGGTGGAAAGCTCCCGACCTGCCCCTTCACCAGCCCGGCCACCTCCGTGGCTCGGCCCTGTCGTCGTGCGCACACCGTGACCTCGGCGCCCTGACTGGCCAGCCCCACCGCCACGGCCCGAGCCGAGCCACCGGCCCCCAGCACGGTCGCCCGCAGACCGGCCACACTCCCGATGGCGGCGAGCGGCGCCAGGAAGCCCGGCACGTCGGTGTTGCGACCGCTCCATCCGTCGGGGTCCCGGCGCAGCGTGTTGACTGCGCCCACCTGTCGGCTCAGGTCGTCGACGGGGTCGACGTGTGCCAACACCGTCTCCTTGAACGGCGCGGTCACGCTGAGTCCCGCCACATCTAGCGCGGTGACGAGCGCCATGAGGTCGTCGGCGTCGGTGGCCTCGAACGGGACATACACAGCGTCGAGTCCTGCCGCGGCGAAACCGGCGTTGTGCATGTGGGGCGAGAGTGAGTGCCCGATCGGTGCCCCGGCGACCCCGTAGACGGCGGCCGACGAAGAGGTCCGCGTGAAGCGGTACCGCTGAATCATGTCGGCCAGGTTGACCTGCCCAGGCGCGACCCCCTCGCCCGCATACGTCCACTGCGAGCCGAACCGGGACGGAAGGAGACGGGTCGGGACACCGATCGGTCCCATCCCCACTAGCACGATCGGCTCACCACGCTGGGCGCGCCCCAGGTCCAAGAGTCGGACCACGTCGCGGCCCGAGCCGCTTTGGACCGCCACCTTGACCATCGCCGCTCCAGTGGCACGCATGGCCCGGCAGCGCTCCTCGAGATCCACCGGCGTGCCCTCGAAGTCGTGCATCGAGAGCACGATGTTACGACCGCCCCGCTCATCAATCATCGCGCCGAAGTCACCGCGCCACTCGAGGTCGACCCACTCGGCGCCCAACGCCAGCGCCCGGCCCAGGATATTTCGTCGCTCCTCCTCCGACCCGTCGAAGTGTCCGCCCTCCCAGATCGGGCGGCAGGTGGCTATCACCGGCGTACGGCGGTCTCCCAGCGCGCCCTCGAGGTCCAGATCGCGTACCGAGTCGAGCCGTAGCTCGACCAAGTCCGCCTGCGCCGCCGCGTCGCGCCGCACGCGCAACTCGGCCGTCGTGTCGGCGGTCACGGTGGCGCACAGCTGAGCCGGTGTCATGTCACACGAAATCCATAAAAAAAGCCTCTCCAACCGATGGGCTGGAGAGGCTTGTCGTTGCGGTCTGCGTTGGTTCGCGTTCAGGCCGGCAAATGCGCCTCTCCAGTGCGGCTAAATCCGTACGCCCACCAGGACAACGCGTGTGCGCCCGGTGCTACCGCGACTGGATAGGCTCGAATCGTTGCCACACGTTGCCTGTTCGTAGTTTGGTCCCAGAGCGAAGAACGATGCTAGCAAAGCCGCTCTCGGCTGTCAATTCACGACACCCGGAAGACGCCTTTTCTCCTTGACCCATAAGCGTTTCGCTCGATAATGGGTCTGTAATGCCCTGTCCCTGCTCGAACCCCTCGACCGCCTCATGACGCTTCGCCAACCGCTGTTACTGACGCTCCTTTTTGTCGGCGCCGCCTTGGCCGTCGTGCCGGCCGCCACGGACACGATGCCGCTTGGCGACGTGCGCGCGGGAATGCGCGGCACCGGCGTGACCGTGTTTCAGGGTATGGAGCGCACCGAGTTCACGGCAGAGATCATCGGCGTGCTCGAAAATTCGGTCGGAGTGCGGCGCAATCTCATTCTGGCGCGTCTTGAGGGTGGTCCGCTAGCGGTCAGCGGCGTCATTCAGGGGATGAGCGGGAGCCCCGTATATGTCGACGGGCGGTTGATTGGCGCTGTCTCGTACTCCATGGGGTCGTTTCCGAAGGACACGATCGCCGGCATCACGCCGATCGAGGAGATGTTGAACGACGACACGGGGCCGGCGCCTCGGCTGCAACCGGTGTCGGTGCCCCTGGCGTTGCCATTGGCCAGCGACAGCCTGACCACCCTGTTGCCTGACCGTCTGGCGCGTCCCGGACCGTTCGCCTTGCGGCCGGGTGACGTCCACGCGACCGGCCTGTCGGCCGCCGATGGCGGCGCGCTCGGGGTGCAATTGCGTCCGATCGCCACGCCGATCGTCATGACCGGCTTCACCGAGGCGGCGATGGACCACATCGCGCCGCTCTTTCGCTCCGCCGGGATGGTCCCGGTCGTGGGCGGTGCCCTCTCGGCGGCGCAGTCCCTGCCCGATGGCCCACTGCAAGCGGGTGACGCGGTCGGGGTCAGCCTCGTCCGTGGCGACCTGTCGATGGCGGGCACCGGAACGGTCACGCTGGTTGATGAGGGCCGGGTGCACGCCTTCGGGCATCCGTTCTACAACCTCGGTGCGGCTGGGTTCCCTATGACCAGGGCGTTTATCCACGGGGTGCTGCCCAGTCAGTCGATTTCGTCCAAGATCTCGGCCGTCGGCGAGGTGCTGGGAACCATTGACCAGGACCGAGCCACCGGCATCAGCGGTCGTCACGGGCCGGGGCCACGCATGGTGCCCGTGCACGTCTCGTTAGACTCGCCGGATCGGGGAAAGACCGACACGTTCGATTTCGAGGTAGTGACCGACGACTTCTTCACGCCGCTGCTGACCTACAACGCCGTCCTGAATACCCTGTTCACACACAGCCGTCAGCTTGGCGCGTCAAGCTACGTCGTGAGCGGAGAGGCCAGACTCGTGGACCAGGCGCCCGTACGGTTCGAGGAGATGTTCAGCGGCGACAGCGCGACCATTTTGGCCGCACTGTACATCTCCGGGCCACTCACGGCGCTGATCAACAACGGCTTCGAGGCAGTGTCCGTCGACAGCATCGAGCTGTCGATCACCGCACATGACGACGTGCGCACCGCCAGCCTGGACCGAGTCTGGATTGACGACCCTCGGCCGCGACCGGGCCGCACTGTACCGCTGCGGTTCACCGCCAAGACGCGGCGGGGCGAAGAAATCACTCGGACCGTCAATTTCGACTTGCCGGCGAATGCGCGTGGGCGTCTCGAAGTGCTCGTGGCCGACGGCACGACGCTTGCGCGGCAGGAACGGCAGGAGTCGGGCCGGGATCTGACGGCGACCAGCCTCGGCCAATTAATTGGAGAGATGAACGGGGCGCGCCGCAACAATCGACTCTATGTGCAGCTGCGTCGGCGGGATGCCGGGGCGGTCATGGGCGGCCGCCGAATGGCGTCTTTGCCGCCCTCCGTTCTCGACGTCCTTGGCGCCGACCCGAGTGGGCGTGGCTTCACCCGGCTGCGCACGGCGGTCGTGGGCGAATGGAACGTACCGCTCGACTACGTCATCTCTGGATCCCGGGTGCTGACCATCGACCTGGACAATCCGTAAGGATTCCGTCTCGACGGCCCGGTCAACCTCTCCCATTCATCTCGATGATCGCCTCTCGACACCCCGTTGCCCTCCTGTTCCGCCGGGTCCAACAGTCCGGGCCGCTCGTCGTCGTGGTCGGACTGTCCATGACGCTGTCGGTGGCGGCGGCGCCTACCTTCTGGCGCGTCTCGACGCAGGCCGAATTTCTGCGCGGCGAGGTCGAGGCCCTGTCCGTCGATGCGGATGGCCACTTGGGCCTGGGGCCCGTCACCGAGACATTTTTCGACACGCCCGCGCCGGTGCTCTGGTCGCTGGTCACGGCGACCGACGACGCGCTCTGGATCGGGAGCGGCAACGATGGGCGCGTCTACCGCGTCGACCCGAACGGACGCGGAGAGATGGTCTTCAACGCCGAGGCGTCCGACGTCTACGCACTGGCGACCGCCCCGAACGGTGCCGTCTTCGCCGCGACCTCGCCTGACGGGCTGATCTATAGGGTGAGCCCGGATGGCACTGCGTCTCCGGTGTTTGATCCCGACGAGACCTACATATGGGCGCTCACCACGGCGCCCGATGGCGCGTTGCTAGCCGCCACCGGTGACCCAGCGCGTATCCATCGCATTGACCCGGACACCGGCGAGGCCTCGGTCCTGTTTGAGAGCGACGCCACGCACGTGCTCTCGATTGCCGTGGACCCGTCAGGTGCCGTGCTGGCCGGCACGGAGTCTCCGGGGCAGGTATTGCGAATCGACCAAAGCGGCCGGGCGTTCGTGTTGCTGGACTCGCCACATGACGAGATCCGCACGCTCAGAGTGCACCCGGATGGGTCGGTGCTCGTGGTGGCGGTGACCGGTACTGGGTCGTCCGGCGGCTCGACCCCATTCGCAACGGAACCGGCGGCCGAGACGTCGAGCACGCCCACCGCTTCGGTGTCCGTGACGACGACGATGTCCGCCGTTGTCAGGGCCGACAGTACGGCGTCCACTCCGACGGCCGGCACCACGAACGGCGCGAATGGTGGCGGGAAGGGCACGGTCTATCGCATCGAGGCGGACGGACTCTGGGACGAACTCTGGAGCTCTAGCTCGGAAACACCCTATGACGCGGTGTTTGACACCGGTGACCCAGACGCCGGGTTGCTCATCGGGACGGGGCCGGATGGCAGGTTGTATCGCGTGAGCGAGGACCCGCCGCGGACCGTCCTCCTGGGCCGGGCGCCGGCCAAACAGATCACGCGGTTTCTTCGACTCGACGATGGGTCGGTGCGCTACAACACGGCAAACCCAGGCAAGGTGGTGCGACTGACCGCGGCGCTGGCCGAGCGCGGCACCTATCGGTCCGAAGTGCGTGACGCGGAGACAGTGGCCACGTGGGGCACCCTGAGCTGGCGCGGGGCGACGCCCGGTGGCAGCCGCATCGAGGTGTCAACGCGATCTGGCAACACCGAGGTCCCGAACGACACCTGGAGCGAGTGGTCGGCGCCGTCCGACGACCCATCCGGCAGCCCGATCGCAAGTCCGAACGCACGGTATCTGCAGTGGCGAGCCGCTTTGTTCGCGGGCGACGCGGCGCCGGTGCTCACGTCGGTGTCCGCGGCGTACTTGCCACGAAACCTCCGCCCGGACGTCACCAGCGTGACCATCCATCCCCCGGGCACCGTGTTTCAGCAGGCGTTTGCCAGTGGCGACCCGCCGGTCGCGGGGCTGCCCCTCGACGAGGCGGCCGCCGTCGCGGCCGCGAGCACGAGTCTGGGTCGGGAGGGCTACCGGAAGGGGATTCAGACGGTCGTCTGGGAGGCCTCCGATCGCAATGGCGACGCCCTGGAATACGCCGTCTCGTATCAAGTGGAGGGCGACACCGGCTGGCATCTCCTCCAGGCCGGTTTGCGCGCGAAAATATTTGCCTGGGATACCTCGCTAGCACCGGACGGCGCCTATCGCGTCAAGATCGCGGCGAGCGACGAGGCGGCCAACGCCCCGCAGACCGTCCTCATCGGCGAACACGAGAGCCAGGTGTTCGACATTGACAACACCGCGCCCCGTATCGAGTTGGGCGCCGTGCGAGTGACGGGTGACACGCGCACACTGCCGTTCACCGTTCGTGACGACCAGTCTCCGATTCAGCGCGTGGAGGTCTGGGAGGGTGGCGATTCGTGGCGCGTCGTCTACCCAACCGACGGCATTGCCGACGCGCTGGTCGAGCAGTTCGAGGCCGTGCTCTCCCCTGCCGCCAACGCTGCGGGTGGGGTGGGTGTCGGTGTCGTCACCGTCAGAGCCACTGACGCGTTGCGCAACACGGTCACCGTGTCCGGGCAATCGGCAGCAACAAGACCATAGCGGCGCACGAATGCCATGAAGCGTTTCGGGATCGGCATGCTGCTGGCGGCGGGGACGGCGGCGGTGTTCTTATTTGTCGGGATGACCAGAACCTCCGAGTACCGCCGGCTGGTCGAGACCGGCGACACCGCCCTTGGTCAGGACGACACCTTCCTCGCGATCGAGGCGTTCAGTGGCGCGATTGCCCTCCGAGGCGACTCGATGCTGGCCCATCTCAAGCGGGGTGAGACCTATCAACGTCGCGGCGACCTCGAGACGGCGCGTCGGGACCTGACGCGGGCCACTGCGTTGGACCCGGCGGCCACCCGCCCGCTAGAGGCATTGGGCGACGTGTCATACGGGCTGGGGCGGTACGAGGATGCGGCCCTCCACTATGCCGCCTACGTGGTCCTCGACGACCAGACGCCCAGGGTGCTCTACAAGCTGGCTCTGGCCCACCATCACATGGGGCGGGCGGCGCTGGCCATCCCGCTACTACGCGGGGTCATCGAGGTCGCGCCGGAGATGCCAGAGGCCCACTACCTGCTGGGACTGGCCCTGCGTGACCAGGAACGCCAGGACGAAGCGATCGACGCCCTGCGGCAGGCCGTTGCGTTGTCTCCCGGATTTACGACGGCCCGTGGGGCCCTCGGAGCGCTGCTCGGAGTGACCGGTCACCTCAACGACCGAGTGGAGCAGCTCGAAGCCTTGGTCGCCCTGGACCCGAACACCTCGCAGCGCGATGTTGACCTGGCCCTAGCCTATGCCGGCGTCGGGCGAACCGACATGGCGGTGTTGTCACTCGGTCGCGCCTCAGAAGAGTACCCGGAGGAGGCGCAGGTGTACGCGGCCTTGGGGCGGGTGTGGCTCGACATTGCGCGGACGACCGTCGACCGAGTCGCCCTCACTAAAGCGATCGCCGCACTGCAATCGATTCCCCAAGCCACCGCGTCCAGCGAAGCTCTGACGCTGTTGGCCCGGGCACTGCTGCTGGCCGGCGAACTCAAGGAGGCCGTCGTGCTCTTGGAGCTGGCGACCGCACGCTATCCACTGGACCCGTCAGCGTTCTCGGCGCTGGCGGGCCTGGTCGCACAGGAGGGCGATCTGTTACGGGCGCGGCGGTTGTTGGTGGCGCATGACACCTTGACCGCCCATGGACCGGACGCCGAGCGGCTGGCGCGGTTGCTACGGATCGCCGACTTGTCCATCCAACTCGATGACCATGCCGACGCCGCCCTGCGATTCGAAACGGCGGTCGGGCTCGGTTCGCCCACCCCGGCCCTGCTGGTTCGCCTCGCGAATGCGCAATGGCGTGGCGGATTTCCCACCGCGGCCCGGTCCGTCGTGACCGACGGTCTGGTTCAGCACCCAGACAACAGCGCGCTGCGCGCGCTGCAACGCCGGTTCGAATGAGCCTTGGCCGCGGCCTGTTACTGACACGATGCTCAACGGTCTGATCGTTCTTGCCGGGCTCTCCGCCATTCTGCTGGCCGCATTCACCGGCCAGATGCAGGCCGTCACCGATTCCATCGTGTCGTCGGCCGGCGGCGCCGTTGACCTGGCCATTGGCTTGGTCGGCCTCATGGCATTTTTCTTGGGGCTGATGCGGGTGGCGGAGGACGCCGGTCTGCTCCGCAATGTGGCGCACGCGCTTGGCCCGATCATGCGCCGTCTGTTTCCGAACGTGCCAGCTGACAGTCCGGCCATGAGCGCGATGATCCTCAACATTGCCGCCAATATGCTCGGGTTGGGCAACGCCGCCACGCCATTTGGCATCAAGGCGATGGAGGAGCTGGACAGGCTCAACTCGAAGACAGGCACCGCCACGAACGCGATGGTGCTGTTCCTTGCGATCAACACGTCGGCGCTCTCGATTCTGCCCTCCGGCGTCGTCTCCCTACGCGCCTCGGTGGGGTCTGCCGACGCGGTCGGGATCTTCCTGCCGACGTGGTTCGCGAGTGCCTGCGCCACCGTGGTCGGGGTGTCCGCCGCGATCCTCCTCAGCCGGCTGTCGTTTTACCGCCGAACCGAGCCAGCCTTGAAGATGGACCCGGTAGCCGGTGGGACCGTCGATACCGCGGCCAGCCCCAAGGCCCTGGCCGGCAAGGCCGCCGCCCCGCCCGTGTCCCCCCCCCGACCGACACGACAATGGTTGGGCCGCCTCTTCTGGGTGACGCTGGCCATCCTGCTTGCGCGATTCGTCTGGGGGTTGCGGGGGCAGGCGCCCATCGACATAATCACCGCCGTCAGCGGCGGTTGGATGCTACCGACCTTGGTCGCGGCGCTGATGCTGTACGGCTGGGTACGCGGGGTTCGGGTATACGACTCGCTCGCCGAAGGCGCCAAGCAGGGCTTCCAGGTCGCGATCCGGATCATCCCCTACCTGGTCGCAATCCTGGTGGTCATTGGCATGTTTCGAGCCTCCGGTGGCATCGATCTCATCGCGGGGATCATCGCACCGGTTACCGCACTGATCGGGATGCCACCAGAGGTGCTACCCATGGCCCTGCTCCGACCATTATCCGGACAGGGCGCGTTTGGTGTCCTGGCGGAGACGATGACGGCCTACGGTCCCGATTCACTGATCGGTTACATGGTCAGTACTTTCCAGGGCAGCACCGAGACGACCTTCTACACCTTGGCCGTCTACTACGGTGCCGTCGGTATCCGGGAAACACGCCATACCGTGCCGGCGTGCCTCATGGCCGACATCGCCGGCATCCTCGCCGCGGTTTTCATCGTGAATCTGATGTTCGGGTAGTGGCGCACGATGTGGCGCTGGACACTACATGGAGGCCGAGATGCCGGGCTGATCCAGTGCGAGCCGATTGGCGTGGCGTTCGTATCGCTGGCCGAACGGTAGAGAAAAGGGGACCACCCGTCGCTCCTGCACTTACTGCGTGGGCACGCGTTGCGCAAGCTCTTGAAACCAGTCTTGCACCACAATCAATGTGCGGACGAACCGGACTGATCCCCTCGGCATCGGCCCTGACACCGCGTAATGCGCCACGCTATTCGTGACAGCCTGCACGACATCTTCGACTAACGGCACAGCACCGGGTGTTGCCTCAACATTCGCAACGTCTAATGGCAACGCAAAGAGTGTTCTCTCGCGCACGTACACCAGATGCCCAGTCGGCACGTAACGCGCGTCGGTCCCGCCATGGACAAGCGTCCGTCTTTCACCCGTCACCAATGACTGCACGACGATCTGAGACTCATCCCATAGCGTCGCAACAGTCGACCGTAACGCAAAAAGCAACCATTCGCCGCCCAGTAAGCATTGGGGGCTCCCAGCCTGCTCCATTCCCCCAGATCTCGTCGACAGCGCGGGCGGAGGGAATCTTGCCGCCGCTTCACCTCACTCAATTCTTTTGCGGTGTGGGAGACGCGTATCGGAGACGGCGGAAGGTCGTAGTCGGGTGACACGCGGCAAGCCCAACGCGTCGGCCGGGCCATCCCGGTTGGACAGCATCAGCAGCCGCTGGCCATTGGCTAATACATCGAACGGGCCACGAGGCGATCCGCCGAACGGCAGGAACGCGGGAAACAGCTCTTGAAGGCCACCAATGACAAGCTCCGGTTACGTCGTACCGTGTCAATCGACAATCGACTGCATGACCGCGTTGGCAAAATCGCTGCGTAGCGTGCCGCCCGGGGTTTGCACCATCAGCACCGCGGTGAGGTCCTCCCTCGGGTCGACCCAGAAATTGGTGCCAAAGGCTCCCCCCCACCCGAAGCTACCGTTCGACATGGATTGCTGCGCCTCGACGGCGTTTTCGACGACCTGCACCGTCAACCCGAAGCCCATCCCCGGACGTCCACCGGTCGTGCCGCCTTCCGCGTACAAGTCGTCGACGTGGTTGGACGCCATCAGCTCAACCGTCCGCGACCCAAGCAGACGCACACCCCCCAACTCACCCCGGTTGAGAAGCATCTGGGCAAACTGGAGGTAGTCTTCAGCCGTCGACCAGAGACCCCCGCCACCGGAGAAGAGGGTCGTCGTGTCCACCCACCCTGGCACGTCGGTCCGTTCGAGCCCGTCTGATGACCGACGATACAACGTAACTACGCGCGAGGCGCTGTCAGTCGCCGGCACGAACGCCGTGTCGTCCATGCCCAGCGGCTCGAAGATGCGCTGCTCGAGGAACTGGTCGAAGGTCAGACCTGAGACCACCTCCACCACCCGGCCGAGCGTGTCGATGCCATTCAGGCCGCTGTATGCCCATTGCGTGCCGGGATGAAAGTCGAGCGGCGCGTCGCCCAACTCGGCCACATAGGCCTTCAGGGTGTCAGTCGACCGCCGCGGCGCGACCCGCCGGGTACCGATGGCCCCGGCGCCGCCGCTGCCAAGGCCCGACGTGTGGGTCATCAGGTCGCGGATGGTGATTTCGCGGGCGGCTGGAATCGTGTATGGCTCGGGTGCATCTGCGCCGCGCGGAGGCCGCATGCCGCCCTGCCAGACCGCCATCTCCGGATCAGTGAACTCCTGGATGAACCGCGAGACCGGGTCGCTCAGCCGGACCAGGCCTTCCTCCACCAGCATCAGAATGGCCACTCCCGTGACGGGCTTGGTCATCGACGCGATCGGGAAGATCGTGTCTGGGCGCATCGGGGTACCACCCTCGATATCCATTAGCCCCTGTGCTTCGAAGTGCGCGATTTTTCCGTGGCGAGCCACGATGGTCACCGCCCCCGAAATCGCCTCGTCGTCCATGGCTCGCCGGACAACGTCGTTGATTCTGGTCAGCCGTTCCGCCGACAAGCCGACCTCTTCCGGTGTCCCACGGGGCACGTCGGCACCGGCGCCGACGATCGCATCGCCGACTCCGGCGATCAGGAGCGTGGTGAACGAGAGCGCGGCAAGCAGATGGCGTATGCGTCGAGTGAGCACCTGGAACTCCTTGTTCTGGGACGTCGACAGCCCGACGATCGGGCCCGTTGGACACCCCCACTAACGGAACACCGGCTAACGATACACGCTATTAGGCACTTTGGCCGGCCCAACATCCATTGGTCGACTGCCGCACGCCATGGGCAGCGCTCGTTTGGGCGTTTACTCGAAACGCAACGATTCGATCGGGTCGAGCTGGGCGCCCTTCCAGGCCGGATAGAAGCCGAAAACGATGCCGACGACGGCGGCGAAGCCCACTGAGACCGCGACCGCTTCGGGCGGCACACTGGTTGGCCACTGGAGGAACTGGGTGAGGCCCTGTGAGATGCCGAAGCCCAGACCGACCCCGAGCAGTCCGCCCACGAGGCTGAGCGCCATCGCCTCGACCAGAAACTGCCACAGCACATCTTGGCCCTTGGCGCCGACCGCCATACGGAGGCCGATCTCACGCGTGCGCTCCGTCACTGACACCAGCATGATGTTCATGATGCCGATGCCGCCGACTACCAGCGAGACCACGGCGATGGCGAGCGTGAACATCGTCATCGTCTGCGTGGTGCTCGTGAGCATGCTCATCATGTCGTCCTGGGTGCGCACCATAAAATCGTTCTCTTGTCCGTCAATCAGTTCGTGCTCGGCCCGGAGCACCTCTTCGATCTGTGTGGTCGTCAGCACAATCGTGTCGGCGGAACGCGCGGCAATCGTGATGCCGGAGATATTGGTGCCGTCGCGGCCCCTCAGCTTGCGCTGCACGGTCGTGTAGGGCGCGAAAATGGTGTCGTCCTGGTCCTCGCCGAACGATCCACTCCCTTTCACTGTCATGACGCCGATCACCTTGAACGACTGATTCCGAACGCGGATCGTCTGGCCGATGGGGTCGCTACCCTCGCCGAACAGATTGTCTCGGACGATCGCGCCGAGCACCGCGACCTTTGCGGCGCTATTCACGTCCGCGGTAGTGAAGAAGGCCCCGTCGGCAACGTCCCAATACCGGATAAGCGGCAGCTCGACGTCGACCCCTTCAATACGGGTAAACCAGTTCTGTCCGGCCGCCACCACCTGGTCTCGGGTCTGAACGGTGGCCGACAGATACTGGGCGCCGGGCACCTGGGCTCGAATCGCGTCAACGTCCTTGACCTTCAGTCGCGGAGACGTGCCCATGCCACCGCTGACCCCGTGGTTACTGAAGTTGCCGGCGCGCACCGTGATGAGGTTCGTGCCGCCCGATTGGACCTGCTCTTCGATCTGCTGAGTGGCCCCGTTGCCCAAGGCGACCATCGTGATGACGGCGGCGACGCCGATGATCATCCCCAACATGGTGAGGGCGGTCCGCATCTTATTCCGTCTGAGTGCTCGCAGCGCAACACGGAAGATCATGAATAGAGACATTCGTCCTCACTCCTTCTGACCATCACGGCAACGAGCCTTTCGGTGAGCTGCGAAAGGCCAAGTATACTGATAACGCGCGTCTCCTGCTCTCCTCTGTCGCCCACATGATTCGCCCCATCCTGCGTTACGGCGCCGATGCACTCCACGGTTCGGCGGCGCCGGTCGGCGATCTCACGGACACGGTCCAGACACTCATCGACGACATGATCGACACCATGTATGCGGCTCCGGGTGTCGGTCTCGCCGCCCCCCAGATTGGCGTAGCGCTGCGCTTGTTCGTCGTGGACCCCTCATCGGGGCGGTCGACGACAGACCTCCAAGTGGTCGTCAATCCGGAACTGGTCGAGACGGACGGGTCCCAGCGAGAGGAAGAAGGCTGTCTGAGCTTGCCCGGTTTCACCGGACAGGTCACGCGCCCGGCCCGGGTCGTGGTCACCGGACTCGACCGCGAGGGGTCGCCCCTGCGGGTGGAAGGCGAAGGGCTGCTGGCCCGCGTGCTCCAGCATGAGATGGACCATCTCGATGGCAACCTGTTTGTTGACCGGCTGCACGGCATCAGGCGCGACGTCATCGTCCGCCGGGTCAGGAAACTCCAGCGCACGGGGAAATGGTGAAGGTTGTGTTTTTCGGCACGCCGCCGTTCGCCGTGGCCTCGCTCGAGCGATTGGTGGCCGGTGGCGAACAGGTGGCAGCCGTCGTCACCCAGCCTGACCGACGCCGCGGACGTGGTCAGCGGTTGCAGCCGTCCGCGGTCAAGAGCGCCGCACTCGCGCACGGGATTCCGGTGTTGCAGCCGGCGCGGGCCAGCGACCCGGCGTTCCTCGCGCAACTCTCAGCCCTGCAGCCAGAACTCGGCGTGGTCGCGGCCTACGGCAAGCTGCTGCCCAACTCGGTCCTGCACACGCCACGGCTGGGGACCATCAACGTACACGCGTCGTTGTTGCCGAAGTATCGAGGTGCGGCGCCGATCCATCGGGCCATCATGGCCGGCGAACGAGAGACCGGTATCACCATGATTCGTCTGGTCCGCCAGATGGATGCGGGACCAATGCTGGCGCGGGCGGTGTACCCGATCGGTGAGGACGATACCAGCGAGATGGCAGAACGCGCGCTGAGCGTCCTCGGCGCCGACCTGCTTCTCTCGACGGTCGCCGCGCTCGCGTCGGGGCAGGCGATTGAAGAAGAGCAGAATCACGCGCGCGCCACACTGGCCCCGCGTCTGACCCGCGAGGACGGCCGCGTGGACTGGGCGCAACCGGCCGACACGGTTCGCAACCTGATCCGCGGGCTACATCCCTGGCCGCATGCCTACACGTTTCTGCACAGCACACGGTATCTCCTCTTGCGAGCCACGGTTGAGCCGCTTGCGGAAGCCGAGCGCCTCGCCGCGCCAGCACCGGTGGGGACGATCATCGAGGCGCGTGGCGATCGACTGCACGTGGCTTGCGGCCAGGAGACGGTGCTGGCGCTTCACGAAGTGCAGCCCGAAGGGCGCAAGCGACTCTCCACGCGAGCCTTCCTGGCCGGGCGCGCCATCGCGCCCCCAGCCTCGTTCCATTCGGTCGCCGGGCCGGCATGAGCCCCGCGCGCATGGCGGCGTACTGGGCGCTGCGGGCGGTGCTCAAGGGCGAGGACCTGCCCCGCGCGCTGGTTCGCGAGCGCGACCAGTTACAGGACGAACGTGACCGCGCGCTGGTGACGGAGCTGACCACCGGCACGCTGCGATGGCTCGCGGCGCTGGATTACCTCATCGTCAGAACGAGTGGCCGCCCGACACGCCGTCTTGACCCGGAGGTGCTCGCCGTGCTCCGGCTCGGCGCGTATCAACTACTGTATCTGGACCGCATTCCAGCCTCCGCCGCCGTGAATGAATCGGTAACGCTGGCGAAACGGGTCGGCAAAGCCAGCGCGTCGGGTCTCGTCAACGCGGTGCTTCGGCGGGTCGCGGACGCGGCGAACAGGCCGGCGCTCCCACACGACCCCGGGCCCCACGGGTCGAGAGCGGCGCAGCTCGCGTATCTCAGTGTCACCGGGTCGCACCCGGGGTGGCTGGCTCAGCGATGGCTCGATCGGGTCGGGTTCGAACGAGCCCACGCGTGGGTGCAATTCAACAATCGGGCGCCGGCCCTGGCGCTTCGCGCGAACCGGCTCCGGACCACCGTGCGGGATCTGTCCCGGCGACTAGCGGAGCATGGGGTGGAGACGGCCCCAACACGGTGGGCCCGCGACGGACTGTCTGTGGTAACCGGCACGCCGCTGCGCACGCCACTCGCGGGGCAAGGTCTGTTCGTCGTCCAGGATGAGGCCAGCCAGCTCGTCACCGAACTGGTGGCCGCCCGTCCCGGTGAACGCGTGCTCGATGCGTGCGCCGCGCCGGGCGGCAAGACCACGGCTCTGGCGGCCGGACTGCGCGAGCGCGGCCTCGTGGTGGCCGCCGAGCTCCGGTCGCCCCGCCTGCGGCTGCTGCAAGGGATTGTTCGCGAGTGCGGGACAGACGCCGTGCAGTTCGTCCGCCACGACCTGCGCCAGCCACCCTTCCAACCGGTGTTCGACTGTGTGCTCGTCGACGCACCCTGCACGGGATTGGGTACCGTGCGTCGAGACCCCGAGATTCGGTGGCGACGCCAAGAGGATGACCTGTCGCGCATGGCCACGCTGCAGCGCGCGCTGGTCGAGGGGGCCGCTGCCGTAGTGCGGCCCGGTGGCCGGCTCGTGTATGCCACATGCTCGAGCGAACCGGAGGAAAATGAGGCGGTGGTACGGGCGTTTCTTGACGACCACGCGGAATTTACGCTGGTGCACCCAGACGTGGTCGGTCCGGTGCGCGACGAGCTGCGAACGGTGACGACGAATGAAGGCTGGTTGGCGACGACGCCGGACGAGCATGGACTCGAGCTGTTCTTTGCGGCCACCCTCCGCCGGTCGGAGTGACCCGGTCGTGACGTGTCCGCATCACCTGTAGTATTTTTAGCAGTGGATGCGTCCAGGCACACTCACGTCCGTCGTCCCGTCCCGAACGCAACCCGTCCGGCCGTCGCGTGTGGTCGCGCCTTTGGGCCGGTCGACGCCCCCTCCGCCCGGCCCAAAGCCGGTGTCCGGGTTGCGCCGATGGACCCTTCGTATCGGCGCCACCGTCTTGATGCTCGGCGGCGCCGGCGCGACGTTCGGATTGTTCGGCGTGGCCGGTCTGCAGGTCGCATTGCGGCTACGCGAGGTGGATGTGCCTGAGCTCGCGGGCCAGACGGTAGCAGAGGCCACCGTGACCTTGTCGGATGTGAGTCTTGCCGTTCGTGTGGAGCCCCTCTCTCGTATTCATCCCACGATTCCGGCCGGACAGGTCGTGGACCAGGACCCGGTCGCCGGGCAGATCACGCGGAGCGATCGCAACGTCAAGGTCTGGCTCAGTTCCGGACAGAGCGCGGGTGCCGTCCCAAGCCTACTGGGCCAATCTGAGCGTGGCGCCCGGGAGCGGCTGCAGGAGGACGCGATCAGGTTGCTCGGTGTCTCGGAGATCCGCTCGGGCCGCTACGCCAGCGACGCGGTCGTAGCGCAGGAACCACCGCCGCGTGGGACGGCCACGGCCGTCTCGGTGCTCATCAATCGTGGAGAGCGTGGCGCAACCTACGTGATGCCTGACCTGATCGGCGTGTATGCGTCGAGTGTGGCCGAGGTGCTTCGCGCCCGTGGATTTCGAGTCACGCAGACCGACGAGTATCCGTATCCCGACCCGCGCGTCGGCACCGGCATCGTGCTGCGGCAGTTTCCCCGACCCGGTTTTCAGATTGCCCATGGTGAAGCTATTTCGATCGAGGTCAGCCAGTGACCGTTCGTATTTCGCCGTCGGTGCTGGCGGCCGATTTCGCCGCCCTCGGGGCCGGCGTGGCCGCGGTGGAGGCGGGCGGCGCGGATCTGATTCATGTCGATGTGATGGATGGACACTTTGTGCCCAATCTGACGATCGGACCCCCCGTTGTGCAAGCGCTGTATCGGACGGCGCACGTCCCGCTGGACGTCCATCTGATGATTACGGACCCGGAGCGCTACATCGACGCGTTTGCCGACGCGGGTGCCGCGATGATTTCAGTGCATGTAGAAGCGGCGACGCATCTGCATCGTACGATCACACATATCAAAGAGCGCGGCATCCAGGCCGGGGCGGTCCTTAACCCGTCCACCCCAGTGTCTGCGCTCGAAGACATTGCGCCTGAGCTGGACTTCGCGCTAGTCATGAGCGTCAATCCAGGATTCGGGGGACAACATTTCATCACAGGGAGCGACACGAAGATCACGCGGGTGCGCCGTCTGCTGGACGCCGCCGGCAATCCGGCGCCCGTCGAGGTAGACGGCGGCGTCGATTGCGGCAATGCGGCGCGCCTGGTCGGCGCCGGCGCCGGGATTCTGGTGGCCGGCGCGGCCATTTTCAGCACGCCCGATCCAGCCGAGGCGACCCGGGCGCTTCGTGCCGCCGCGTCACCGCAGGTCGACCACGTACTCCCCGCGGCGCGGTAGAATCGTCCATCGTGCACAGTTGCAACACGACCGTCCGGGTGCGATACGCCGAAACGGACCAGATGCAGGTTGCGTACTACGCCAATTTTTTTGTCTGGTTTGAAATTGGACGAGGTGAATTGCTCCGGTCGCTCGGCCACGCCTACCGCGATCTCGAAGCCACCGGATGGCTGTTGCCGGTGATCGAAGCGCGCTGCGAATATCGGCGTCCGGTCCATTATGACGACGACCTGACGGTCGTCACGCACGGCCGCTTGCTCTCGCCCGCCAGGGTCCGATTCGAGTACGAGGTGCAGCGGATGGCCGATGCGGTCGTCACGGCGGTGGGCAGCACGGTCCACGCGGCCATCAATCGGGATCGACGCCCGACCCGACTGCCAGCGGCCATACGGGAGGTCCTGGCGTGAAGGCCCTCGTCACCGGTGCGGCCGGGTTCATCGGTTCCCACCTGGTTGAGCAACTGCTGGCCGACGGCGCGGAGGTCGTCGGGCTTGATTGCTTCACCGACTACTACGCCCGAGAGCTCAAGGAAGGGAATCTGGCGGGTCCGAGACGGCACCCGCAATTCCGGTTGCTTGAGAGCCGGATACAGGATGCCGACCTCGACACCGTGTTGGCCGACCGGACGCATGTCTTCCATCTGGCGGCCCAGGCCGGTGTTCGCAAGAGCTGGGGTCAGGATTTCTCGGTGTACACCGCGTGTAACATCGAGGCGACACAGGTGCTGCTCGAGGCCTGCACCCGCACCCAGTTGCATCGGGTGGTCTATGCCTCGAGTTCTTCCGTCTACGGCGACGATGGGATGATCCCGATGCACGAAACACACCGACCACAGCCGGTCTCGCCCTACGGCGTGACCAAGCTGGCGGCCGAGCATCTGTGCTATTTGTATTGGGTGGGGCATGGCGTCCCCACCGTGTCGCTCCGATACTTCACCGTGTACGGACCACGACAGCGTCCCGACATGGCCTTCAACCGGTTTCTGCGCGCGATCGCCTCGGACGAACCAATCTCTTTATATGGTGATGGCGAGCAGACGCGGGACTTCACATTTGTCCGTGATGCCGTCGCCGCGACGATCGCGGCCGCCAACCAAGGCGAGGCGGGCGGGGTCTATAACATCGGTGGGGGGGCG
>Ga0315338_1001580_pt1 | contig 27635 bp, 25 predicted proteins | sample ASW8metaG_FD_204518 | JGI IMG/M metagenome (GOLD analysis project Ga0315338, IMG submission 204518) | Ammonia-oxidizing marine archaeal communities from Monterey Bay, California, United States - ASW #8 | ecosystem: Environmental > Aquatic > Marine > Coastal | place: USA: California | collected... | reverse complement strand
TACGCTCTATAATCAAAAACGGTTACATTCATCGCTGGACTATCGACCACCGGCTGAATTCGAGCAAGAATTGGCGGACCAAATAACTGTAGCTTAACTGATTGTCTCATTTTGGGGTGCACTCCATCCAGACGCTGGGCTTTTTGCTCTGTAAGCAACTGTTTTCTATAGAGGAGATGCAAACCATCAGCACGGCGTTCGATGTGGCGATGCGCAAACCAAGGGGTGATGCCGTGACGCCCGAACTGGAGCAGGATGAACGCGGTTATTCGAAAAAACGACAGCAGGTGGTGCCGTTTTTCGATTACGATCCCGAGGTGTTCTATCCGCTGCTCGATGATGAACGCTTGATGGATATCTTTGACGAACTGCTCGGCGAGGATTCTTCAGACGAATGTGATTGTGGGCATTTTGTGACCACCTTCGGCAAAACAGGCTCTAAAACCTGCAAAAATCGTCAAGTGTCGTTAAGTGTTCTAATGGCAGTTAAATCCTTGAACACCATGGAAGTACATGTCGTTCAACAGGTTAACTTTTACCCCATGTTTAGCTTTGAGGGGGCAGTGAGAGAAATCTCGTAGCGGTTCGAATCCGCTCTTCGGCATCTAAAGATTGTAACTTGTTGGAATAGTTATAGATACCAAATAAGAAACACGAATTAGCTAACAAATAGGTAACATTTACCGTCGGAAGGAGATTCCGGCGGTTTTTTACTATCCGCCAATCAATGGGGATATTTGATCGGCGGCTTCCTGTTACATTGACGGCAGCGCATGGGCTATCTCGAGGGTTACAGTCACGTTCTGGTGCCCCAGTCGCTCAGCGACGACGTGGACCGGCGTACCGACTTCAAGCGGCAACCCAGTCTGACTGTAGTCATCCTGCAGCCGAGACTGCATCCAGTAATCTTTTAGTTCTGTGATGCATTCTCATTGGTCAATGAGGTCCGCCGCCTCTTGAGGTATTGGCTCAGCCGACGGTACGACAACGACAACCCCGTCCATCCCAGCACCAATGCGGCCGTTGTTGCCAGACCCGCGATGAGTTGCCCGATCCATCCACCGGCTTCGCCCGTGTGAATCCACCGCAGCCAGGTGGTTATCCGATTACCGAGATTAAGGCCGGAAAACGGTACCCATTCTACAACAGCGGCATTTTCGGTCTTCAACTTAAGAGTCGACCGGGTCAAGGGTATACGGCTGTCAGATTCCGATATGGACAGTATCGCTGTTTTCGCCCCTGTTTTTGGTAGGGCCAGTGTAATGTAAGCCCATTCAGGGACCTGCTCTTTCGCAACTGTGATAAACGATTCGAGAGGAATCCTTGGCGTTTCCCATGTCGCACCTCTGGGAGGTGGCGCCTCGGCAGCAGGACGTTCGGTTCCGGTCAGCGTATAGACCAGATAGCCGGCCCAACTAATGTAGGAGATGTAAATACCGCTCAAAGAGATCAGAAAAAGAACCGGAAGAAACCAGAACCCCGCGGTATGATGCCAGTTAAAATCCCGGGCTTTTCCGTGGATTTTAAATTTCGGAATCATATTGGTTTTAAAGGTTGTGAGCTTGTGTTTACGGGGCCACCAAATAAAAATCCCGGTGATGGTCAAGAGACAGAACGCCAAATTACCGGCTCCCGTGATTGCCTTGGCAATGTCTCGGTTATCACCCTCTGCACCAAACCAGCGATGCCAGTACAAAACGCTTCGGAGTATATCCCGGAGACGGGTATTGCCCTCTCCTCTGACCTCTCCCGTGTAGGGATCAACGAATACGGTCCTCGTTCGGCCGAAATTCACGACATAGGCCGCTTTCGGATTCGGCCGGACGGTCACAGAGGTCGCCTCAGCCTCTGGTTCGGAGGCCTTCACCTGGTTGACGATCGTGTCCATGTCCAGCCGGACAGCGCCCGGCAAAGGAGGTTCCACCGTAGAATAAGACCGGTTGTCAAAGGCGACCATCTGACTCTGGAAGGTGAGTATTACGCCGGTAACCGACATCATCAGAATAACCACGCCCGCAACGGAACCTGAAAGCAGATGAATCCAGAATATAACTTTACGTATCATAATCGAAAGTACCCGGCTCGATGAACCAAGTCAGTATGATCAGCCTGTCTCTAATCTCAATAACAATTAACTCTGTGGTTGTCCAGACATTTTCGCATATCAAACAAGGTCCCGCGTACACGGTCCGCTTGTGGGGCGAATCGGGTGTGCTTCGAGCTGCCTTTATGGAGCCTGTATCGAGATTTCCGGATGCAACAGAGGCCATCGGAATTTACACCGCACTCGGATCTCTGCCACTATCTATTTGTCATTAAAATCGATATTCTGATCGATCCAGGTTTTACATTGTTCAAACTTATTAAAGACATGAGAGTCTGGGACAAGATCAGGGATTATGTCGATTTTCTTAAGCATATCCAACGGTTGAGACTGTAGGCCTGTCATCAGTATTAATACATTGTTATTTTGCAGCCGTAAAATAGAATCTTCCAGTACGTAGAGACCCGACTGGTCGACGTATGGCACTTTGCTCATCTCTATTATAAGTATTTCAAGTTCATCATCTAATTCTGTTATCATTTCCTGAAAACGAGAGGCGAAACCGAAGAATACGGGACCGTCGAGGTGTTTTATGAAAACTCTGTTCATATTATTTTTCTGTTCTGTTTTTTGTTTCTTAAGAGCATCGGTAAGCTGTTCTCGAGTAATGAGACCTTGGCTGACCATGATATCCCCAACCCTAACAGTCTCAAATTGTTTCCTAAGAACATCATTAAGCTGTATTTCAGTAATGAGACCTTGGTTGATCAAGATATCCCCAACCCTAACAGTTTCACGTTTCCAGTCTTTAGCATCTTCAATGTCATCGAGAGGTTTAATTGATGCACCAGCCTCCACAGTGTCGCTTGATTGTTTCATGAAAAGGACACAGGCTAAAACCATACCTACCCCTACTGCTTGGATCAAATTGCCAAATACTGTAAGGAAAAGGACAATCACCAAGACTACAGCATCAGACCTTGGAACATGAAACAGATGCAGCATTCCTTTGCGGTCTACGATACCGATACCAACGGTGATCAGAATCCCGGACAATACGGTCAAAGGAATAAAGGCCGCATAATCGCTAGCCCCGACTAGAATTAACAGCAGGATCAGACCATGGAACATTCCGGATAAACGGGTTTTTCCTCCGGACTTAATATTCACTATCGTCCGCATAGTGGCGCCGGCTCCTGGCAGCCCACCAATGAAGGAGGCTAAGATGTTCCCTATGCCCTGTCCAATTAACTCACGATTACTGTCGTGTTTAGTTTTTGTGATGTTATCCGCAATTACAGAGGTGAGCAGCGAGTCTATCATGCCGAGAGCAGCCAGAGTGGCAGCAAATTGAAAAATCAACCAAATATATGAGGTTTCCAAGGCGAAAATGTCACCTATCAACAGAGATGGCAAGCCCGCCGGGATATCGCCTATGACTGGTACATTCAAATCCAATAAATGCGCAGCCAAACTCGATATGAAAAGCGCTACCAGAGTACTCGGAACGGCTTTCGATATCATGGGAAACGTATAGATGATAGCGATGGTTATGATTCCCAGACCAAGGGCCAGCCAGTTAATCTGTGGCCCGACTACTCCGATTATATTCAGAATTTCCACGGTAGAAGACGGAGAGGAAATCCCCATCAGTGGAAAAACCTGGTAAATAACGATAATGACGCCAATACCACTCATAAATCCTGAAAGGACAGGATAAGGTATGTACTTTATGTATTTCCCAAATTGGAGTAATCCGAACAGAATCTGGAAACCACCGGCGAGCATAAAAGATCCGATGATAATTCCCATTCCCCTTTCTAAGCTACCTGTAAGTTCTATTGCTGTGGCGATGACGGAAGCGGAAACCACGGTCATTGGACCTGTAGGTCCACTCACTTGTGTTGCCGTGCCGCCCAGAAACGCGGCAAAGAATCCGACCATCATAGCACCGTAAAGGCCGGCAATAGCCCCTAAGCCGGATTGGACACCAAACGCGAGTGCAAGTGGAAGGGCGACGATTCCAGCCGTCATGCCCCCTGTGAGATCACCTTTTAAATTCCTCATATCGTACCATTTGGACATTATTAAGCATTCCTTTCGAAATTATGCTTCCGATTGCTAAACTTGGCGTGCCTGAATTTTCCATACTCCGGAAAATACGAAACACCATTTCTACCGAGATATCAGGTGTTTTCAATTTCATGGAGGGTCCAGTTTTTGTCAACCGAAAATCTCAATCCATCGATCTGTCCAGATTGTGAGCGGGCTACATTAATTGGCTTTTATACATGTGCAATTTGCTCATCTTTTGGGGCAGGATTTCCATCACAAACATGGTGCCCGGTAAACCCAAGTCCAACGGGACCATGATTCTCCATTGAAATCCCAAGTTTGAAGAAATTCGATTTCATTTTTTTCTGTTCTGCCAGTATCAAATGGGGGCCTGCTTCATTTATAGATGACAAATATCCACCGTTAAAACGTTTCTCAAAATACTCAATTCCCGGCAGTTGGACTTGGCGGTCCATGCAGTTAATGGTGGTGCAGAATCTCCTTTTGTTCCGCCCCATTGTAAAATAATGTGATGAAATTAGAAGTTTTCCAACCCGCATGTTTTTTTGTCGTCTTCGATATAAAACGTAAATCAAAATAACACGATTTCTTTTTTGGAAGATGATTTGGTTGAAATGCCCAGAGAACCATTGCCCTTTCAGGGAATCAGTATGTTTTCTCCGCCGGCACCAGGCTCCATGTCCAATACGTGAACGGATTCACATCCGGTGGGCAACAAGCGGTGGCTGTCAGTGATGAAGGCGGCCTGCTGACTGAAGGTCGTCAGCTTAGCGCCCGGATTTTGTTTAACCCGGACACTAGCGATCAATATGAATAGAGCCGAAGATGAATTTATACCCTCTTGGCCTCTTTACATAATTTTGAGATAGGCTCTAAATCGCCCAATAGTGCCACAGGTCCTCGGGGATGGCAGCCTTTATTTTGGGCTCGTCCTTATGGGTCCAGCGAGCGAACAGGCCGACGCGGGGCAGGTCGTTGAAGTTGCTCGATCCACAGTGACTGACCCAGCCGTGCCAGAGGATCACGTCTCCGGCGCTGGCGGTGAACGGGCGCGGAGGATGGGGAGAGGGGTCGGAGAAAATGGCCCACCCCCGTTCCTCAAAGACCTGCGTCTCGCGGAAGGTGCCTTCGATCTGATCGGGGTATTTGAGAAAATACCGGTGGGCGGGGTAGTGGCTGCCCGACCAGTAGATAAGGGGACCACCCCCCTCTTCCACGTCGTACAGGTAGGTGGTGGCGCCCACCATCAGCACCGCCTGGCAGCCTTCGCCGGGATAGCCGTCGATGTGGCCTGTCTCCGGTATAGTCCAATCCCGGCTCTCTTCCGGCCAGCGGACGATCACGCCACAGCCGCCCCCCTGGAAACGGTCGCCCCCCAGCTGTCGGCTGAAGGCCTGCATCTGCGGCAGATCGCCGAACAGGGGATCGGGTTTGAATCCGCCGGTCTGGTCGGGCCAGCTCTCCGGTTCGTCCGGACGGCAGCCCACGTAGTTCCAGAACTGATCCCGCCAGGTAGCGAGGAGGTCAGCGTCGATTACATCGGGCAGGATCAGGTGGCCGTCGGTCTTGAAAGCGTCGATCTGAGCCGGGCTGAGAGGAGAAGAAGGCATGGGTTCACCGGCCTGTCTTTATAGTGGAAAAGGTCTGGCGATGAAGTTAACGGTCAAAAAGTTATTTAGTTGAGACCTCTCCGTCAACCGTTTTATACCCCTTTGCAGCCGTTCGACTCCAGAGGAGGTTTTGAGATAGGCTCTTATACGGCGTGTCCGAGACCGAATGATTTCGGGGTTGAAGGACAGCAGTGGCATGTGGATGGGGGGAAGGTTGACACCAACTGGGTCAGGTTGGACAACCCGTTTAGCCCGAAAGACCATATCTCTCAGATAGTCCCTTTGTTGCATACCTGCAACTCGTCAAAATATTGCGGCTATATCAATGAAGGGTTTTACCTATCAATGATTAGCAATGATTTTGGTGCCCAAGTACTCTCGCTGGGAGAAAGTTACAACGAGGGCCTCAACGAAAAGCGACAAACGGATTTAAGGATGCACCTCATTTCCGCTGCTTCTTTTTCTGGCTCTGGAGTATGATGTGAAATATCATTGACCACGTCGTTGTATTAATTTGTTAGTAATTCCAGCAATGAGATATCACTTTCATTTTCGGTGAGTGTGAAAAAGAAGCGCTGTCCATCCGTTGCGTACTCTGAGCGGGAAGATCTTCTGGATGGATCGTCAAAAATAACGAGCTGTTTTGGTGTTCCGCCTTCGACCGGTACGGACCAAAAACTTACCTGTCTCTTTTCATCTCTTGCCTTGAAATAGATCGTCCGACTGTCCTTTGACCATGAGGGATATAACGGTGTAGGAAAAACTGAAGGATCTTCGGTAGATACAAGTTTATCAGAATCGCCGCCGCCAGGAGGGATTACCTTGAGCGATTCCTCGCCTTGCTTTCCAGAATATCTATCGGTTCCCGAATTAAATGCGATAAGGCTGCCGTCAGGTGACCACTTTCCGAAAACGCCTCCGTCAAACGTTAACTGTTCAGGAGAACTCCAACCGGAGCTGCTGATTTCTTTTGACAATATATAAAGCTCATAGCGGCCTGTTCTGTCCGATTGAAACACTACGTTTTTCCCATCCGGAGACCAGTCCGGATAGTGATCGGCACCAGGATCATTTGTAAGCTGTAGTTTTGTTCTTCCATCCGCTGTCATTGTAAATATATCCCTCAAATTTGCTGTAGAATGGAAGTTTCATACCCTAGCAATTTTCCCAAAGCGTCTCTTGTGAAACTGAAGGCTCCTGCGCCTGTAAATTTTCCACACGCTGAATAGGTGTGGGTCCCATGCCTCCTCCCTGCCCCAGGGTGTCGACGATTTTCAGCTTTGCTTGCCCTGAATATTCCCTGGTAAAAAACTCTGGCAAACATAATGTGTCCCTTTTCAGTTATTTGACGCGTCCTCATCAATCCAGGTCTTGATTAGCAGAACCTCTGCATTCGAGAGTGGTGAACTACCCACCGGCATTTGAGGTGGAATAGTTCCGTCAATGCGTTTTACCAACAAGCTACCTGCACCATCACCTGCTGTCACAACCAGTCCGGTGTTGCCACCAATCATTAGTTTATCAAACGACGTAAGGTCGAGTCCGCCCAGAACGCCGTGGCAGGTAATGCACTTTGCATCGAAAATGGGCTGCACATCATTGAGGTACGAGACTGTGGTGCTGTCTGCAGGATTTCCGTTGCCATTTCCAGGAGGTGGGTTATTCGGACCGACAATGTTATTTTTCGTCCCGAAATTACACCCCGATGCAAGTAGGCTTATCACACAAGAGACGATGAGTGTCGTGAACACGTGAGTCGGTTTCACAATTGGCCTTGTTTTCCGCATTTAGCTATATTTCCAGACTGAATGGAACGTGTCAAGTGAAATGAGGCACTTTTTGTGAGAATATAGTGTAGCAGTTCTGTTTCCTCTTTTTTGGTTTGAGGTGTATTGATCCAAACGGCCTCTGGCAGGAGTTCAGGAGAGGATATCCCTCTCACAAAACGCTCCTTAAGCGCGTTGCAGGCATCCATGAACTCCTGTTCTCGTTGTTCTCGAATGTGTTCTGCCTGGCCATATTGCACCATAAAAGGTGTCATGAGCCCCGATGACGACGGCGACAGTTTACGCACCCGTTGCTCATTTTTCGTGTCCCATTTCTGACCCGTATCGCGATGAAGGCACCGGGGCGTTATGAGGTCGTGTGGCACGGCACCAACGGCCGCGGCGCAGGTGTGGCCAGTGGGGTGTATCTTTTCCGCATCGTCAGCGGCAGCAGGTAAACCGTGACTAAGCGGATGACGCTGCTCAAGTAAGTGGGTGCACCGTTTAGACTCGTAAGAAAATATGTCTTCACGAAATGTCCGGCGGAGTCAAACTCCGCCGGGTTATCTTTGCCTGCCATAGGACCGTGAAGCAGGGCTGGAAGGCAGCGACCTGCTGATACTTAAGCGGGACTGCGGGCTGCCTATGGTGGTCATGGACTTAGAGAGGTATGCTCACCTTCTGCACTCTGCGCTTTCGGAGCAATAGGACCACAGAACACGCCGCAACGTAATCTGATGCTGTCTATCGCTTCAGGAAGTACCAGTGACCGGGATCACCGACACGTTGACGTGAATACGTTATAATGTATATTGGAGTAGTGTAGTAATCGTCATCCCCGCGTATCATTAGAATTGCACAGCAGATATGGCAGCAAGCCCGGCATTCCCGAGGAAGCTCGTTATGAGATCATGGCGCAGTGTTTTTCCGATGGTGGCAATAACGGCGGCGACGGCTCAGACACTCGCACACTATACGATTATCCCCCTTGGCAAAGGCGGCATAGGTAAGGTCTATCTTACGAATGCGCGCATTATGAGAAAGAAAGGTATCGAGATCTGATGAAACAGCGCCTTTCTCAAGCACACCTTGCCGCGATGAATCGACGCCGACGGGTGGTTGTTAATTTCGACACCAATTTCGGATCTCCCTCCGTCGTCATTCCATTGGCCGGCACAGATATAGAGGGTGTGGTGCAGGACTACTTCAGCATGATCGATGAACCGGGCGTCGAGATGGACAGTATCTGGTGGTGCTGGCTTGACGGGAATTACGCCAATTATCCAAGTCGGATTCTACCGATCTGGGAACTGCCCGGATTCAAAAAATGGTGGGGTGCAGGCATCGACCCTGTTCGGGTTTTTGCCGAAGAGACCAGAAAGCGTGGCAAGGAGGTATTCTTCTCCTACCGGCTCAACGGAACCGACATGATTAGCATAGAGCCATTGAGCAAGCCGTTGTTGAAAGAAGTCCACCCCGAGTGGCTCATCCAAACGTGGGAGTCATATGGGAATCTAGGTTACTGGAATTTCGTGGAGCAGGGGGTACGCGACTACAAGCTTTGCATCTTACGGGAAATTGCGGAAGACTACGACTTCGACGGTATCGAGATCGACTTTGCGAGAGTGCCTGTAAACCTTCCGCCCGGCCATCAATGGGAGAATCGTGCGCATTTAACCGAATTCATGCGTATGGTACGGGCGATGACGCTGGATATTGAAGAGAATCGGGGCCGACCGTTTCTGATCGCGGCTCGGGTGCCGGAAACGCTTGAGGGGTGTCACTTTGATGGAATGGATGTCGAAACTTGGGCGTGTGAACACCTGGTAGACATTTTCGTTCTGGGGAATCGGTCCTTTGACGTAGACATCGCCGCCTTTCGTCGCATTACAGCGAGGACTGAGATTAAGCTCTATCCATGCCTCGATGATCATCATGCTACAGACGGGTATTTGCATCCGCCTATCGAGGTTTTCCGCGGTGTATTTGCGAACTGGTGGCACCAAGGGGCGGACGGCATTCAGACGTTCAACTTTGCCCATTCGATTCCGGTCGAACCCGATCACATATCGACGCTTCACCGTCAGACATATCGGGAAATAGGCAGCCCGGCAGGACTTAAACACAGGGACAAGACATTTGTCGTTCAGCGTCGAGGTGGTGGGCATGGCCCAACCGTTGTCCCGAATCCGGAGGACTGGACAACCCCCAGATGGATGTATTACCTCACCAACATGTTGGCTCCGCTACCGGCCAGGCTGGCTAACGATGGCAAAAGTGACACCCTGTTGATGGTCTACATCGCCGACGATCTGGCGGGCGAGTGCAGGGAAGTTGCGCGTGTAACTGTTCTCGTTCTCCTGTCCGATTCATCAGCGGAAGATCTCCCGGCGAATGAACGCCTTCAGACAGCCATCATAGCGGCGAGCAAAGTCCACAACCTTCAAAACATCCCGTCGGCAAAAGGCATCGTAGATCAGATCGAGTTGAGACTCAACAATGCCCTGCTCGCCCGCCCGACCGTGGACGAGGGGTGGCTAGTCTTCACAGCGCAGCCTGATCAATTTGCAGTGGGCAACAATCTGCTTGGGTTGTGCATCAAGGAGCGTTCGCCGGACGCCTGGGGCGACATCTCGATCGAAAAGCTCGAGGTCCAGGTGAAATATCGGTTCGACGGTCAGTAGCAAACAAGCCGTACTGAGGTTTAAGAAACGATATAATCGGGTCGAGGGGCGTGTTTAGCGCCCCCGCCCACACCACCCGGCATGGGGGTCCACACCGGGCGGTTCCGGTGGTCACGGCGCCTTTGCACCGTAGTGAAGCGCGATCCACTGTTTACGTATGTCAGGTACCCCTTGATCCCATAGCCACGAGTTGTTCAGGGCTCGCTGGACGATGCTGTTATGGGACATCCGCCAGTATCCCTTACGGCTTCGCGTGGCCAGTTTAACCTGATCGCGCGGTATGCCCAGGGCCAGCAGATGTCGCCTTCGAGTACGTGGTCACTTCCAGGTCTTCCAGAAGCACATACACACCCGCCGCCCGAGCCAGTGGTCCAGATCGTCCATTGCCTGAGAGGTACGGCTAAGGCCGAAGTAGTTGAGCCATCTGGTGACGTACCGCCGCAGGACGTTGATGCGTGATGGCATGTTCCGTCCGTTGCTTCTGGCGGTAATCTCCAGGACACGCTCCTTGAACCGTTTGACTGCGTCAGGCGTCCAGCTTAGTTTGCCGCCTTTCAACGTGAAGCCGAGAAAGGAACACGCGTTAAGGCGCGCAGCCCATCGTGATGGGCCTGTTCCATCTCGTCCATTGCCATTTTCGCACGACGCCCCGGACGGAATCCGAAGCTGTACATGCTGAAATGGGGTCGAAGAGGGGACCAATGACCTGTGCGATTGCTTGCTGAATGACGCGATCGAGCACGGTAGGGATGCCCGAAGGTCTCTGACCTCCGGAGGCTTTGGAGATCATCACCCGCAGCACGGCTGCCGGATGACAGGTACCCTGCTCAAGCGATGAGTGGATCCTCTCCCAGTGGTGTCTGACAAACTCAGGAAAAGCGTCTATGGACATATCATCCATACCTGCCGCCCCTTTGTTGGTCTTGACACGCTTGTATGCACTAAGCATATTTTGCCGGGACAGGATCTGCTCCAGTAGATCGGCCTGTGTTCCTCCAGGCTTTCCCTGTGAATCCTCCGACGCCTCGACTCGCCCACACGGGGTCATTGTCGAAGGTCGCGGTCCACAGGGCGAGGAACACCCGACCGGTTCGGGCCTTCCCGCCACGGACTCGGCGGTACTATGCCCTCTGCTGACTCCTCCACCTGCAACGCGCCGGTTGCCCGCTTGCGGGTCGCATGAAATGGAGGTCTCCCCGGATAAGAACGCGAACTGCAACTGCACAGCCTCAGCATTTACCTCCGAACCTGAACCATGGGCTTTGGCGTGTCGTGCCGCCTTACCCGACCCGTCGGCCTTATATGCTGTTTCTGTTCGTAGGCTCACAGTTTTGCTCTCCGGTTGCCTTCCCGTGGTCGGTCGCCCTTCCACGGTTGCCTTCGGATAGTACCTAACGTATCTTCGTTGGAAGACACGCAGGTTCACGTACAGGGGACTTTAACCCCATAAGTTCACGCCCATGCCGGGCGTACACAACGGCCAGGATCGGATGTGCTCGCTGCGCTGCGGTCACCGATCAGGCGATGACCGTTCGACAGCCAAAAGTATGGAAAGCCGAAGTTATAATTATGTGAGAAAGATTAGGAGTATGTATGTCAAAACTGGTAGGATTGTATTCCGAACCTCGTATACTCATCGAACATCCTGGCTATTTCGATGCGCTGATAGACGCTGTCGGGCTGACGCATGTGCTCATGGCGGGTTATGAACTCTCACCCGAAACAACGGCGAAAAATCCGCTGCCTCCCGGCGAGGAACAGTATGTGCCATCCCCCGGAAATGGGGACCATCGCGGCTTTTGTCAGGCGATGGACATCGCCCATGAAAAAGGGCTTCAGGTATGGGCGCGAGCCTGGGGTTGGCATGGCAATGGAGGACGGTTTCCGGAACTGTGCATGCAGGATATGCACCATCGGCGCCTCAGTGAAGTGCCGGAACTGCCATATGCCCTTGAACAACAAGGTATCGCTTTCTGCCCGAATTATGAACCGCTGAACGATTATCTCATGGCCGTGTATGCTGAGATAGCGGCCAATTATGATGCCGAAGGCGTAAACCTGAGCCATTGCCGATATACCGCCCCCTCGTTTTTTCACAACTTGTTCGGATGCGCCTGCAAAAGGTGTGAAGTGAAGGCACAGGAACAGGGTTATGATTTTGATCGTATGCGTCGCAGTGTTTTGGCCTTCTGGGATAAATTGCACCATCTAGACGCCCGGACCGTGCAGGAAGCCGGAAGGCGTGATTTTGGCACGATGGAGCTGGTACAGTGGCTAGGTATCGATGAAGGACTGATAGATTGGTTTGTATTCAGGTCAAGCGTGATTACCCATCATCTTCAACGATTTAAAACATCGACCGAAGAGGCGGCTGGGCGCGATATTGTTTTCGGATTCGATTCCTTTCCGCCGAGTCTCTCGATACTGGTTGGACACGCCTATCCTCATTTTCTGGACTGGGCGGACTACATCAGTCCGTTGATCTCCCATGTGGAAATCTTTATCCTTTCCGCCTTTGCCTCATACGCCGATTTGCTCTGCACCTGGAATGACGGATTAGATGAAACGGACGCCCTGCGATTCGTCTATCGGTTGTCAGGCTATGACCAGATTGCAATGCCACAGAGTCTCGATGCGCTCGGTGTCAAGACCCCGGATTGTGAGGTGAATTGTCAGGCTTTGCCCGACATCGTCGAATTGGAACTGCGGCGTGCCCTGACGTATAATCCCGGCAAAGTGCCGTCCTATCCGGTTATCAAAGGGGGAACATGGTCACCCGATATCGTGCAACGTTTGGTACAGACCGCAGAGCATATGGGGCACGATGGCATTATCTTCCAGGGTACGGAGGCGCTGTTGGACTATCCGGGGATTGATTAGGTTGTGTCGGAAAAGTTATTTGTGGCCGGAAAGCGGGAAAGTCATGAGCATGGCGGGCGAAGCAGGCGAAGCACTTGATGTTTAAACTCGCCCGTGAAATGTCGCCGCTTCAGTTTCATTTCCGCCTCATTTGAGTAAAAGGAAGCTTAACTTTTTGTCTCGGTCAAGGGTTCAGTCCAGATAGAGACTATGTATTAAAACCATAAGGCGTCCGTGATGAGGAATTGTTAGCCGAATTAATGGATGGCATATTGACAACATTATGCCATGAAGGGATAAACGTGTGTGCGGATCATTGAGGTGTGTCGTACAGTAAGTCGTGTCGCCTATTTTAAGCGAAACGGTTATCGGTCTAACAACATGAGGACTTTATCGTGACAGAAACAGAGAAGTATCTATTTGACGTGCACGGCTATATCATCGTTAAAGGCGCACTCTCCGCTGAAGAAATAGCAGCTGCAAATGCGGCTGTGGACCATTATGCCGATCAGATGCCTGCTCGAGGGACCGATCTGGCAAACCGATCTGCCACGTTAACTGGGACCTTTGGACGCGGCGACATGGGAAGCCCCCTTCTGTGGGACAAGCCATATGTAGACGTCATCAGGAACATGATGGTCCATCCCTCTTTCGTGTCCCGTCTGGAAGCAGTTATTGGTAAGGGATTCCGCTTGGAAGGACTCGGTGGAATCACCATGGACAAGGGAGCTGGCGGCTTCTGGTTTCACGAAGGCGGCGAGCCCATTGATCCATCCCGTGCCTACCTCTACAGAAATGGGCAAATGTACTGTGGAATGATCAACATTGCCGTGCAGCTTGCCGACGTGGGCCCTGGTGATGGGGGATTTGCCTGTCTTCCTGGTAGCCATAAAGCAAATTTTCCCTGCCCTGATGATATCCGTCTGTATGAAGCCCATCAGGACCGGATCGTGCAAATCACAGCGCAGGCAGGTGATGCCATTATCTTCACGGAATCACTGATGCACGGCGCGCTCCCCTGGACGGCCAGCCATCAGCGGCGCACCATTCTTATGCGATATAATGCGGGAACAATAGGCGAATCGGTAACCGGCACGTATACGCCTCCGCCCTTCTTTGACGAACTGACGGACGCACAGAAAGCGGTTGTCACGGCGCCGCATTACCGGCAACCGGACAAAGGCTCCAATCTTTACAAAACACAGTAGATCGCTCGAGGATTATCGCCTGGCCAAGTTCAGCTGGCGGGCGACTCGATATGGACCGTCTACTACCAGGTGGATCAGGTGCAGGCTGAAGGACGCTACGAGGCCTTATGGAATGGTACCAACATCACGGGCGCCGGAGTTGCCAGCGGCATACACCTTTACCGCATCACTACCGGCAGTGGATATACCGAGACAAAGAGGATGACGCTGCGAAGTAGGCAGGTGCAGTAAGGGACTCAGGCAACTTTAATGAAATCGTGTAACCCATTGGGGTCCGGTATTTTTTATTTGTTAGTTAAAGTTTGATAATTTGATTTTTGGTGGGAGGTTGGTGATGGAAACCGGATTCGATTTATCGATTGTTACAATAGTAGTTGCCGTAGTGGCAATAGCAATCATATGGTATAAGAAGATTCGCAAATGCTGAGGCAGTTGAATTACGAGATCCGGCAGGATCTCTCAATCAACTAGTAGCTTTATATTAAACGAAACGCAGTCCTCCTACAGGAAGCCTATAGGCGTGACGGACAGGCTGCGCAACAGGCGAATGATCGCAGGGCTCGTCGAACTAGGCTTTGAGTCTGCTGATCTATAAACACCTGCATGTATCAACCTAACTCTAAACACTAACCCCGCTAACTATGGCGCTTATCGACTGGGTACGCTGCATTCATAGCGACGGCTGGCATAACGCTTTTACGGATTTGCAGTGGTTCAAAGGCAAGTACTACGTTTGTTTTCGGAACGGCCTCTCGCACGTAAGCCCCGAAGGTAAAGTGGTGGTTATCGCCAGTGACGACCTCTATCGGTGGGACCGGGTCGGTGTGCCGGTCAACACCACAGGCGACGACAGGGATCCGCACTTGATCGTGGCCGAGGACCGTTTGTACGTGATTGTAGGTACCAGTTCGTGGTCCGAGGCCATGCCTGAGATCGGAAAAGAAAAACGGTACGTCCGTACTTACTGTTCGTATACGGATGATGGGATAAACTGGTCGAAACCACAGCAGATTTATGAGGACCATTACTGGGTATGGGGCGTCGGATATGCGGACGGTATATTCTACGGCCTGGCATACGGAGGCGATGGGAAGCTAGCGGACGCAGCCACGCACTTGCACCTGGTACGTTCCAACGATGCGCTGGACTGGGAAAAGGTCTCCCAGGTATCGCCGGATGGTTCTGAAGCCACATTCCGGATGGCCGAGGACGGCACCATGCGTGTGGCCATCCGTGACAAAAAAGAGACCAGGTTGTCCATAGCCACCGCAAAGCCGCCATTTGAAGACTGGCAGCTCACGGACGTGGATAAAATAATTCCCGCACCCAAACTCATCCAGGTCGGCGGTCAGGAATACATCATCGGACGCCACCACCTGCCCGATCCGAATAACCCCGGTTCATACATTGATCGGCGCACCAGTGTCTGGCGACTGGAGGACTATAAGCTTGAGCATGTACTCGACCTGCCGTCCAGCGGCGATACGTCGTATGTGGGCGTAATCATCCAGGAGGACGAATCGGTGCTGCTTAGCTACTACTCACAACACGAGGTTAAATACAGTGCCGAACACTGGATCTGTCCGGCCAATATCTACCTGGCACAGATCCGGTTGTAGCAAGCTGTAATCCGACCTTAAGGTGAGGTCATAGTCCCGACAAATGGCCAGGAGCTGAACGTTTAACGATAGTCGATAGATGGACCTTTCCCGTTTCTCCATCACCAGCGGCAGCGGTTATACCGAGACTAAGGGGATGACGCTGCTGAAGTAGGCAGGCACTAAGGATTAAAACCGTTGGCAGTTCTCGATGGGGAATTGCTCGGAGAGATAATGGCCTGCAACCTGGCACCAGCAGGTCTGTAGTGGAGCCACTAGTTACTATTGTGTGACAATTGTGTGACGGAAATATGTTTAATTGTCTTTCAACTGTGCCATAAGATCCGGATGATTTCTTACAGCACCGCGCGAGGATTGACATATGGTTACCATGCCTTCTTTTTCAGAGCATCTGATAATGGATCGTTTCGGTTATGCGTACGGCATTGCGGTGGCGGATATAAATGGAGACGGTCATCCGGACATCACGGCTGCTGACGCCGACGGCTGCGCGCTGTACTGGTTCAAGAACGACGGAACAGGCTGCTTTACCCGCTATCCGGTCCAGTTGAACCATCCGAAGCCGCGCCTGGAACGCCATGCCATTGGCGACATGAACGGCAACGGACAGCTGGACATCGTGATCGTGGAGAATCTGACCGGTGATCTGTACTGGTTCGAGAACAACGGTACGCCGGATGACGGGCGTCTATGGACGCTGCACGAGATCACCCACGGCGGCATGCCCAACGCCTACGACGTGGCGCTGGCGGATCTCAACGGGGACGGGCGGCTCGATGTGGCGGCCACTGGATGGCTGGGACATGAAATCGCCTGGTTCGAGCAACCGGTGAAAGCCCACGAAGGCTGGACCAAGCACCTGTTAGATGATACCATGATCGAAGCGCGCACCATCCGTACGGCGGATTTCACCGGCAACGGAAGCCCCGATCTGCTGGCTACCGCCGCCGGAGCGAATCTTACGGCCTGGTTCGAACATCCAGGCGGTGACGCGTCCGGAATCTGGCGCAAACATACCATCGACGACGGTGTCGTCCGTCCGATCCACGGGCATCCGGTGGATATGGACGGAGAAGGACAACCGGGTGTGGTAATGGCCTGCGGCATGGAAAAGGGGGCTACGTCGGGCTGCGTGGTTTGGTACGAACACGGCGGCGATCCCACAGGCGAATGGCAGCGGCATACGATCTGCGCCGATCTCCCTCAGGCTTTTGAGGCATTTGCCGCCGATCTGGACGACGACGGCGCGGTGGAAGTGGCCGTGACCACCTGGGGAGACTACGGCGGGTTGCATGTCTTCAAACACGAAGGCGATCCACGCGGCCCCTGGAAGAAGAAAACCCTGAAGGATAAATGGATCAACGCAAACCAGGTGATCATCGCCGATCTGGACGGCGACGGCAGGCCGGATGTTCTCGCGGAAGCGGAGCGAGGAAGCAACGAACTCAGGTGGTGGCGTAATTCATAAAGTTTTGCTATTTGTCTCAATGGAGCATTTAACATGCGACACCGTATCGTTTTGAAAGAAAAGGGACGCTACATCGCGTTTCCTGTATTGCATCATCTCCCGGACGGGCGGTTGGCCATCGGCTGTATCTCTGCGCCCTTCGGGGATCACTACGGTCTGGCGGATTGGCTGGCGTTCGTGTCTACGGACCACGGAGAGACCTGGACGCAGTCGGACGATCCGACGCTGCCGCCCAACTGGCCCGGCACATCGCCGCGGGAACGGTACGACAGGCTTTCCGGCATTTTACCCGACGGATCCTTTATGGCTGTGGGGTCGGTGGGGCATGAGTTCTGGAGGCCGGACCGCCGTGAGGAAGCCGAAGCCCGGGGCCTGGGTTTTGTAGAGGATGAGACGTACACGGCCCTGTTTCCCGGTAAGCTGATCATACTGGGGTATCAACTGTCGATGATACGATCCGGGGACGGGGGCCATTCCTGGGACCGGCGCACCTGGGCAGTGCCGGGTTATACGGCCGTTATCGGCTTTCCGCGGGGGACGGTGCTTGAAGACGGCACCTGGCTATTTCCCATATACACGATTCGAGTCGGCGGCGTGAGAGACTGTCTGATCTTCCGATCGGGCAACGGCGGAGAGACGTGGCATCTCCATGAGGCCGCATCCCGTATCGGCAGCGAATGGGCGCTGATTGAGACCGCGCCTGGGCGCGTCCTCGGCCATATCCGGTCGGCGTATTACTGGAAGCCGGGTAAGGACCGGTTCTACACCCTGGAAATCTGGTCCGAAGATGGCGGCAAAACCTGGACCTGCCCTGTAGAGACGTCATTTGAGGGCTTTCCGAACCACCTGCTCCGGTTGCGGGACGGACGTATTCTGTGTACCTACGGCTATCGTCGTGCGCCTATGGGCATACGCGCCCTGATCAGCGAAGACGGTGGACGTTCCTGGGATACGGACCATGAATACATCCTGCGGGACGACGCCGGTGACATATCGGACGCGTGGCCGCCAGAGAAGCGCGCCCGGATGGGCGGCGCAGATGTGGGGTATCCTATATCGACAGAGCTGAACGACGGGACGATCCTGACCGTCTATTATATAACGACATCTGATGCGGTCACCCATGTGGCCGTCACACACTGGCATCCAGACAAAGACAGCCCATAATGGAATTAATTCTAAAGAGAGTATTGAAAAGCTGATAAACAAGTTAAAGGAAAAGGGCGTTTTGGATCAGTCTCTCAAGTGTTAAAACCCGGGCGGCAGCAAATAGAATACGGGGCAACGGAAGGGCTCAGCGCTACGAGGCAATGTGGAACGGCACCAACCTCACGGGCGCCGGCGTGGCCGGCGGCATTTACCTGTACCGCATCGTCAGCGGCAGCGGGTATACGGACTAGAAAAGGATGTCTCTGCTGAAGTAGGAAAGCGCAACCCATGTCGGGAGAGCGAATTAATCCGATCAAACTGTTCGGGTTGGCCGGTATGGTAAACCACGACCTGATAGTGCCCTTGCGCCTCGAATGTTTTGGAGATGATCGAGGTCATGAATCCGGAATCCACGTCCGGCACCCCGGTCACCGGGTGAATCAAGATGTGCTTCAATGAGGCACTGTGATAACCCGGCAGAATCTGCACCTGAGGTTTGCCACCGCACGAGATCGTCGTAACGGGCGCAAGAAGAACGAACTTCCCTAATCGAGGTAATGGAAAGCGGTACATTTAAATACTCCTGAAGTACGCGGCGATTGCAAATTCGTTAGTGGTCAGGTATGTTAATTTACGAATTATGGCAGGGGGGTTACCGGAGACTGACTGGTCTGTTGATTTGTTGCCGGCAACCGCCCCGCCCGATACGATATTCTCTCGTTTCGGGGTCGGTGGCAGATTCTACCAAGTCTCGACTACATGGCCATTGCCCGGGAACCATAATACGTCCACTCCGTACGAGATAAAGACGCCAAGGACATAGCCGACCAGCATGCCGATAAAGAACGGCTGGGCCTCCCTGTACAGTTTAGTACCGCCAAATCTCAGGATGAGCGCCTTGACCAGCCAGATAAGGACTACCGAGCCAAAGACCATTTTAAGGGCCCAGACTTGGCCCACGGCAAAGCCGATGGGATGGAGTGGCCACCAGGGAAACCGGTGGTGACACAGGATCAGGAACCAACCCATTAGGCCCCCCAGGCTCAGGCTGAAAAATTCCGACCCTGTGAGCTGCATCTGGTTCTGGATCCAGGACGCAAGCGTGGTGTAGCTGGCCTTGGCGTTCCCGAAGGAACCGACGAACTGATCTGCGCCATATGTGGCGTATCCCAGATAGATGGTGTAGATCAAGGAAATAATGGCCGCGAGAATAAGCGCCGCGGAGATCACCGAGAATGTGCCTCTTTTTGTGGCACCGGAGGCTTCACCTACTTTGTTCAGGTGGGCGATACTGCACATGCCCAGCGTGCGCCAGTTTCGGGCAAAGGTTTGAGATAGTGTCAGCATGGCAAGATCCGACCGGTGGAGATTGGAAGATCCCAGAGCAAATACGGTAAAGTCGTGTGCGCTATAGGGAAGATCAAGATAGATCAATCCCCCTTCCGCCACCACTCGGGTGATTCCGATGTACATCAACAGCGCCGTGGTCAGCAGGACGCTGATGGTCCCCAACGCCATGCCGCCGCTGTGGAGAAACAGCACCATGTATGTCAGGCCGATAAGGACGGTGAGGACGGCGGTACGATATGAAAAGAACTCCATGGAGTCATTTACGTCGTGTCCACGTCCGAGAGCTTTTCTCAGGACGTCGAGTAGATGGCGTCGCGCCATCCATAGCCCGAACAGGGTATAGAGGAAAAAACCGCCAAGGTGTTGGGCAAGGACAATTTCAGCAGTCTGAGGAACACCGATTCGGCTCATAATACCTATTTGAATGGTGGAGAGGAGGATGAATATCCATACACTGAAGAGGATGTTGAGTTCTGTGAAGAACCCGATACTGATAAAGGCAAAGTGCAGTTTAAAGGGGAGGGCCGGGAAGGACTCCGCAAGGGTAACCTGGGCGGGATAAGGTGCGCCAAGGGGAATCGGGGTGACGACGCCCCAGTAGGACACGATGTTCCAACATATCACGGACAGGGGAAAGACAAAACCGATCCAGAAGAGCCGATTCTGGGCGATAAGCGGTAGGCAAGAGGGCTGGTCACTTTCCTGGACCAGCATTAAAGGCACATTTGCCAGAGGGAAGGTAAGCCTTTCCCGCTCTATCCACTGCTTGCGCAAAACAACCATAATTGCCGAGCTGACGGCGAAAAGGGCTAGAAGAAAGGTTCCCCACCACGCCATAGGAATGAACCAATGGCGCCAGGGCATCCCACCACTGAAAGGCGGTTGGCCCTCGTAAAACCACTGGAGGACCGGCCCACTATTTGGTACAATAAGCCATTCGGGGAGCACATCAAAAAACAGCTCGGCCCACCTGTTTTCCAGGTTCGCGTAGTAATATGGCATGGATGGAACTGCAACCCAATAAGAAGAAACACCCCAGGCTGGTACAGCGGAGGCGGTAAAGACAATAAAGAAAATGATAATCTGTTCCGAGGCCGTAAAAACTCGTTTAGGGACAAAGCGTTTTAAAAGGCCATTGAATACGAACACCACCAGAAAGAAGGGAAAAAGAGCAGCGATAGGCAAATGGCCAATGGTCAGATGGGATGATCTGATCATGAAAGCGGCGTGGATTGTCCAAAGGGCAAGCCCGAAGGATAGGACGAGGCCGAGTACGACGGCCCGGGGTGTCATGCCAGCTGCCAACCTGATTGAAGGCACGGCGCTTGTTTGATTTGCCTGTCCGTCCCGATTGGCGTCATCAGGCGGTGATACGGGTGATGGTGAAATACTCATGATATTTCCTGGTCATCATGGCGAGAAAGGGTGCAGGAACCGGTTGAACCTGTATTCCCAAGCCTTGAAGCTTTGCAAATTCCTATGTTCATAATTCTCAAACCACCAGATGGGCCACCAGAGCAAGAATCGGTAGGGCAATGACTGTGCGCAGGAAGAAAATACTGATCAACTGCAGGGTGTTGAGGGGTATGGCCGATCGCAAAATCAGGACCCCCGTCTCGGCGAAAAATATCAATTGCGTCACGGACAGACCAGCCAACACAAAACTGGTGACCTTGTCGCCGATAGAGGCGGCGATAAGGGCCGGCACGAATTGATCCAGCAAGCCCACTACCAGTCCTGGTGACGCCGCTGCAGCCTCGGGTATTTGCAGTAAGTTCAGAACTGGAACCAGTGGTAAAGTGACATACTGAAACACTGGTGTGTAGTGGTAGGTGACCAGGCAAATGAACTCGATGGTCATAGAGACGGGCATCATGGTGAAAAAAAGGTCGGCTGTTCCCGACAATACCCCTTTCACCATTTGACCCGGTCCGGGTGCCGTCGTTGCCCGAGACACGGCCTGATTCATGGCCCAACGCAGCCTGGAGGTGTCTGCAGCTGCCTCCTCGTGTATTTGACGGCCGATTGGCTCATAGTAGCGATCGGTCAGTCTGGACAGAGGCGGCAACCGAGGAGTTACGATAGCGCAGACAATGCCAATACCGACCATCGAACCATAGAGAGCCATGAACAGATCGCCGATGCCGGCGATCTGGGCTGTAAGCACCACGAATGGAATGGAAACGACAGAAAAGTTTGTAGCGATCACACAGGCTTCCCTGACCGAGTAAAAACCGGCTTGGTACTGTCGTATCGTCACAAGGACTGCCACGCTGGAAGCGCCGACCCACGAAGCCAGCGTGTCGACGGTGGCCCGGCCGGGAAGGTTGAATGTCGCCTGAAACACCCCGCGCATGATGGCGCCGACGAACTCGAGAAAACCGAAATCGGTCAAGAGAGGCAGAAGCACACTCGCCACGCCCAGAATGCAGAAAATAATGCCCGCAATGTCGATGTAGGCGGTTCGCCCTGTTTTTGCGCCGATAATCCATTCCGGTCCCAATTCGAGAAAGGTGAGGAGGGCCAATAGACCCCCCAGAATGCGCAGGGCGAACCACGTCCAATTTGTGGAAAAAAGGGTGTGTAGCTGTGGGAACCTGTCGTTTAATTGGGTTGATCTGAGATTGAATAATGCCGTAAAGATGGCGCCGGAAACAAATATGCAGGTGGTAAACGTGGCCATGAACTCACCAATCGCCCAACGCAGCTCGTTGGCAAGAATGCCAACGGGTATGGTGAGTTCACTGCCATATTTAACCGGGCAAAGAAACAGGAACACACCGATCAGCGAAGGAAAAACAAATCGGAAGTAGTTCCATGAGGTCCAGCGCGTCCTATGTGGTGCGGTCAGGCCCATTTTCTCCCTCGATCCCTTTTTCCGGCCGGTGGCTTTCCAAAGATCTCTTTCAAGCGGACCGGATGAAACTTCAATTTGCGATCGTCCGTATAGATGCCGTTGAACTCGCCATCAACCTCAGTCAATTGGCGCCGGCAACAGCCGGCCATATGGGGATGGTTGAGGAAGTATTGGGTCATGGCCTCAATAGCATCTTCTATGGTTTCTGCCGAGGGCTTTTCCTCCGTCCACCATCTGCCGGCCAGGCAGAAGCCAGCCGCCATGGCAATCCCTGCCGGGCTCCATTTAAGTACTCGTTCTGATGTGATCCTGGATGTAGGGTGCTTGGTACGCGGTACCAAGCCCCTTTGGCTAAAGGGCAAATGAACGCTTAAATAAACCTTGGTAGGGAATCATCCATCCGTGGCCTCACCCCGGCAATCTCCTCTGTCCACCGTCCGTCCCACGACTCATGCCGATCAGTTTCGGTGAGAGGGACTCTTTCAGGGAATGTACGGAGGAGTTAATCCGGCCTTGCAGATTGCCGATGGCCTGTCCCAGGGTCTGGAAATGCCGATCAGAACCTGCCGCGTATGCCGGTGTTCCCTGATAACGGCGAATTCGAAATCCTTCTGCGTATCGCGCACAATCCGTTTTAAATCATCATAGGCCTTAACAGGCATCGGAACCTGGTCCATGGAATGGGGAAAGGTCGGAAAGTTGGGTTCCAGATGTTCATGGTGGATCTTTTCGGTCAGGCGGTCTATCAACCCCTTGCAATCCTTGATACTGGTTGACAGATCGTTGGCGTGGACATTGTATTGATATGGTATCGTATGGGTTTTAATCTCATATTTATCCATGTAACGGATCCCGGCTACCTTCTACGAAGGAAAAAGTGGTTGGTGATGGTATGCACCAGATCTGTTAACCCAGTACCCAACACAAAGCATGTTGCGCGGCCTTAGCGTAACATCAGTAAGGTATGGTATTGAGAACATATATCAAGATAAACAAGCAGACGGATGCGTATGTGCACCGAAGCCTTCATTTCAGTGGACGAATAAAGGCTGATCTGTTCGGCATGTAACACGCGTTTCCCACTGGGAGAACAACGTGGCGCGGACATCGGATAAACTCGACACCTTCGGCCGGGTGGTTGCACCTTTGATTCTGACGATCCCGATCTCAATAAAATAGCTGTAATGACCGGCTGGATTAACTTCTAATGATAGATTCCATTATGATACAGGCGAAAATTGGCAGGAAAATCCGTAAGAAAAATAAAACCTATATCGTTTCGATATAGCCCTTTGAAACCATATTCCGCGCATCCTGCTTTCCATTTGTCAGTGCCTGGTTACACGCTATTAATTCATTAAATGGTTTCCGGAAGGAAAAAACTACGTTGAGGAATATGACGACATCCCGTCGGTGGATGAAGTGCTTGTGGATATCTTCAGTCGGCACAATGTTCTCAAAGCACAGCAGTGGCCGATTCGAGAGAACTTTACACGCCCATGCCGAACGACCGCGACTACACCATCGTTTTTTGCGGCGACAGAAGCTGTTCCAGACGTCTATTTATGGAATAATAGCCCATCAAACCACGGTCTGGAAAAATGGGAATTTACCCTGCTGTTTAGAAGAACGATGCCCGCCTGCAGTCTATAACTATCGATGAGGCACGTAAATCGATTCACTCCTTTCATGACAATACAGCCTCCTCCGACCGATCAATCTCGAAACGACCTGGCGGCACTTGTTTCAAGCTGGTATATGAAGATCCGTAACTGGTTTCTCCCGAACAGTGGAGGGCATACTTAGAAAAGATCCTCCGTTTTTCAGATCTTGAAATCAGCGAAATCGACGATAGTGAGGGCTTCAGCAGGGTCTCGATCCTGAAAATGCACAATTCAATTCACCGGAAACGCACCCGTTCATACCAGCGTGGCTGGAACAGAATAGAAAATCAGGCGCTGTGAAAACGGCTGGCTGTTCCCGGACAGGCAAGACTGACAACAATTTGTAGAGAGCATGTTTTTGCATGACAGGGACTGAAATTCCTAGATTATCACAGCCACACAACATTAATCTTAGAACGCACCATTCATGACAAGGGATCCTCCATGACCTGTTTTGTCCGAATTCTGCTCCTGATCTGGCTCGGGAGCATGACATTGGTTGCCAGAAGCTATGCTCAGGACGCATCAGACACCCTCTCCACACTTCGGGGCCAGGCGCTCAAAGTGTTTCTTGATTTCAACCGTGGGGATCTGAATTTCATCCGTACCCAAGTCCAGTATGTCAACTATGTGCGGGATAGAAACCAGGCAGACGTCCACGTAATGGTCACCACTCGTCGCTCGGGGAGCGGCGGCCGGGAATACACGTTCACGTTCATGGGGCAGAACAATTACGTCAGTATGAATGACACCTTGATTTTTTATTCCAATCAGACCGACACCGAAGACGACGTGCGGCGTGGGTATACGAGGGTTGTTCAGATGGGGTTGATGCGATATGTAGTCCACACACCACTGGCTAGGTTCATCAATATAGACTACAATTATAGGTTGCCGCAGCGGCCGGTAACAGACCGGTGGGATTACTGGGTGTTCAGGATTAATGCGAACACATCTATGAATGGTGAGCAGCGCAGAAATCGACATAATCTTAACGGGTATATTTCAGCTAACCGCATAACACCGAACTGGAAGACACGGCTATCCGTTAATGGAACCTTTAACGAAGAAAACATTACCCTGAGTGACGGCGGCAAGGTAAAAAATACTCGCCATTCTAAAGATTTCAGCCTGCTGCACGTTAAGAGCCTCAGTGATCACTGGTCTCTGGGAGTGTCGAACTGGATTTCGACGTCGACCTACAACAACCGCAAGTTGAGTCTGGGGTTTATGCCGGCCCTAGAATACAACTTCTATCCCTATGTGGAATCCACCCGACACGAGATACGTTTCCTCTATGAGATTGGTATGGCATTAAACCAGTATGAGGAAGTGACTCTCTTCGACAAGACTGAAGAAACCCTGTATTTTGAAAAACTTTCGATTATATGGGAGAACAAAAAGCAGTGGGGGCAGGCGGAAATGGTGCTGGAGGGATCACATCTGTTTAATGACGTAAACTTCTACCGCATCGAGTTATCTTCAAACTTGAACCTGCGTCTGTTTACAGGTTTTTCGGTACGGCTCTCCGGGAAAATTGAACGGATCAAAGATCAAATATCCCTGGCCAAGGAGGCAGGCATAGACGATCAGGAGGTATTGCTGCGGCAGCGTGAACTTCAAACACCATACCGGTATCGTGCCAATGTTGGATTAAGTTACACCTTCGGTTCGATCTATACCAACATCGTCAATCCGAGGATCGGACGATAGGATTTTTCAGTTAAAACTGATGTTGCGCATTAATGGACTGGGAGACCACATCATTAAAGGGTCATACGCCCTAATACCATGGGAAGAAATTACTTACATAACTTCGAACGTTCGAAGTGTGTTTTTCGTGGCATCTGTAATACATATGGATTGACGGTCTCTGTTCTATACAATACGTTTTAAATTGGTGTATGAAAGACCTGGATTTTTCGATTAAAATCCCGGGCAGGATCGGGGATCTTTCCCAGGAGAAAGAATGTATCGCATCACCAAAGGCAGCGGGTATACGGACACGAAGAGGATGACGCTGCTGAAGTAGGAAAGCGCAACACATAGTGTTTCGGTCATTTAACAAAACCGTGTAACCCCTTGGCGTCTTGGATGCTTTATGCGTTAGTTAAAGTAAAATAATGTGGTATATCCGGCTTCTGCCTTGCCGTGTATAGGTGAACTACACACTGACAATACTATTGATAAACTATAACTGGGAATTGAATTCATCTCTTCACCATTTCTGTTATGGACATTAACTCTCTCCTTCTAACAGTGTAATAGCTGGAGTGACTTCAAAGAGAGAGTTCCCCAACTTGATGACACCAAAGCAAAGGGCCATGGAGATCACAACACCCAACGGGCAGCCTGTAAACATTTTAGGAATAGGCGGCAATCCCAAGATGGACAGGGCCTGTGTGCCCCTTGCCTATGATGCAGGTATTAATTATTTTTTCTTCTATGACCTTACCCATAGACCTTTAATAGAAGGATTAAAACCAATCGTCGACTCTTACCGCGACAATGTGGTGGTCGCCACAGGCACCGAGCTGCGGGATATAAATGCTGTTACTCAGTATTTGGAAGAGATATTACAGACCCTGAATATCGATATGCTGGATATTTTTTATATCGAATATATCTCACCTTCCGATGATCTGGACGAACTACTCGCCTCCGATGGTGTTTTTGATCTTCTACAAAACTGGAAGGAAAAAGGCCTGATCCGATACGTGGGCGCTACGGCCCACAGCCGACCTGCCACTGTTGAACTGATTAAATCCGGTAAAGTCGATGTAATGATGCATCGTTACAATGTGGCGCATCGAGGGGCAGAAGAGCGTGTACTGCCGGCAGCAATCGCGGCTGACATGCCTGTAGTAGCTTTTACCTGCACGCGCTGGGGCAGTTTATTGAAAGACCATCCCGAATGGAACGACACGTTGTTCGATGCGGTGACTTGTTATCGTTATGCGTTACAGCATCCAGGGATACGCCTGGCCATGACCGCGCCGGAAACCACGGATCAACTGAAAGAGAATCTTGAGATTTTTAACCATCCGGATACTTTGAGTAAAGAGGAAATAGACCGATGCGAAGCGTTCGGCAAACTGGTCTACGGTGATGGCTTGGATAGGTTTGAGGTCCGTTGGCCTTAGTGTAATGGGCAATAAGGCAAATAGCCAAATCAGCGATACCTGTATTTTGTAAACGGAAAACTGAAATCAATCCAGAACGGAACGAATGTTAGTCCGGCGGCCTCATTCGAATCCTCGACAGGACCGATGAAGAGGTGG
>Ga0315338_1001579_pt1 | contig 27641 bp, 33 predicted proteins | sample ASW8metaG_FD_204518 | JGI IMG/M metagenome (GOLD analysis project Ga0315338, IMG submission 204518) | Ammonia-oxidizing marine archaeal communities from Monterey Bay, California, United States - ASW #8 | ecosystem: Environmental > Aquatic > Marine > Coastal | place: USA: California | collected... | reverse complement strand
CGGCAATTTCAATGAATGACGGTTTTTGGCACTAAACAGACGTATGATGACACCACATAAGTATGTCCGTATCTGACCCTAAGCGGTCCTCACCGATTAGAGGACGGAACGACAACACTGCGGATAAAGCAGCCCGCCAGCCAACGCAGATGGAGGTCTGGGAGAATACAGGTCTAAAGGATTGGCTTGATTTCTAAGAATCCAGCAAGTCTCCCAAATCTACGTCTATCTCTTTTTCTATCGATATCATTAAAATCTTGTAGAGGCGAGATTCACCTGAGGTTCCGGGAGGGAATGTCTCAATTGAAAACTGTTCGTCAGTTAACGTTACATTCCCAAGTATGCCCCCGAATTCCTCAAGCGTCGGCACATAATTTCTGTCACTTCTTGCCAATTGGAGATACACAGGCTTTAGGAAGCGCATCAGTGCCTTGAACCCATTAGTTTTGGGGAGGACATTGCCTTTACGTGTCAAGTCATTCCATGCATCTGGCCATTTATCCTTCACAGCAAGAAAATAATTCAGAACAATTTGCGTAATCTGATCTTCTCTTTCGTGAACGAACATATGACGGAACGGGTGAGTTTGATGTTCAGAAGCGGTTGGCTCAGTAATTTTTATCCTTCTAAGAAATGAATTACGGTCACCCATCGGATTACGCGACATCAAGTTTAGTAAAGCTTCGACGACCGCTGCCTGTGTAAGCGGTTCTGTTCCATCGCGACCTTCAGTAGCGCTACCCAATCGCTTTATGCGTTCAAAAAGTGGGCTAAATTCAGTTCTGTCTAGAGCAACCGTAATGTGATGTGCGCTTTTTTGGGGGCTTCGTTTCTTTTCATAGTCCAGAAGATCATAGACAAGGCTTCTGTTCACTTTTGTTTGGGCGAGATTAACGGTAGCGAAGATGTTTGCCTGTGTGGCAAGGTCAGCGCCTATGAAAACTGACACAGTAACTTGGAATTGTACATCTCTCTCCAGTGCTCCAAGTCCGTCTACCCTATGCTGGCCGTCAATTATTCTAGCGACGTCGGAAAGAGGTTTGCCCTCGGTCGGCATCAAGTGGAGTGTGTTAGTCTTCTCATCCCACATGGAGTTTTCCTCATCCACCGCCAAAATTATCGAAGTCGGAAACGTTGCGTCAAATGAGTTCACATAGGCCTTCAACTCCTTCGACCTAGTCTGCGAAAGGCGACGCTGAACCCCAATGTACTTATCAATTTCATTGTCGGAAAGGCGACGGACGTCAGCAACGGATACGTCAACAAGATCGCAGGCCTCCATTACACCGACATAGAATACACCGATAGGCTGAGAAACTTTGATGGCTGGAAATGATACTTCCGAATTATTAATCATGTATTCGCCTTTGGGTCGATCAACGAATTAGAAATACTCTGAATTTTCTTAGGATCGCCGATGGAGAATTTATGCTCTCCTAAGTGTTTTTTGTGTGCAATCGAAGCTATCCACACTACAAACGCGATGGCCAATAATAGATATGATAATTTTTCCGCAGCATCGATATTTTTGATGTCGGAAGTGATGCTTAGATAGAACAGAGGCGTCGCTAACATCAGCACAATTAGAGGGGCAAATGATAATACTTGGGAAACCGTAGTATTGGCTTGCACCGCCCATTTGTTCATCCAATAAAATACTGTCGTTGATGCGAGCAACCCTGACAAATACCCAAATAGATCACGATATGAGTAGGTGTCGCGCAACGCACCCCAGAAGGCATCAAACCCAAACCCGCCACTGGCATCTCCCAAAACTTTAAAAACCATTGTTAACAGAATTGGTAAATTTGCCAAAAAAAGTACCAGAAATGCTTCCCAAAGCGACAAAAATATGATTCTCATACCTAGAGCCTCACCAATATTTCTTCGACCTGTCCACGTTTAGCACTGCTGGCAGCAAGTACGCTGCTCCGGTTTATAGTAAGAATCGTTTTTGAATTTTTATAGAGTTCATACAAACTAACATGCGCTGCATTCGAGATAACCACTGTTGCTCCACGTTGTTTCGCTCTTACAGCTGCAGCATGTAGTCGCTCCTGATCTTTCCACCTAAAAATGCTTTCATTGTACTTCAAAAAGCCATTGTAGTTGTGTTTGACGGTATAAGGAGGGTCGATGTAGACGAAGTCACCTTCAATTGCCTTGTTGAGCGTATCTTCAAAATCACTATGTGTGATATCCGCGTGCTCCAAGAGCGACGAGGTTTCTTGAAAATCATCTGTTGTTAACAGAACATTGGTTTTAGTCCCAATTGGCACATTGAATTGTCCCTTGAGATTAACCCGATATAGTCCATTCCAGCATGTTCGGTTGAGATACAGAAACCGAGCTGCACGCTTAGAGGGAGTTGCCGGGATATTTGCGCGGACTCCATAGTAGTATTCTTTGCAGTGTTTTCCTTGATGTTCTGCCAACAAAGCTGACAATCCTTGCGGGTCGGCACGCATCTGTTGATAGCACTCTATGAGTTCACGATTGAGGTCAGACAACAAAGCTCGCTCTGGTTTGAGATGAAAAAAAACGGCTCCGCTACCGAGGAATGGCTCGATGTAACGGTTATACGAGATGGGAAGCATCTCACTGTATTGCTCTACAAGCCAGCGCTTGCCACCAACCCATTTCAGGAATGGAGTTGTAGTTTTTTTTATCAAACTGGTCACCACATGCAAATTTCGCAAACGAACCGATTTCAACCTTACTAACATAAGACTGAAGTTAAAACTTACGATAGATGAGTAAGCTCTTAAAATCTACCAACTTATAATCGAATTAGTCGGTGGATCGCATATTCTTTAGTATCCGTGCTAGTCGGGATGAAGGGCGAATAAATTCCCAAAAGTATTCGTCCCCTCTAAACTTGAATTTCACGGTTACGGAAATTATCAGGAATGACGTGCGGCAGCCAACAAATCAAATATGAAGGTCGGCAAAGGGCTGTATGTAGACTAACTGGAAAAGGATGGGGAGATTTGTTCTTGAGTGTGAACAGATCTAGATTACTAATTTAAGAGACCCTTTAGTTGCGGCTTACAGGGTAGCTGCTTTTCGGCCGTTCAGGATATTCAAACCCTCTGAGAAACTCCACATGCACCGTATGAGCTGGTTTGGCAGTAACGTTCTTGGATTTGCAGTTTTCGCCCGAGCATTCCATATGGGTGGCGATGTCAGACACCAGTATTTTCTCTACAACTTTCCATCCCACTTTCTCCAGCAATCTCCTATGTAGATCAGCGCTGACTAAAATGGCAGAGCGGGAGCAGTCCTCGCAGCGGACATGCACTTGCCTGTCTTGCTGAATTAATTCTCTGAAAGTCAGCATTCGAGATGGGCCCTAAACCCTTTCTCATCACGCGTACATACCAGATAACAAGGCTTGCTTGTGTCTTGCGCCGCAATGCTTTCAGGGGTTGCTATCATACTCGCCACGTTCTTTGACCCACAGTCAACGCATCTCGTACTACGAGAGACATCCTCGACAAGCATATCTCGGACATATGTTGTCTTGTGCCGCATGGATAATGCTTCGAACAAAGCGTGAGTAACGGTAATGGCAGCATGACCACAGTTATTACATTTGAGCCTTACTTGCTGACCGCGATCCATAACCTCCTTCATTGTCGTCATGATAGTATCCTATAGGTTGCCGAATCTCATTTGATTTCGACCTATAGCATGGAACAAAAGCAGAACGTCAATAAGTAATATTAATAGGATGTGATAGAAGTTAAATACTAGCAGGCCACAATTATTGCATTTGAACCTAACCTGTCGGCCTTAACACTAGATCCAGACTTATATTTTTGTTATCGAGGAGGCTCGTGTCTCAGTCGAGAATTGCCTAGCAAACTATAGACAAGCTGAAAATGACTTAGCACGAGGATTCGAAAGTGGTCATGTAGACCCTAGACCGGCTATAGATCATATTTATGGTATGGAACCGCAGCTTGAGATTTTTCTCGATTTAATGAACACACAGAGTGTGTACATCAATGAAGCTGATGAGTCATAACGTCAATTCTGGGCCACTAAAAGCTGTGAGATTGAATTTCTTCTGAGGTAAAACCATGTGTCGCGCTACATCTTGATCACCTAAAACAATACATCGATGAGGATGACGGGGAACATTAAACACGCTCTCATTTATTGGAGGACACCATGACACGGACTCTTCTTGCAATACTGGCGCTTATTTGTAGTTGGGGAGCTGTTTCAGCTTCGGAAATCACGACCGTCGAGACTATCTATCAAAGGCCTGGCGGCTCATCATATAAACACGACGAAATGCTAAAGGTTCATTTCATCGATGTAGGTGGGGCTGACGCAATTCTTATCGACACTTCATCAGATAAGAAGATTCTGATTGATGGCGGATATTCTTGGAGTAGTCGCGGCAATACGGCAAAAGAGTATCACACGTATTTGAACCAATATTTAGGTGATGATATTGTAGATCTAATCGTAATTAGTCATCCCGATTATGACCACTTTGCGGGCCTTGCCAAAGTTTTAGAAGATTATGTTGTTCGCCAGGTGTGGTCCACAGGCTATGACTCCCAGGAGCTTTCTGGATCTTGGCGCAAGTTAGTCAGACAGCTTGCAGAAGATCCCGATACATTGTTTGTGTCGCCGCTTGGAAGCTTCTTCGAATTAGGTAGCGTTATTCGTGTAGATGATGCGGGTACCTATGACAAAGCCGACGACACAGTACTTACCATTGTAAATACGCAAGAGCGACTACCAAAGAACGCATATGGTAATCAGGAGCGCTCGCTGAATGAGTCTCAACGAAGAAACTCTGCTTCAATCGTTCTACGGCTTGATTATGGGGAGAACAGTATCTTGTTTACTGGTGACACGAATGGTCGGGAAAAGGGCTCTGCAGATGCAGCACACGATGATCAGGAAAAGTTCATGGTCGACAACAACAACAATCCCAACAATGTGCTGCATCTTTCACTTGATGTAGACATTTTGAAAGTGGCTCACCATGGTTCCGATGGCTCTTCAAGCTTAGAATTCCTTAAAGCAGTGTCACCCGTATGGGCTGTTATTACGGCAGGTTTTCCACATGGTCACCCTCATGATGGGCCAATCCGGAGACTAAAACATCCAGATGTGGGGCTTACAGATGACAAAATTTTGCGGACAGATGCAGGTGATGACGCCACAGGAAATAAAGCAAATGAAAAAAATTTGGGAGACGACACAATTGTGTTTGCTTTAGATCCCGAAGGTATAGTGAGTATCAAGAAAATGAATATCAAACTTTAGTTAGGAAGTGCTCGCTAAATGGCGAAAAGAATTCAATTTCATTATACCGATCCATCTCTTTTGTTATTCTTTCAATTCAGTAAAGAAAGCTAGACCAGAAAACCAATACAGTCAGTTCTCAAAGACCGCCCCGACGACCAAAATACGAACATTTTTTTGACTTTCGAGCGATGATTTAGTGACATGCTTTATTCCCTGGAAGAAGAGGACGGGTTGCCCCGCCCTCCCGGTTTCCTTGATAAATCTTCCATCCATCTTGAAGAAAATATCTTCTTGGGGATGTCGAACTCATCACCAACTTCGCGGATCTGTTTGTAGTATCCGCGCTCTTTGGCTTTTACCTTCATGCAGTTTGAACGGCGGCCGTAATGCCGGCCGTGGCCGTTCCCGCCGTCGTGGTTGCGCCGCCAACAACATAATTGATCCGCATATAGCGAAGCATGTCATTGGGGACGCAATCGACCTCAAACTGCTTTCCCGCCACCAACTCGGCAAGGGCGTAGGCGCGCGATTGCGCCACAACCTTGTTGTCGGTTGAAAAGCCCGCCGCACTGTCTGTCTCGATTTGAAACACAAGTGTTGCGGCGCCGCCGGATGTGACGGTTTCCGTGAGCTGAATAAGCACCGGGATCTTACCCCCCTTGCCGACATCGCGGGAGATGGCGGCGGCGGCACCATTTACGGTCCCGCCAGCCCCAAAATCAACGATATTGGTGGAGTTATATGTACCTGCAACCTGGGACAAATCCTGGTCCTCGGAAAACAGAAGTTGTGAGCTTAAAATCATGGTTATTATCCTTGTCTAGGCGACGACCGCTTCGGTGTTGAGAAGCGCGTCTGTTTCACGAATAGGAATGTTGCGATATGTCAGAACTTCCTGACCTTCGATTTCCTTGGGAACAAGCCGGACGAAATTATCGCTGCCGCCTGCATTGGTTGCCAACGCATCCAGCGCTTCCAAAACGTCGCGGTTACAATAGATCGCCTGACGGCCACCCGCGGCATCGCCCCGGCGCATACGACTTTGCAGCTTGTAATATGCTTTACGCATGAAGCCATATAGATCGACGGAGCCCGCCTGCATGTTGGAGACATCAATATTGGGGATACGCGCATTGTATCGCCAGTCCTTGACCGCAACCCCCATATGCCATGTGAATTTTTCTTCTTCCACATAGTACGGATTGCCATCGCCGTCCTGGACGCGTTGCCGCCCCATATCCTCGCGCTTGACCCCGGCTTGTGTGCCTTTGGGATACAGCAGATGCGTAAAGCGATCGCCCCAGGTCACAAACCAGATGCTTGTATTATCCGCGCCGACACCGCCGGCACTGATAATCTGGTTTCCGGCACCTGACCCGCCAATGGTGTTATAGCGGGCACTCAGGCCCTTGAACTTCGTTGGCGTGGTTGCCGTGTCGTGATAGAAAAGCCCGGTCGCCATCTCCTGATTCATTGATTCAAGATAGGACATCGCCTCGTTCAATCGAACGCCCGCCTTGTTCTCGGAGAGTTCCAGCAAACGCTGATCAATGGTTGACAGGCCTTCCAAAAAACCGGTCGTGTCGTCTACCTGCTGGGTGGTGGATTTGCTTTGGGCAATGCCCTGATAGAGTTGTCCCCAACTGACAGTGGGCAGCCCTGTGCGGACTGTATGACGATGAGATGCGCCGTTATTGCATTCCATCGCGATCGCATCATCCAGGATTGAATTTTGCTGATGCAGAAGCTCAATTACATCGGCAATTGAGCCATCCGGATCTTTTAACCTCATTGTATCAACAAGATCAAAATAAGTTGCGCCAAGTGTGGCCATCTATTTTCTCCATAAAAAAAGCTCCCGAAGGAGCCTGTTGTAAGTGACGGGTTGAAAATCTACTGGTTTGGATACAGCCGCTCCGAGACGTCCTTCTTGGGTTTAGAAGGCTCGCCGCGTTGATGCTGATCCTCGGTCAGGGTTCTTCCAACATTCGTCATGAATTTCACAAACGCCGGTCTGTTGGCGAATGCGGGTTCTTTTTTCAGGATGTCCACAAGTTCCGGGCTTCCGTATTCCTGGGCGGCAAGGAGCATTTCAGATTGTGTTTGCTGAAACTTTGCCCCTCCATATTCTGTGTCCGCCTTGATTTCGTCGACCCATCCGTTGGTAACGTCCGTCCACTGCTGTTGTTGAGCTGTCAGGGCTTCGCCCATCACCTTCGTGTGCATATCGATAAGCTTCTGGCCATCTTCCTGAGTGAGCCCTTCGCCATCGTTAAATGCCTTGATTTCCGTCTTGAAGCTGGTCATCCCAACCTCGTCAACCTCCATCCCCTCCGGTAACGTGAAATCTTTATACTCAATCTCACCGCCGTCGCCTGCGTCCTCGTCGCTGTTCGCGCCCTCAGATCCTTCGGCTCCTTCTGCGGTGTCGTCAGTTTTAGTCTTCGTCCCTTCCTCGCCTTCTGGCTTGGATTCTGGTGCGTCGTCTAAAATTGATCCTGTTTGTTCTGCTGTCTGTGGTGCGGCAGATTGACCAGCATCGGTGGTGTCTTGCTGTTCAGCCATTATCCTGATCCTTTATAAGTCTGTCGTTCATCATTTGAATAAGTGTTCCGGGCGCGACACTCAGAATTTCGTTGTAAAGCCACAACCCTTCGTCCCGCCGGCCCAGATTGTGAAATGTGGTGGAATTTCCCGTAAACAAATTGGACGCCATCATGTTTGAATGGTCCATAATTGCGGCCAGGGCCCGCCGCCCTTCCGGCGTCTCAAGGACGGTTTTCAAATCCCGCTCCCACTCTTTTGTCCGCCGCAAGGCCTGCTTGTTATGCTCGTCAACATTCATCGCGATGCCTCACTCACGCCCTTGGCGCCTTCAACCGCGGTCATGGCGTTGGTAATCGCTTCTTCCTGCTGCTGTTTCTGCGCCCGCTGCTCGCGCTTTTCCGATGCTTTCTCGTCAGAGGCAATAATGTTGTTGGGAACGCCCAGATCCCCGGCATAGGTCTCAATCACCGCATCGCCGTCAATCTTGTCGATGACTTCCGGGATAAGCTGCGCCACCTGACCGGTAAAGGAGACGGCCCTTTCAATCTCTCCCAGTCCGATGCGTTTCTGCGCCTGTTCAAGCAGGCCGGTGAATTCAAGTTTAAGCTCCATATCCTGTAAGTCCGGCGGCGGCGGCGGGATAATCATTTTATCGTCGAGGCCATTCCAGCCCGGCTCGGACAGACGGACAAGCTTGTTAAACTGCCGGTCAATAAGCGGTTGCTTCAGCTCCTCGCGATTATTGCCGACAACCGGGCCAAGCTCTAACAGGGCTTCCTCATTCCGGGCGGCAAGCTCGGCGACATTTCGCGGCTGAATGCCTTCCATGTTGGAAATCATGCGGAACAGATCCACATAAAACGCCTTGTCAATGCGCGCCTCGGTAAGCTGGATGTCCTGGATAAGTTCGCCGACCCGGGGATTGATCTGATAGGCAGGCCGGACACCTTCTTTTTCATCCGTAAAGTTCGGGCTTCCCGGCATCACGCCGATTTGGGAATTTTTCATGCCCGTCGGGACGTTCATGGGCGGCGCCACCATTTTCGCAATGGCCTTGGCTTTTTCCTTCTCCTGAACCTGCAGGGCCTTGGCATCGCCGAGCGCGTCCATCCCGGCGGAAAATCCATAATCATCCCCGGCTTTCACATCCCATCTTGGGCAATATACCGGAAATTCGTTATATCCTTTTACCTGCAGGAAATCCGGCGCGAGCGCATCGCGTCCGACCTCGTAATAGACAGAGCGGGAGGTAAATTTCTCCGGCAGCTTTGGCATATCCTGCGTCTCGATGCTGGCAGGTTCAATCAGATGCCCCACATCCACCCAGACATTGTAATCCCCCCTGTCATAGAAATTACGCACCTGCGGCGAGACATTTTTAAGTCCGAATTTATCAATAAGCTGATAGACCGTCTGTTGATATTCGCGGGCAAATCTGTCGACCTGGCCTTTGCCATTGGTGCCGATCATGTATTCGCCGGCGGTAAATGTCGTAAACCGGGATATAGTATCGAAATCATCCTCATGGATCATGGCGGCGGTGCCAAAGACACTGCTTTCCTCATAGACCAGCGGTAAGTTCCGGTACAAATTGCTGGCGGCGAATATCCGGTACAGCTTCTTTTGAACGATTTCAAGCCAGGCCTTGTTGGCCCCGAATTTGGCAAGCTCGGTGTCGGCAACGGAAATGGTGAACCATGATGTCGCGGGGGATGTGGACCCGGTCATCATGCCACTGCGAAGGGTCCTGACCGCCAGAACACCCTTGTTGTTGATAAGCTTGTTTCGACGATCGCCCTTGTTTCTGTCAGAGACCATGAACTTTCCGCGCCGCGGCGAGAAATTCTGGTTCAGCTCCTGCCAATGAGAGAGCCAGGTACTGCGCTCATTGCGCATGGACCCAATTTGCCGGTCAAGATGTTCGCGGGCTGTTTCCGTCATTTGGTGCTCAACAGGCTTTGGTTACGGGCATTAATGGCCGCAACCTGTTTGCGCTGTTCTTCAAATGGGTCTCGGTCCAGATGCTTCTGCACGGGGTCAATCTTGGCGACATGGCGCGTAATCGGGTCAAATTGACTGACCTTGCTGAATATCGGGTCCATCCGCCTAAATCCTTCACACATGGCTATCCCCCGACCAGCGCTGTCTTGCCGGTATTCGCCGGTGCCGTTAATCCCCGTGCACCGGTTAAAATGGTTGAACCGCTGCCTTGCAGGCCGCGAATTCTTTTCAGCCGTTCCTCGCGGGCATTCTGCACCGCAGGATCACTTTTCTTTGGCACCTCCGCCGGAAGTGGCGGCAGAACCGGATCGGCGACAGGCGCCGTTTGCGCAATACACATTGAAAATTCCTTTATTCGTAGGGATCAAAATCATGTTGAACGGTTCCGCCGCCCTTAAAACTCGACCGTAGTTGTTTAACAATACCCATCGGCTGGGCGGCCCGGCGCATCATGTACGCGTATCTGGTTGCAGAAATCAGGTCGTCCTGCTCTTTCACGATGCGGCCCTGTGTATCCCGATGATAAAGCCGCTTTTCGGCAAAAAATTCCGGAAGTGTCGAAAACACCTTGAAACGTCCGTCTCTCATATCTTGCAACATCTGCCAGATCCCGCTTTCAACCGAGACACCGCCCTCCGGCCAGGTCGCGTGTGTCTTCATCATCTTGAACCCGGACGCTGCATACTGCTTTTTAAGCTGCTCGCCGCCGCCCTTTTCATGTTGCGAGCCATCTGCCGGCCACGCCACGGGCACCTCTTTCGACCATGCCTTGACCCGGCTCCATGCCTGGTCACTGTCCCTCTCGCTCTTTCGCCAGCCCCGCGCGACATAGGTGATGTCCTGATCCAGATCCAGCCAGAGCTGCACATGGGCCTGCGGATGATCCCAGCCAAAATCAACACCGTTTAAAACATGGAAATGATCGGGGCATTCAAACGGGACACAGGTGATGTCTTCATCGGGGAGCGGGAAGATAACGCCCGAACCCAAAACCGGAATGCCTTTTGTTCGCATTTCCCGCTGGTATTCGGGGATGGCTTTTAGAAGCTGCTCTTGTACCTCTGCCGACAGATGCGGGGCATCCGCCCAGGTTACATTCAGCAAATACTGCCCGGTCTGAATATCTTCCATAAACTGGCAAACAAGCGGTGTCATACCGTTTTCGGGGGTAAACGTCAGGCACACATGCCCGCCCCGTCCCTGATCGCCGGTTGCTGTCCGGATAAGGCATTGCGGGTATATTTCCTGGTCTTCGGGCTCCTCATCAATCCAGATGTAATCAATCCCGGCCCCCATCAGCACATGCTGTCCTTGCGAATACGCCTTGAAGCTTATGGACGACATGCCGCCGGAGGAATGCTGGACCTTGAAATCCTTTATCAATCCCCGGGTTTGCGGCGATCTTATAATACTATCGCCGTCTATCTTCTCGAGGGGAATAGCGCCTTTGCCAAAATCCTCACCGCCCAGAACATCCCCGCAAAGCTCGATCTGGATGACATCGCGGATTTGCTCCCCCGTCACGCCAAGCGCCCACATTTTGGGCGCATGCTCAAACCGGATGCCTTCCCACCAGGGGGGATAAAGCCCGGTGGCATGATAGGCGAATTCCCGCGCCTCGCTATATGTCTTGCCAACCCGGTTTGCGGCCATCAGCATGCGTTGCTTGTTTTTAAGCGATGCGCCAAAGAATTCCCGCTGCCAGGGGTAGGCAACAAAATCTTCAAGCCTGCGTATAGCTTTCCGCCGTGCGATCTCCTGCAGGATTTTTATTTTCTGGATTGTCTGCCCCCGGTTGAGCGCGGGCATAATTAGTCTTTGCCCTCCAGTTTCGCCAGTTCGTCTTTTAGCTCCTCGTCTGTCATTTCCGCGAAGCTCACGACCGTATGCACCGTTGATTTATCGCTGTACCTTTCGTTAAATTTCGCCGCATGCCATTTGCGCGCGTCAATGCGCATCCGCTTGTCGGCCGGCGTGAGAGTTTCGTCATCGGCAATTTTAATTATTTCATCCACATGAAAATCTGCCTGCTCCGCACGCGCCCGTGCGTAGTGATCCGAAAATTCCTTATGCTCCGCCAGCCAAAGATATATTGTGGACCTTGTGGGCAGGGTCTCATCTTCAACTATGGCGCGCAGGTCCTGGCCTTCCGATATGCGAAGGCATATTTTTTCTGCCAATTCAGGACAGTATGTTGTTGGCCTGCCTGCGGTCATAGACACCTCTCAGAAAAATTAACCATAATTTGTAATTGATTCGACTTTAGTTAAATTCTATGCTTTTTCTGTCTCAACCATGGGGAGATAGAAAATGCTTAGGATTCTTGCTTTTGTGCTGTGTATGCTGCCGTTTACGGCATCAGCTAACGTGATGACATTTGACAATCTAAAACGCCAGCCGGAGTACCGATATTCCTATGAGGAAGACGGCATTAGGGCCTTTGTGCCGACAAAACAATCTTCATTTGAAGATTCATATGGAAGAATAGCTATCAGTGATGACGCGGTAGGCGGAACTCAGTATGTCAACTTTGAGTTCATTTCTGGCAGTAGGTTTAGTGTTCGCTCGCTAGATATTCGCGCCAATATTAATTCATTCTTTTGCAAGAAAAATGGCGCTGATTGTGGGTCTGGCGACTGGAGCTTCTTCAAATTTACCGGCTATCGTGATGGTGAAGCTGTTGTTCAAAAGCACAGCGGTCCCGGAGAAAATGTTTCAATTACACCAGATTTCTTTGATGACTTCAAAAAACTAGATCTCTTTACAATTGTCGGGCTATCTCCCTGGGGAGAAGGTATAGATCCTGGCCCTGACGCCCTCTACACGTGCCGTGCGGAGCCCTGCTTCTTTGGTGAGTTGGATAATGTTCGCCTGTCTCCTGTTCCCCTACCCGCTGGATTACCGCTCTTCGCCGGGGCTCTGGGTTTGATGATGGTGCTAAAACGTTATCGCGGGCGTAGTTGAAACCGCGGGATAGTGGACCGTAAAAAAGGCCGCATCAAAATCATAAGAGGTGTCATCAAGCCCCGCAAATAGGTTGGGCAGGAAATAATATCCATAGGCCGCAATAGGGGTGATTGCCGTCGGCGATCGCCTCAACGTATTTTTCACATGCCGCGAAGTTCGGATGCATCAGACCCATCGCCTTGGGTGAGTTTTTCGTCATCGGCAATTTTAATTATTTCATCCACATGAAAGTCTGCCCGCTCTGCTGTATAATCAGTAGGTCTTCCTGGCATCATGAACTCCACCCGTAAACATTTTCCCAACCGGGGATCGTGTTGTCGCAGTTGTCACTATTGTCTGGGACTCAACTTTCTCTTCTGCCTTTTTCGGGGCCAAAAACGCTTTGGTAAGAGCGATTAGTTTCTTCATTCTTCCATCACTCCTTTTACTTTATCTTTGAGAAGACGAATGACGGGTCTACGAATAATTCTCTGGCCCTCGTCCTCGAACCCGGCCTCGCCACCTAAATGCCCGGCAAGCAGGGGAGTTGCGGTCAATCCCCCGGTCAGAAACCCCGTCTTGGCTATGGACCCGTTCAGTGTCGGCCCGGCATTGATGCCCCCCGTCAGCACCTTTGCAGTATCGGACTGCGGCCAGGAGACGGCTTCCCAGGCCACTGTGGCGGTGTCGTCTATATGGGCGTTGACAAGTCTTAAAGTGGTCGTGCTTGTCAGGCGACCGCCAATAAACCCGCGCGGATGGTTGTTGTTGCCGCCCGGTTGCCGGGCCGAGAGGCCCATAACAGAAGCGTTAGAGAGATCCGCCAGAGTTGTGATCGTGACATCTTCGACATTTTCTGTGCCCGTCCCTGAGAAGCTATGGGCGGTTACGCGCGTGACCACCATGGCCTCTGTGCCCGTGGCGGCGTTTGCGACGATATAGGTAATATGGGGTCTTCTGTTGGTCTCCCAGGTTGAGGCTGCATTGCCGGTTATCTGGGTGGTGGACGAGATATATTGCTGGTAGCAGATTTCCTCGGTCCAGGGCTCGAAGATGCCATCCCCTGTATCGCGGTCATATTTGAAACTGCCGACCCAGAAAGCCTTGGTAAGATCGGGGATCGTGTAGCTGGAGGCAAACGTATGGGCGGCATTGGTCTGATCGTAGGCCTGGCGATGGACGGACCAGTTCGCGCCTTTAAATTCGACAATGGCATATGAACACTGACCGGCTTGCTCGGGATCGGCGTTACGATCAATGACGGCAGCTTTTGCGACCATATCAAGCCTGAAAAACCCGTCATTAATGCGTCTGTGATCCTGATCGACGCCCTGACCCGTGAGAAACGGGACGACATCGGCATTGTCTGTGATGGCTGCAATGGCCGTGCCGGTGTTGCTGCTCGTGGTTCCTGTCAGCTCCAGCGTGTCTATTGCGTGGACGATGATTTCGTTATCACCGCCGGGAGAGCCGATATAACAGACAATTTCGAAGTCTACGCGGCAGTCACCGTTGGTCCCATAGCGTGAAAACGTGATCCCGCTGCCCGAGACAGCCGAAATCCAGACCATGAAATCGCGGCCGTCCTGGCTGTTGGAACCGTCGGCTGTATGACCAGAGCCCCCCTTGAAATTATTGATGATGCGAGAGAAATAGCCATTGCTGGCATAGCTCGCAGGCATATCATAATCCGTGCCTTCGGTGAGCGTGACGCTCGTCGCGGCGGCGGCAATAACCGCCGTGCCACGAACAACTTCAAAGTCATTTGCCACAGGTGTTCGCCATTAGATGATCGCCATCAGGTCGGCGTCCCAACAGGCAGGGTAATGGAAAGGTTCATCAAATCGACATTGCCCTCGGACGTAAAGGCCTCGTCATTTGTGTTTATGGACCCCAGATAAAGACCGCCGGACAAGGCCGTCCAGAAGCTAACATAGGCCGCCGTGGAACTCGCCGAAATGCTGAGGACATCCGTACCATTTTGGGATAAGACACCGCCCGTGGCGGTATCCCAGGCGATCGCAACGCGGGCCGTCGATACTTCTGCCGACGCCGCTGTATCCGTATTTCCGGGATCTGCCTGATGGGCGGCAACATGACTTGCCTGCCCCGCCATGGCGTCGAGGCCCGTGTTCCGCCATCGCGGCGCTAATCCTGCCATTTTATAATTCCTTTTTTATCCATGACGTACCCCAACTGACCGCTACTCATTCGATTTTTCAAATACCGGTATTCTAACAATGCTTGCTAAACTATTGATGGTATATTACTCTTTATGCATGTTTCTTAATTTCTATTCTGTGAGGCGATATGAATTCTCTTGAAGCAAAAGATACCGACATGATCGATGAATCTGCCTCGGGGATATTTGATGCGGTCATAACCGATCCCTTCACCTATATCGCAACCTTGGTGTTTATCGCCGCCGCGATGGTCATGCGCTATTACTTTCGCCATAGAAATAACCCACTCGATGCTTCGTCAACAGCCACGACCCCAGCGGACTCTGAGCTGCGGCGCATGCATTTCGCCGGATACACGTTAATTGGACTCGGATTAATTCTGGTGCTCGCCATGGGAATGTATTTTTCCGCTTACAAGGCGGGCGAGGATGCTGGCGCGGGGAAAGAGATTTTTGCGTCGGTATTTCAAGCCGTCGTTCCGTTGGTTACCCTTATCATTGGATTCTTTTTTGGGAAAAGTACCAGCACGCCGGATATCAATCCGGCGCCCCAACCTCAACAAGCCGCTCCGCCTCTTCCGCCCGCGCCGCCAGAGAAACCTGCAGGCGCATAAGTTAAAAATGCCCTGAAGACCGATATCGTCCCGATAGTCCAGGGGCGCAGGCCCAAAGACAGGGCATCCCTGCGCCTGCTGCACTCAGGCAGATAAGATTATCCCGGCGATACGTCAGACATACCGCCGACCATACGACATGGATATTAAAGTCGCCAACAATAGAGATTAGGCCCGTGATAATGTCGTGACATCTGCTGTGCCACTGGCCTGCCGGGCTCTCTCTGTTTGTCGGCGCTCCTGGATAGATGAGGGTCTTAAAACGTTATCGCGGGCGTACTTGATATCGCCGTCCAATGGGCCCCATAAAAGTTCACATCGAAATCATAGTTTGTAGCATCAGACCCGGCATACAGGTTCTCCAGGAAAGTATATTCATATGACGCTGTGGGATAATCCCCATCGACAACGGCCTCAACATACTTTTCGAAAGCTTCGAAATTCGGGTGCATCAGCCCGAGAGCCTTGAGGGCAAGCATAGCTCCTATCCAGTTTTGCAAGCGTCGATACGCCGCATTTATGTTGGGCGACGTACGATTTACGTTAAAGCTGTGTGCAAGACCCCACTCAGGCTGATCAACCACCTCCGTGTATCGTGAGGCCAGATACACCTCATCACCCACAGCAAAGGCCGGGGATGGCTGCGCATCAATCGTATAGACCTTGCCAGCGCGGGTCGTAACAATCGCTGTCGCGCCGTCAGAAAGTCGCTTCATAAACAAGGAAGTGGCATTTACTGCTTGTGTGCTTAAACTCATATTGCCGCATGTGACGTCAAGGCCACTCACGGCGGTTACATCACGGCGGCGTGAGAATAATGGCACCGTCGCGTCGTCTACCAAATGCGGCGCGGTCGCCGCGATATAGGCGGCATCTTTTATAAATGTCTGCGTCAGTTCACTTCCACCGGCCACACTTTCAATCCCGCCAATCAATGACGTCTGGCCCGTCATCCAGAGGGCAGCGACCATAAGGAAGAGCTTGCCCTGGGTATGCCCGCCGTCAGGTTCCATCTCAAGTGAGCTATTGGCGATGGCGTCGTACCATTGGCAACCATGAAAGGCGATCCAGCCGATAAGTTTTTCTTTATCATCGACCGGAAAATCACTTATCAACGCAAGCGCTGCGGCATTTGTTGTTGTTGCGTAATTGCGCCCGTAACCGTTGCCGCTGGTCCAGCCCTGCGGAACAATTTCCCAATTTTGTACTACGCTGTCGCATTGCGGTGAAGCATCCAGTTGGCAAATGCGGCCCTCAATATCAGCGAGGGGCGGCACATTGCTTGCGAACGACGCCGTTGAGTAGCTTGGCAAAGCAGTCTTAACCGCAGTCATATCGAGCGTGCGAACGGGCCGCGCGGTGGTGCCATCGTACCCGATCAATGGCGGACAAACTTCATTGGCTGCAGGGGCAGCGGTCAAGAAGACGCAGCCAGCATAGTTTTTGACATAATGGCCGGAGCCTTCTGGATCATGTTCCGCAAAAATGAAACTATCATTCGCGGCAAAGGTCGTGGCCAAAGGGTCGATTAATTTGGTAGGCGCCCAAATTGTCGACGTTCTTTCATCATATGCCTGAGCGTACCCGTCGATCGAGAGAGTTCGCAGCCTAACAGGGTTTTTCATCGCACCATTGACGATCAGTCCGCCCACCGTGGTCTGAACTGGGAAAATATCTGTGAGCCCGACCGTGCCTACCGGAGCTGCCCAGGGCATCCCTTGCGGGTAGTTATAATGGCCGCGTAGAACAGCGGCATCAAATTCCCAATACATCCTGCCAAATGACAGTTTCGTGCCCGTCGCGGGCGCGGTGTCAGCAGATGAGTTTGTAACGTCTCCCCCCGACGCTGCCCCAGTTAAGGCGCTGTCGTCCGTGACCCAGTCGCTTTGTAAATCAAAGGTGATTTCCTCATTAACATAAATCGTCCGGTCAAGGGTGAGAGTGACATCCAGAGTGCTTCCAGTCGCGCTTTCTGAAATCGAACTGATGCCGATTTTTCCAAACCCATAACGTTCAGCCCAAAACTGCATCTTGGCCTGATCATAGACGTAAGGCCCGGTCCAGTTTTCGCCGACATGGACTTCCTCAATGGTAATGGTGTTTGTCGCGCCGACCGGAACATTGACGCTGTTTTGGACAGGCGCCGCAACCGAGACTGAAACATCAAAAGCGTTTGTATCATCATTGCCAAAGGCATTCAGGCCGTTGACCGTCATGCCCGTTTTGTCATCGTTCTCATCGGTTGGTGTGCCGGAAAGGACGCCCGCACCGGAGAGAGATAATCCGGCGGAGAACGCGACGCTTGGTGTCCATGTATCGACCGTGCCGGTGAAATAGTCATTGAAGTCAATTGGCGTAATCGCGACATCCTGTGTGAAGGAGAGATTGGGAACCGTGCTTGAATGCACCGGCGCACTACCGCCGCCAACACTGACAAAAGGCGCGGCCTCTCCTCCCCATTCAACTGTTGGTGACGTACCATATTCAGTCCAGCTATCCAGGGCAGCAACGCTATCCACCAGGTCGGCGGCATGTGTACTGACATCAACCCCTTCCACCGTATCATGGGTAAATTGCCAGGCACCGCCAAGTCCGGCGTTGGCATCCGATGCAAAGTCATATGCGGACATTTGCCTGCTGTCCGTTCCGGTGTTATATGCCCAGGCGTGCGCCGCAGTCGGATCCCCGGTGCCCCATGACACGCCGGCTACATTACCATTCCAGCGACGGGTTGTCCCGCTGCCGAGGCTCCATCTGGCAGAGCCAATCGACAGAGTTGTATAGGCTGTAAAATCATTGCCGGTCCCGATATCCTGGGTGGCAGTGGCGCCATCTACATAGACGTGAGCATGGTATCGACCGGCAACACCGGTTTCAATTAAATGCGCCGTGATTAAATGCCATCCGGCGGCGGCAGCGCCACCGGCAGGCGTCGTCCGTTCCGCTCCGGACACAACAGAATGTCCAAGCTCTCCGCTCGTATTTACCGACCCCAGATAGAAAAATTCAGAACTGGAGGTCGCGTCACTTATCGCGACGGCCGCTCTGGTGGCGGTCGGCGTTGCAGAGACGTAAACCCAGCAGGAAAGCCACCAGCCTGCCGCGCCGGGGATGGCTTCCCCCATGTCCGTACCAAGTGCAATTGTTTGTGTCAGGGCTTCACTCTCCCCGTTAAAGCCCAATGTCGCAATGAAGTCTGGCGCATCATCCCCGCCAACGGCGGCGACTGTCCCGCCTGTTATGACGGCACCGGCGACGATCTTGGGCTCTGTCCCGTCGGCAACCGGAATGGTGGGCGTGAGTGTTCCCTTGTATAGAATATTGTCGCCAACCCCTGTCCCGATCGAGAAATGAGTAAGAGTTGTCCCTGCCCCGGTGGACGCTGGAAACACCACATCCGCAACCGTCGCCACAACATCTGCGGTGACCGTAAAGCCACCAGAGTTTCGATTTACCGTCTGCCTTGCATACCCGGTATAGCTTGCCTCGTTTGTCGCCATATCACCCGCGTCTCCCGGATCAGCGGTATGCAGGGCGACGGTCAGGGTTGTCGCCGGGGATGAGCTGTCATTCTCGGCGATGTCGGCAATGGCCGCCCCGTTGAAGGTGAGCAGGAGAAAGGCATTCTCGAAATAATCTGATTTTGACATGCTGTGATTTCCTTATAAAAGCTGTGATTTCCCAATAAAAAAGCCCTCCGAAGGAGGGCTCTATGAAATGTAAAAGTCGTCTTTAAGCGACGCTTGAAAAACTTGTACGCAAACCCTGTGTGATCGTTTTCTTGTAATGCGCCAAGAGAGTGTGTCGCTTATGGTCCAGAGACACGGCATTCAGGCTCCTGCTGCGCTTGGCAGATGAGATATATCCGGCAGATAAGGTGGAAGATCGGACATACCGCCACCTCCCGACACTCCGGACAAGAAAGGGCCGCTTTACAAAAGATGGGTGCCGTTTGGGGACCGGGGTTAGGTATTCATATAGTTGAACTTGTCCAGTCAAGGACCTCTTTTTTTAAATTCCCCGGTCCTTCTCGGATAGCGCTTATACAGGCGCTAAAACTTCTTCCAGATGATTCATCTGCACCCTTGGTAAGCGCGCCACTTATCGCCCAAAGACATGGCCTTTGGGCTTTTTCTGCACCCTGGCAGATGAGGGAGAGCAGATGAGAGGAAGGTCAGGCGTATCGCTGCCTCCCTGCCTTAAGAATCGGGCGTACTAATCTCGACTTCGGCTGTCGTTGGATTGTCTGTCCCAACCGCCTTCCAATAGAAAGGGCCCGTATCCGAACCAACAGACTCGCCGATCTTTTCAACCGAGGAGGTGAATGATTCTACGGCTTTCCAGGCATAGGGCTCATTGATCCTGGAGCGGTATAAAGTCACGGTTCCCGCCACCCACGCGACGGAGAGATTGAATTCTCCAACAATAGGGATCGGGGCCGTCTCGTCATTCAGGGCCGTCATTGATTTTGTGGCTACTGCCATGCTCTCCATACTTGTGGAAAATTAACCATGTTTTCTATTTGATTCGACTTTAGTTAAATTCTATGCTTTTTTTCCCTCAACCATGGGAAGATATAAAATGCTAAAGATTCTTACTTTCGTACTGTGTCTTCTACCGTTTGCCGCATCGGCTAACGTGATGACTTTTTCAGGAACTATTAACCCGTCGGGCCCTTACATTGAGGATGGTATCGCAGCGTCACCCACAGACTTTAAGGCTCTAGGGCATTACAACCGTCCGGGCTCAGTGTATATTATGGATAGCTGGGGTTATACCCAAACAATATCTTTCGAAATGGATAGGCGGTTTAATGCTACCAGCTTTCAATATGATTTCGTGGGGCTGAAGTATGGATATTATGCCCCTGTAACCTACGAATTTACTCCCGTCTATTATGAGAATTTGGGTGTCTTCGGTTTCCGTGACGGGGTAGAAGTAGCATCACATGAGTTCAACACCGGCATCGGCTTTACTCAATACAATTTCGATGAAGCGTTCTCTAACCTAGATAGTCTGATAATTAGCGTTCTTTATCCCGAAGGTTACGGTGGCCCTACTACAGGACTTCGTTGTGATCCTATTGATGGTGATATATGCTCATATGGTCACTTGGACAACGTAACTCTCTCACCCGTCCCTCTCCCCGCAGCGCTCCCTTTGTTCGGCGCTGCTCTTATAGGATTTGCTGCGCTGCGTCGGTTTAAACGTCCGTAACAGTTCCGTTGTGGTCAGGCGGCGCTCCCTCTCTTCGGCGCAGCCTTATTTGGGCTAGGTTTAGGGCGACGGTTCAGGACGTGGTAACTGTCATTGATTTTATGACGACTGACGTTTTTTTACTCCTGTGGAAAATTAACCATGTTTTCTATTTGATTCGACTTTAGTTAAATTCTATGCTTTTCTCTCTCAACCATGGGGAGATATAAAATGCTAAAAATTCTTACTTTTGTATTGTGTATGTTGCCGTTTTCGGTATTCGCCAATGTGATGACGTTTAATAATTTGTCGCCTCCCCCTGAAGGCCCCCATTCAGAAGATGGAATTACAGCTGTTGCCGTCGATGGCAAATTTCTTTGGCTATACACAACACCAGGCAGGGTACTTATAACTGACCCGGGGACTACCGCGTTCACAAGCGAAATTGAGTTTACGATGGGTGGCCGCTTTAATGCAGATAGTTTTGATTATTTCCCGGCAAGATTCACCTATTATAAATGCTCCATATCCGGAGGGCCCTGTTCTGGCTTCTTTGAGTACGAAAGTGTAAAGCTAACGGGTGAACGTGACGGTGTTGCTGTTGCCTCAACATCCTTTATTCCAAACGATACGCCAACCAATTTTCTACTGGGATCGGCCTTTAAGGACATTGATAAATTTATCATACAGATTTTAAGCCCTGAACTTTTTGACACGGTCCACGATGGTGAGTTCTATTATTGCGATATCCCCTGCTATTCTTGGGACATCGATAACGTAACTCTCTCACCCGTCCCTCTCCCCGCAGCACTACCATTGTTTGGAGCTGCTCTTATAGGATTTGCGGCCTTACGACGGTTTAAACGTCCGTAACAGTTTCGTTGTGTTCAGGCGGCGCTCCCTCTCTTCGGCGCAGCTTTGTTTGGGCTATAATTTCACCAGGCCGGTTACGCGTCTGTCGGCGTCCCGCCGCCCACGGTATAATCACCGCCCGCACCTTCATTGGTGCCCGCGGCATAGGCCGCAGCATCGCCGCTGAACTTGATGTCCCAATCGTTGATACTGGCGAACAGCGGCCCCGATGCAGGAATGAGTGCGTCGCGCATAGCCTGATCCGTAATATCCACAATAGGCCCGGCCCTCATGGCAATGCCACTGGTCTTCCCGCTGAAGGGTGCTGTCGCATTGTACGAGCAAAACAGCCCCAATGCGTCGGCACCGAAATTCACTGCCACATCAGACGCCCCACTGAAGGCACCGTTATAAACCTCCGTGTTATTGATAAAGCAAATCAGGCTGTTATTGGCGTTATCGATGGACACAAAGAACCGTGTCAGTTCCGTCGTCGATATCAGCGCCGCCGTCGTCGTCGACGCGTTGGTGATTTGGGTGCCATCATCGGTATCGAGCACGAATTTGAACCGACCCGTTATCGATCTTTCGGGAAGACAGATTTTTGCCCGCGCCGGTGGTTTCGGCAGCAGAATGCGGCTGCCCCATGGGACGTATCCCGAGGGCGACATGGAAAGAATTTTATCTGAAAACCCGTCTGAGCATAACCTGCCTCGCGAGTATAGAGGTTTTACCAAACTTCTCTCCCCGCGTCAAGGGGACTTTCGGGAATATTTCAACATCTGGTATATAAATCGCCATTTTCACTTAAAACCCCGCAATTTACAGTATGAATTGAGGGCATCCAAAAGGTTCCATTTTGCCCATCCATTGCGCTTTTTGAAGAATTTATCTGTCTTGTTCAAGGACCAGCCGAACACAATGATTTCAATCGCGCCGCGGAGGTGAAACTCTCTCTCCCGGCCCCGCGTCGCCCAGTCGACAAAATTCGTTCGCATGTCCTCCCCCCTGGAGGTGAGGGGGAACTTTCCCCGGTGCCGCTCTTCAAACCGCTTCCATTGCATAACCTTCACGCCAATGCCATTCGTGGCGTAGTTCCATCCATCCAGGATTTCCTCCATTGCCTGCTGATGATAGCTGTCCAGGTCATCAAAGAGACGGGCATCCTGTTTTCGCCGTCTGGTCCGCGTGACGGTCTTCTCATTGGTGACCTTCACCTCGTACGGCTCGGTCGGATGCTCTTTCTCCTGATGAGACAGAACCGGATCAGGAGCGATGTAGCGTTTCTTTTTTTTTGCCATCCGTAAAGTCCTCTTTCCCTTGGTTTATATGTGCGATCTGCGGTATCAGTGCGGTTGGTTTCCAGGAAACTGACCCTCCTGTCCTCACTCATCCTGTCCTCACTCGTCCTGCCTTCGCTGGCACTCTCCCTGGCCAAATCTCTCAACGATTTTTTCCCGCTTGCGAATAAACGCTTCAAACAATCCGCTGCATTCGGGCACCTGCGCCCTGATGCTGCCCGCCGCTGTTTCAAATTCCACGGGCTGGCCGTTTTGTCTGGCGCCATAGAGTTCCCAAAACCGGTTATTGGTATCCATGATATGCATCTCCTCGCGCGGTGAGGGCATCCTGTCCCGCCTCGCAATAAACTCCCACAATCCAAGTCCCCACCCTTCCTGAACGGCCGCTTTCGCTTTGGGGTTTGACGTCAGCTCCCGGTTTGCTCTCCTGGCAAACGGCCAGGGTTCCTCCGGCTTGAAATAACTGCCGGGCCTGACCGGGGTGGCACGTATATTCTCAAGAATGTTTCCCGGCTGCGGCGGACGAAGGGATTTCCATTTCTTCATGGTTTCTGAATACGCCCCGTCAAGAACGCTTTGTGATATGCCATGAAGTGCATCCGCATATTGCTGTGCCCACGCCGTTCGGGTCTCCGTGGGCCATTCCCTGGGATATAGCAGACAGAGCTGCGAGAAGAGTTCAGCGGGTGTCATGCCCCTGCCCTTTTGAATATCTCTTTAATTTCCTGTTGCTCGGCCTCCGACATGCCGCCGGGTGTTTTGCGAAGGCGTTTTTCGATGTAGGAAATCGGGCTTCCTGTTGCCGTGACCTGCGCCGCCACTATTGCCTCACGGATGGCCGGGATATCATTTGCCTGTACCCATTTGCCGATCAGGGATCTGGCCTGTGGCTCTTTCGTTCCGTTCTGGACGAGATACGGGACGCCTTCGTCAAACAGGGTTTTCTTGTCAATCTGATAAGGGGTCAGAATATCCTTGCTCGACGGCGCGCCGTCCTTACCGTTAGGTAAGGTATTTGTGGGTGTGGGTGTGGGTGTGGGGGCATTGCCCGGATCCTGCGGCCCCGCATCGTCCGGGCAGGGTATTTTTTCCTTTTTCCATCGTGACTTAGCTCTTGCGCTCTGCGATTTTGATTTTTTTCTGACGTAGTTCCATTCGTCCAGCAGCCTGCCCTGCGTGATAAAATTTCCATCACTTTTACAAAATTCCCTGATCAACGGGCGAACACCGTTCTCCACGTCCAGGACCGACCGCCGTAGCCTTCTGGCTATCCATTTGTTATCATTCGGAATCTTGCACTGCGGGGAACGCCATATCAGCATGAGCATCTGTAAATAAATGCCATGTTCTGCGTCTGTTAGATGCGCCGTATCGCTGATATACGCATCCGTCCACAGCGGCAACGATGGGTACTCAGCCATTACTTAGCGGCCTTATCTGCGCAAATACCCGCTCGGCGGGGATTACTTGAAAAGCCTGCATAGGTGAGGAATAATACGCGTCATGAAAAACGCGCTTAAAGATTTTTCCATTGGGCTTATCGGCGGCGGGATTGGTGCCCTCATTGTCACGTCGCTTATCCTGAGCTATCAGGGGAATGCCCTCATTCTCAATATCGTCGCCGTTATGGTTGGGGCCTCCCTCACAATTGCCGGTGCTGTATATGTTTCGGAAACCCGCTGGCGAAAGGAAAAGGAAGAACTTGCGTCTTCGAATATGAGGATATTGATCGCAGAACTGCAAACAGTGAAGGGGGCATTCTCGGCTTTTGATGAAAAGATTTCCAGTGACACAGATACCGAAGGCACTATTTCCGTACTGAGTATCCTGTTGGATATAGAATATCCGAAGCCCACCGCTTTGAGCGACGGTCATTTTATGAGAGGCTTGGATAATGACGTTATCTTGAAATTGCAGGTAATTTCGGCAAATTATGTGCGACTTGAATCTCAAATAAGAGTTTTTGAGAGGTGCAAAGATATTAAAGAAGCACAGAAAAAGGTTAGGCCTAAATTTATCCAAGAAACAACCAGCGATATCGTTGCAAATGCTGACCAAATCATTGACACGGAAAACACTTCCTAAAGGCGTGTTCATGGAATTCACCCGAACACCCCCCACCCCATCCCCGCGATAGCGAGGAGGACAATTGATATGTTGATGAGAAAGCAGATTTTGTCTGTCATGATGCCACCGCGCGTTTAAAGCCGCCAACGTCTGATACATATTCCGCAGAGCCAGATAGGGCTTTTGCGTCCTTGAGTGGGTTTTTAATCATCGCCATTGAAATTCTCCCTTCTCTTCCACAAGACCTGATCTGTCCTGGTCTTTGCCCTCACCCCATAAGCAACAAGCAGCACATACGGCGCATACGGCATCCAGACAGGGTGCCGAAACGGCATCAAACCGAAACCAGGCTGGCGAACACCTCAAGATTTACGTCCTTAATCCCCCGGCGTTTCGCGGCGTCCGCCGTTGCTTTCCAATATTCGCGCGGGATGCTGTTGCGGTGCTTCCAGACAATCACTGTCTTGTGGCGGGCGCCGATATCGGTGGAAAAAACAGCATCTGACGGCCAGCGACCAATCAAATCCTTAAAGTTGTTCGGGTGATTCATGATTTTTTAATTACATCATGTAATTATTATTTTCAATAGAAAAATTACAATATATAATTTTATTGGAGGATATTCTGTTGAACCCGTCAGCACTTTCATTACAAAGCGTAGTTATGTCTGATTTCGGAAATAGATTAAAAATATCCAGAGAAGCCGCCGGGTTCGCCCGCGCCGTTCATTTCAGTAAGGAGTTTGGCTACAACCAATCCACCTACAATAATTATGAGCAGGGCCGCGTTCCGGACAATATCTCGACCGTCGAGACCCTGGCTGAACAGCTAAACGTACCGACGGCGTGGCTCTTGTTTGGCGAGCCGCCGATACAGCTGAATATTACCGATGAAAGACAGATTGAGGAAATCACGCTGGCGTTTGAGCCTGCCTATCTGGTTGGCGAAGTTGAGGCCGGTGTGTTTCGCGAAGCGGCTGAATGGCCCCGCGACGATTGGGAAATCGAAGCCATTAACAAAGATCCCAGATATTCTGAACAGCGGAAATTCTGCCTCAGAATTGAAGGCCGGTCCATGGACCTGCTTTATAAGCCTGGTGACATCATTATCTGCGTCAGCATTCATGAGCTGGGCGGCATACTGGAACATGGCCGGCGGTATGTGGTGTATAGAACCCTGGCAGACGGGACAACAGAGGCGACGTGCAAGGAATTACAGATGGGCGAAGACGGCAAGAAGTGGCTCGTCCCCCGCTCGACCCTCCCCGAATATAAGGCGCCAATTGAACTTGAGGGCGGTGATATTCAGATCCATGCACGTGTTATCGGCAGTATGTCGAAGGAATAATCGCACATATTCGGCCATGCCCCTGTATGACCCTGCATGCCCTGGCATGCCCCCGTAAACCTGCCCGCCCGTGGCACCCGACAAACACCATAATATCGTATATAATAAATTGTTTTTCAACTTTTGGCTATTACATACATCGCGCGGCCCATCAACAAAGGAGCGCGTGATGAGAAGTATAGCGGAGGTGACAAAAGGTTCGGGTTTGTCTCCGGACGACTACAGGATTTGCTTTGAGTTCTGGATCGAGGTCAGAGGCCTGCAGGGCAGCGGCATTTTCGGCAACAACCGGCATCGGTGGCTGGTGGGCTCTGCGATGGCCAACAGGAGAGTGCTGGGAGTGGAGACGGATTTTGCGACCATTCAGGAATTCACCGGGATTCCGCCTTCTTCATTGAAAAAAACGATAAATCAGATGGTGACAGACGGATTTCTAGTAAAAGAGCGCGATCCGGCGGATAAAAGGCGGATATTAATAAAACCAACCAAAGTATACACAGACAATTCGTTAAAGTTATACGTTAATACTATTAAATTAATCAGAAATACTTGTACAAAACTAAAAACGCAAGAATAATACGGACCTTTTTGGTCACCAATAGTTCTTGCCATCTGATTATATTGTATTTAAACCGTCATTATGAAACATACTACCCCCCCAGATAAGGGGGGTCACAAAAACAGAAGTGCGGCAAACCAGCCCTCACGATCTGTCAGTATCGCGGTGTGGCCCCCCAAAAATACAGCAGAATATACCCCAAAAAAGGGCGATACGATTCTATTAATTCAGTCTGTCAGCGCCGACGATCCTCAAAAAGCACCCTCAAGCACAGATAACCAGAGAAAAAAAATCACTGTACGTGTATATCGTCCGGAATAATATATTACGATTTGTAGTTATTATTATTGACTTTTATATTACGCTATGTAATTTTCTATTTCATCACATTGGAGTAGAGAATGTCACTCACAGGAGCATTTAGAGGATCATTTACAGGGATAGGCCTGGTAAAGCGCCAAATAGCCGATTTGGGCGGCGTTTGTATCCCAAACCTCCTGGTGATCCTGTATGTATTTCCAAATGTGGGTGGTGGACTGCTGATAGGTCCCGTAGTCCGGCAGGCAGAGGCGAAAATCATAACTTCTGTATCCATTGGCGGCAAGCGTATCGACAACGCCCATGAGATAGAAATAGCACTTCCCGTTTACACCAAGGTCCGTGATCGGCTTCTGGATCTCACAGTCTTCCAGCAGCTTGTTGACGTCGTTCGCCCGTGCAGGGCTGGAAACACAGACGGCCGCCAGCAACGCGAT